>OOCD01000602.1_pt1 | contig 25828 bp, 16 predicted proteins | sample 1671791 | NCBI WGS metagenome assembly OOCD01 (sample SAMN06348193, study PRJEB24527) | human gut metagenome | biome: human gut; feature: ankylosing spondylitis patient; material: feces | host: Homo sapiens | place: China | collected 2015-10
TTAAAGCGGCACGCGAGCTGGGTTCAGAACGTCGTGAGACAGTTCGGTCCCTATCTGTTGCGGGCGTAAGAGATTTGAAGGGAGCTGTCCTTAGTACGAGAGGACCGGGATGGACGTACCTCTGGTGCACCAGTTGTCCTGCCAAGGGCATAGCTGGGTAGCTATGTACGGACGAGATAAACGCTGAAAGCATCTAAGCGTGAAACTCCCCCTAAGATGAGATCTCTCATCCTTTATGGAGTAAGGGCCCAGAAAGACGATCTGGTTGATAGGCCGGAGGTGGAAGTGCAGCAATGTATGGAGCTGACCGGTACTAATAGCCCGAGGGCTTGACCTACGATTATGCAGGCAATTCAAGCCTTACTCATAATCACTTGTTACGTTGTTCGGTTTTGAGGGTGCAGCGCGATATGCACCATTAGCTCAGCTGGTAGAGCACCTGACTCTTAATCAGGGTGTCCAGGGTTCGAGTCCCTGATGGTGTACCAGGATTTCATACAGCGAGAGCTGATTGAGATATAGAGACGGAACATGGCCCGTTGGTCAAGTGGTTAAGACAGAGGCCTCTCACGCCTTTAACATCGGTTCGAATCCGGTACGGGTCACCATTTTTCTCTTGACAGAGAGCGGAAAAGTGAATATAATGTTTGTTGCTGCGAACGCAGTTGCAATAGTTGGTGCTTATTAGGGCGAGGGTCCACCTGTTCCCATCCCGAACACAGAAGTTAAGCTCGCTTCTGCCCACGATACTTGGCTGGAGACGGCCCGGAAAAATAGGTAGCGCCAACACAAAGCGGACATCCTCGGATGTCCGCTTTTTTTGCGGAAATATATGTTTTTTCAATCCGAATTTCACAGATTGTTCAAAATTATTTCACCATTGACTGGAAAAAGTGCGTATAATAGGAAAACATGGGAAGTGTGAGCCAATTAAAATCCACGGAATATGGGAATACTCACATCATCCGGGTTTTATTCTGATGTGTTCCCGAAAAGCGGGGAAAAGGTTGATTTTTTCGTTCAAACCTGCTATAATAAACGGACTTGTCAAAGGATAACCGGAAAAGGATTTTTGTTATGCTAAAGAGATTTAAATCGTCTGTCACTTTTTTAATGAAGCTGCTGGCATTTTTGCTGTGCGGCGTATGTTTTTTTGGACTGTTTGGCTTGGAATATTTCTTCCTGCTGCGGCCCAGCCGCACCTTGGGCGTTACTGCGGTGGCCTTCATTGTGGTTTATGTGCTGATGACCAAGGTTTATGGCGGTTTCGACATCGGCAAACGTAAGAGCAAACCCATCGTGTTCTCCATGGCCCTGGTGCTGCTGCTGACGGATTTGGTTACGCATTTTCTGCTGTGCATCATGAATACCACCGTCATCCACAGAGGCCATTTCGTGTATGAGCGGCCGCTGCTGCTGCTGGCGGTCTATCTGCTGCAGGTAGCCCTGGTGATCGTCATGGCTTATGGCGGAAACGATTTGTACTTCAAGGTCAACAAGCCCCAGCGCTGCCTGATGGTGGCCCGCCGCGGGGAGTGCGTCGAGGACCTCATCCGGAAGGTCGGCCGCTATAAGAAGCAGTATAACATCCAGCAGGTGGCCTGGCTGGATCAGCCGGACCTGCTGTCCTGCGTGGACCAGGCGGATGCCGTCTTTCTGTATGAGCTTTCCGTCCGTGAGCGGACGGACCTGGTGGAGTACTGCTATCAGACCCGCAAGGACGTGTATTACAGCCTGGAGATGTCCGACGTGGTTGCTATGGCCGGGGAGCGCGTCATGTTTGACGACAAGACCCTGATGTTCTGCCCCGTCCGGGAGCTGCGCTTTGAGGAACGCATCGTTAAGCGCACAGGCGACATTCTCATCTCCCTGCTCGGCCTGATTCTGACGTCTCCCATCCTGCTTGTGACGGCTTTGGCCATCCGCATGGAGGACCATGGCCCGGTGTTCTACCGCCAGAAGCGCGCCACTTACGGTGGCCGCGTGTTTGAGGTGTACAAGTTCCGCTCCATGCGGGCCCAAGCCGGGGACATTCACGTCTCCGCCACCAAGGGGGACCAGCGCATTACCAGGGTGGGCCGGATTATCCGCAAGTTCCGCATCGACGAGCTGCCCCAGCTGATCAATGTCCTGAAAAGCGACATGAGCATCGTGGGTCCCCGGCCTGAAATGCTGGAGAATGTCGAGAAATATACCGATGATCTTCCGGAGTTCCGCTATCGCCTGCGGGCCAAGGCGGGGCTTACCGGTCTTGCCCAGATCTATGGCAAGTACAACACATCCCCCCGGGATAAGCTCATTATGGACCTGGCCTACATCCAGCAATACAGCGTCTGGCTTGACCTGAAGCTGATCCTGCGCACGGCGCTGGTGCTGCTGACGCCGGAGGAAAGCACCGAGGCGTTTGAGGACAAAAAAACGGAGGAAAAACCGTAATGCATACCACGAAACGGGCGGTGCTGCTGAGCTGCTCCGACCACTATAACCACCGGCTCTATGTCATCGACGGCTATCTCAAGTCCCAGGGCTATGAGACGGTGTACTATACCGGCGACTTTGACCACTCATCCAAAAAGGTGTTTCACTGCTCGGTCCCCGGATGCCGCCAGATCCATGTGCGGCCCTACCGGAGAAACCTCTCCCTGGCCCGGATCCTGTCACACCGGGACTTTGCCCGGCTGGTGTTCCAGGAGCTGGAGCAGGATCCGCCGGATGTGGTGGTGGCCCAGCTGCCCCCCAACTATCTGGCCCATTACGGCGCCCGCTTCAAGCGCCGCCACCCGGATACCAAGCTGATATTCGAGATCTTCGATATGTGGCCGGAGACGTTCCCCTCCGGCTCCGTGAAGCAGCTGCTGGCCCTGCCGTTTTCCATCTGGGCGGGGCTGCGGGATAAGAACCTGCCTGCTGCGGACCGGGTCATTCCCGAGTGCAGGCTGTTCTGCCGCAAGCTGGGCCTGCCGGAGGAGAACGCCATTTACCTGGCGGCTCAGCGTTCCCCGGACCAGACGCCGGAGGCCCATCTGCGCTCCGACGGACTGGACCTGTGCTACCTAGGCGCCATCAACAACGTGGTGAACATTGATGCCATCGCGGACCTGACGGCTCAGCTCCGGCGGCTGAAGCCCGTGACCGTTCACGTCATCGGCGACGGCGAGAAATGTCCCCAGCTGCTCCAGGCGCTGAAGGACGCCGGGGCGGAGGTGGACTGGCGCGGCGTGGTGTACGACGAGGCGGAGAAGCACGCCGTCATGAGCTGCTGTCACTTTGGCTTCAACCTGATGAAGCCCGACGTCTGCGTGGGCCTGACCATGAAATCTGTGGACTATTTCCGCCATGACCTGCCCATTCTCAACAACATTCCCGCCGACACCGCCGAGCTGGTGGACCGGGAACAGGTGGGCGTCAACGTGGGACCGGATACAGCGGCCCAGGTGGCCGGAATGACGGTGGAGGACTGCCTGCGCATGCGGGAGAATGTCCGCCGGGTGTTTGACAAAACCTTTGACCTGCCGGTGGTGCAGGCCCGTTACGCTGCCCTGCTGCGGGGCATTGTGTGAGGATAAGACCATGGAAAAACAAATATTGATCCTGCTGGCGGCCTATAAGGGCGGCCGATTCATCCGGCCCATGGTGGACTCCATCCTGGCCCAGGATGTAGGGGGCTGGAAGTTGATCCTGTCGGACGACGGAGAGGATACCGCCCCCATTTTGCAGGAATACGCCGACCGGTATCCGGATCGGATTACCCATTACCGTTCCGGCCGCCGGTTCGGCAGCGCCCAGAAGCACTTTATGCACCTGCTGGAGCAGTTTGGCGATCAGGCGGATTACGTCATGTTCTGTGACCAGGACGACGTGTGGCACCCGGACAAGGTGCGCCTGACCCTCCGGCTCATGGAGCAGGTGGAGACGGACCCGTCCCTGCCGGTGCTGGTCCACACGGACCTGCGGGTGGTGGACGGCGAGCTGCGGGAGATGGACCCCTCGTTCCAGCACTATTCCGGCCTGGACGGCCATCGGCTGTCCCTGCCCCAGCTGCTGGTCCAGAATGTGGTCACCGGCTGCACGGTGATGATCAACCGCTCCTTGGCGCGGCTGGCCTGCCGCCCGGTGGAGGAGGGGGACATGCTTATGCACGATTGGTGGCTGGCGCTGATCGCCGCCGCCATGGGCCGTGCCGTGTTCCTGAATCGGGCCACCATCGACTACCGCCAGCACGGCGGCAATGTGGTGGGTGCCAAGGACCCCCGCTCGGCGGGCTATGTGCTCCAGAAGCTGAAGGGCGGCGCCGTGCGCCGGTCCCTTTCCGATACCGCCCGTCAGGCGGGGGCGTTTCTTGCCTGCTATGAGCAGGAGCTGACCCCGGACCAGCGGGCGCTGCTGGCGGATTATGCCGCCGCGCCCCAACGGGGAAAACTGGCCCGGCTGGCCCTTTACCGGCGGCGGGGTCTGTGGAAGTACGGCCTGAATCGCCGTATAGGACAAATTCTTTGGTGGTGACTTTTTTGCAAAATCGAATTCTTAACATGACGGAGGAGTTCCGGCGGGGTACCTTTACCCAGCGGTGCAGCCAGCTCTCCTTCGGCGTTCTGTGCCTGTTCCTGCTGGAGTGCAGCATCACCGGCGGCGGCCGCTATTGGGAGGCTGGACCTGTCAGCATCCGCATTCTGCTGGGGGGCCTGGCGGCTGTGCTGGCCCTGCCGGAGCTTTTCCGGCATTTGGGCGCATACCTGAAAAAGCCCGCCGTCTGGCTGACCCTGGCCTTCGTGGCCTGGCTGGCCTTCTGTGCCTGGCGGGGCGTCCGGGCGGAAAACCGCATGGACGTGCTGCTGACGGACATCAAGGGCTTCATGTGGCTGTTCCTGGTGCCTGTGCTGGTGGCCACGGTCCGGTCCCGGCAGCGCCTGCGGGTGCTTTTGAGCTGGGTCCTGGCCGGCGCGGTGATCCAGGCGGCCCTGATCCTGGCGGTGAACGCCGCCGTGGTGCTGATGGACGACCCTGCCCCTCTGTGCCGGTGGCTGAACGAGCACACCGTAGGCATCGTGGACGTGGTGTCGGCGCGGCTGGTCCGTGTGTTCTTCAAAAGCAGCCCCTATATGATCGTGGGCTGTGTGGTGGCCCTGTTCCGTCAGGCACAGGCCCCCAAGCTCCGCTGGCGCTATGTGCTGGCAGTGGGCCTGCTGTTCAACGCCCTGCTTTTAAGCTATACCCGCTCCCTGTACGGAGCTTTGGGGCTGACGGCCCTGGTCAGCATCATCGCGGTGCTGGTGCTGTGCCCGGAGGGCCGCAAGCGGACGCTGGCGTTTCTGCTGGCTGCCGTGGTGTGCTTCGGCGTGCTGGTCACGGTGCAGGAATTTGCCCTGGAGGGCAGCTATCTGAGCTTTGCCGTGTCCCGCACCATCGGCAAGGAGGTTCCCACCTCCTGGGCCTCCCAGCTGCGGTCCCAGCTTCGGGGCGAGGACCCCGGCGATTCCCCCGACGACGGCGAGATGGACAGCCAGCGCTCCTATATCGAGGTCACCGAGAAGTCCGACCAGCTGCGGCAGGAGACCAAGGACAGCCTGAATGTCTACATTCAGCGCAGCCCCGTTATCGGCTGCGGCCTGGGCGCGTCGGCGGCCAACCGCGACAAGGGCGTGGACGAGTATTTCTATCTGGACATGCTGGCCCGGACGGGTGTCGTGGGTCTGCTGCTGTACATGCTGCCCTTTGGCTATGTGGTGGTCTGGTGCCTGCGGCGGCGGGAGCTGCTGCGGGAATGCCCGGAGGGGGCGGCCGTGGTCTGCGGCCTGTGCACCTTCTGGATCGTCACCTGGTTCAACCCCTGGATGAACGCTGTGCTGGGCATCGCCTGGTACGCCGTCACCCTGTCGGTCCCCCAGGCGCTGGAGGAGCAGAACGCCTGAATCCCACGCAACAGGAGAGTTTATTGCAATGGCGAATGAATCAAGCGGAAAAAAAGCTCTGAAGGCCGGCCTTGGCTACACAGTGGGCAATATGCTGGTGAAGGGCCTGTCCTTCCTGGCCATCCCCTTGTTTGCCCGGCTGATGACGGTGGAGGACTTCGGCATTTACAGCACCTTCAGCTCCTATGTCATGATCGTGACGGTGCTGGCGGGCTTCACCCTCCACACCAGCGTCCGCAACGCGAAGCTGGACTATGTGGACCTCACCGGTTCCTACTGCTCCTCCGTGACCCTGCTGGTCATCGGCAACTCCCTGCTGCTGCTGGCATTGAGTCTGGTGTTTGCCGCGCCGCTGGCCCGGTCCCTGAGCCTGGAGCAGCCGTATCTTCCGGCGCTGATCGTGCTGGAGAGCTTCGGCATGGCCATGCTGACCTTCTACAACTCCGTCCTTTCGGTGGACTATAAGTATAAGGAGTACCTGGTGCTGAGCCTGGTGTATGCCGTGGCCGGCATCGGAGGCTCCGTACTGCTGATCCTGACCCTCTGCCGGGGCCAGGGATACCTGGGCCGCATCCTGGGCACCTTGATCCCTGCGGTGCTGGTGGGCATCTATGTGGTGTTCCGCCTGTGGCGGAAGGACCGCCCCCGCATCAGCCGGGAATACTGGCGCTACGGCATGGCCATCAGCCTGCCCACGGTGCCCCACGGCCTGAGCCAGCTGCTGCTGAACCAGTTTGACCGCATTATGATCAAGTCCATCATCGGCAGCACCGAGGCCGGGCTTTACAGCTTTGCCTATAATGTGGGGATGATCTTCCAGGTCATCACCAATTCCATGGACACCGCCTGGGCGCCCTGGTTCTTTGAAAAGATGAAGGCCAGGGAGTATCCGGCCATTCGCCGGGCGGCCTCGGCGTATGTGGTGTTTGTGTCCATCGGGGCCATGGCCCTGGCGCTGATCTCTCCGGAGGTCATCCTCATTGCCGGCGGCTCCAAATACAGCGACAGCCGGTATGTGACCATGCCCATTGTCCTGTCCATGTACTACGCATTTCTGTATACCCTGCCCTCGTCGGTGGAGTATTACTATAAAAAGACCAAGCTCATCGCTCTGGGCACCATGCTGGCGGCGGGAATGAACATCCTGCTCAACGCCGTGTTCATTCCATCCTTCGGCTATGTGGCGGCGGCGTATACCACGGTGGCGTGCTACCTGCTGTATTATCTGCTGCATGTGGTATTTGCCTGGTGGGTCCACAAGGGCATGGTGTATGACATTCTCCAGCAGTTCTTCTGGCTGGGAGTGGTGTCGGTGGTGTCGCTGGTGACGGTGGCACTGACGGATCTGTTCTGGGTCCGGATGGGCCTGCTGGCAGCGGGACTGGGTGTGTGCGGCCTGTGGGCTGCCCGGCACCGGGATCAGGTTATGAGACTCATTGCGGTGTTCCGCAAAAAATCGGCATAAAATCGGGACAAAACCCGGGCAAAAGCGGGATATCCCGCTGCGTATCGGGACAGAAATAGACAGATAAAGACGAAATATCGGATAGGAGTGAGATAAGTGGAGGAACTGACACTGCGACAAATGCAGGAGGGCGCTCTGAACATTCTCAAAAAATTGGACGGCATCTGCCGGGAGCAGGGGCTGCGGTACTTCCTGTTTTATGGGACCCTCATCGGGGCCATCCGCCACAAGGGCTTCATCCCCTGGGATGACGACCTGGACGTGGCCATGCCCCGGCCGGACTTTGACAAGCTGGTGGAATATTGCCGCCGGCACCGGGAGGAGCTTCAGCCCATGCAGCTGATGACCGTGGACGACAACCCCCGGTATGTGTACTCCATCGCCCGCTTCAGCGACACCCGCTACCGGGTGAAGTACCAGGGCATCCGGGATTACGGCCTGGGCCTGTTTGTGGACATTTATCCGCTGGACGGCTGCGGTGACACGGAGGAGGAGGCCAGGGCCTGGGTGCAGCAGCCCATGCGGGATGTGAAGTTCATCAACTGCTGCGCCGCCGACCGGTTCACGCCCAGCCGCCGGGGCTGGCTCCACACCCCCGCCAAGCTGGCGGGCTTTGCCTGGGCCCGGCTCCACGGAAGCGCCCATTACATCCACCGCATCGAGGCCTGGGCCCGGCAGAAGGACTATGAGAAGTGCCGCTATGTGGGCTGCACCGTGTGGGATACCAACTGGAACATCGTGTTCCCGCGGGAGGAACTGGAAAAAACGCTGTATGTTCCCTTTGAGGATGGGGAGTTTCCCATTCCCGCCGGATATGACCGGATGCTGCGCCATACCTATGGCGATTACATGACGCCCCCGCCGCCGGAACAGCGGATCGGGCAGCATTTTTACACCGTATGGCCCAAAGAGCAAGGGGCCGCGGAGGAACATAAGGAAGGAGCCATCTCATGAAAGGTATCGTTTTGGCCGGCGGAGCCGGCACGCGCCTGTATCCCCTGACCATGGTCACCAGCAAGCAGCTGCTGCCGGTGTATGACAAGCCCATGATCTACTATCCGCTGTCTACCCTGATGCTGGCGGGGATCCGGGATATCCTCATCATCTCCACCCCCACGGACCTGCCCAATTTTGAGCGCCTGCTGGGGGATGGCAGCCAGTTCGGCATTCATCTGAGCTACAAGGTGCAGCCCTCTCCCGACGGCCTGGCTCAGGCATTTCTGCTGGGCGAGGAGTTCATCGGCGACGACTGCTGCGCCATGGTGCTGGGCGACAACATTTTCTACGGCAGCGGCTTCCGGGCCCGCCTGAAGCAGGCGGCGGCGGATGCGCAGCAGGGCCGGGCCAGCATTTTCGGCTATTACGTCAATGACCCCGAGCGCTTCGGTATTGTGGAGTTCGACGAGAACGGCAAGGTCATCTCCGTGGAGGAGAAGCCCCAGCACCCCAAGAGCAACTACTGCATCACGGGCCTGTATTTCTATGACAACCGGGTGGTGGACATGGCCAAGCGGGTGAAGCCCAGCGCCCGGGGCGAGCTGGAGATCACGGACCTGAACCGTTTCTATCTGGAGGACGGCACCCTGAACGTGCAGCTGCTGAGCCGGGGCTATGCCTGGCTGGATACCGGCACCATGGACTCTCTGGTGGATGCGGCGGACTTTGTGCGCACCATCGAGACCCGGCAGGGCTCCCAGATCGCGGCACTGGAGGAGATCGCGTTTACCGAGGGCTGGATCGACCGGGAGACGCTGCTCCAGTCCGCCCAGCGCTATGGCAAGTCCCCCTACGGCCAGCATCTGATGCACGTGGCTGAGGGCAAAATTCGTTATTGATAGGTGGCCTGTATGAAAATTCTGGATACGAAAATTCCTGAGGTAAAGATCATCGAGCCGGACGTGTTCGGCGATCACCGGGGCTGGTTCATGGAAACCTGGTCCCAGCCCAAGTATGAATCCCTGCATTTTGCGCCCATGCAGGACAACGAGAGCTTCACCGCCAAGAAGGGGACCCTGCGGGGCATCCACTTCCAGCAGGACCCCATGGCCCAGGCCAAGATCGTCCGGGTGGTGCGGGGCGCCGTGATGGACGTGGCGGTGGACCTGCGGAAGGGGTCACCCACCTATTTGCAGTGGGTATCCGTGGAGCTCAGCGCCGAGAATAAGCGCCAGTTCTACATTCCCCGGGGCTTCGGCCACGGGTTCGTGACCCTGACGGACGACGTGGACTTCTGCTATAAGGCGGACAACCTCTACGATCATCCCAGCGACCGGTCCATCCGCTTCGACGACCCTGCCATTGGCGTGGACTGGGGCGTGACGGACCCCATTCTGTCCGACAAGGACAAAAACGCTCCGCTGCTGGCGGACAGCGACTGCAACTTCGTTTACGGAAAGGGAGAATGAGCCATGACCATTATCGTTACCGGCGGCGCCGGCTTTATCGGCAGCAACTTCGTGTTCCATATGCTCAAGGAGCATCCCGATTACCGCATCGTATGCCTGGACAAGCTGACCTATGCCGGAAACCTGTCCACCCTGGCTCCTGTGATGGACAACCCCCACTTCCGCTTTGTGAAGGCGGATATCTGCGACCGGGAGGCCGTTTACAAGCTGTTTGAGGAGGAGCACCCCGACATGGTGGTGAACTTCGCCGCCGAGAGCCATGTGGACCGCTCCATCGAGGACCCCGGTGTGTTTTTGCAGACCAACATCATCGGCACCGCCACCATGATGGACGCCTGCCGCAAATACGGCATCCAGCGCTATCATCAGGTGTCCACCGACGAGGTGTACGGCGACCTGCCCCTGGACCGGCCCGACCTGTTCTTTACCGAGGAGACGCCTATCCACACCTCCAGCCCCTACTCCAGCTCCAAGGCTGCCGCCGACCTGCTGGTGCAGGCGTATCACCGGACCTATGGTCTGCCTGTTACTATCAGCCGCTGCTCCAACAACTACGGGCCCTATCACTTCCCCGAGAAGCTGATCCCCCTGATGATCGCCAACGCCCTCAACGACAAGCCCCTGCCCGTGTACGGCGAGGGTCTCAACGTCCGGGACTGGCTGTATGTGGAGGATCACTGCCGGGCCATCGACCTGATCATCCATAAGGGCCGGGTCGGCGAGGTGTACAACGTGGGCGGCCACAACGAGATGCGCAACATCGACATTGTGAAGCTCATCTGCAAGGAGCTGGGCAAGCCCGAGAGCCTCATCGTCCATGTGGCGGACCGGAAGGGCCACGATATGCGCTATGCCATCGACCCCACCAAGATCCACAACGAGCTGGGCTGGCTGCCGGAGACCAAGTTCGCCGACGGCATCAAAAAGACCATCGACTGGTACCTGAACAACCGTTCGTGGTGGGAGACCATCATCTCCGGCGAGTATCAGGACTATTACGAGAAAATGTACGGCAATCGCTGAGCCATGGAGGAGCAGGCAGTAGAAGTCCGGATGGGGCAGACGCACCTGGGCTTTGTGGACGCGGCAAAGGGCCTGGGCATGCTGGCCATCATCTGGGGCCACATGGACTACCTGTGGAGCACCAGCTCCGTATGGTTTTCCTCCTTCAAGATCGCTGTGTTCTATGTGGTGGTGGGCCTGCTGAAGGCATACCGCTATGGGGAGCGGGGCCAGAGGGATTCCTGTACACAGGTGATGAAAAAACGCTGGTATTCCCTGGTGATCCCCTATGGCGTGTTTTCGGCTCTGGCGATTCTGGCGCACCTGGCTTTTCTCACCATACACGGCGGCAGCAGACTGGCGGCCCTGAAGGGGGACGTGATCCTAACGGTGACGCTGCGGGGTGTTGCCACCCTGTGGTTTCTGCCTACGCTGCTGATCGCCGAGCTGCTGTTTGCGGCGGTGCGGCCGGAGGGCTGGTCTGCCGCCAAGCGCATACTGGTGTGTGTCCTGGCGCCGGCTATCCTGTGCGTCATCGGCTATTTCTATCAGGGAATGGATATTCCCGGGGCGGATCGCCTGTGGGTGCAGGTGGTGCGCAATCTGTTTATTGTTTTGGCCAAGAGCGTCAGCGGGTGCTGGTTCATGCTGTGCGGCTATTACATCTATCGCCATCTGGACCCCAAACGGCTGAGCAGGCCGCTGATCCTGGTGGTGCTGCTGGCGGTGAACCTGGGGCTGTCGCTGCTGAGTCCGGACCTGGATTTCAACTCCTTTAGGCTGGGGGCCTTTGCTCCGGTGTTCTATCTCAACGGTGTGTTGGGTTCTGTGGCCGTTCTGGAGCTGCTGCGCTGGCTGGAGGCCCGCATATCCCTGAGGCCCCTGATCTGGTGCGGCAGGCACTCCATGTTCCTGATGGCCACGCATCTGCCCTGGTATATCGCGCCGGAGCTGCTGATGCTGGGCAAGCGTTTTTACCTGGCACAGACGCCGACGGCGCCGTATTTCCTGATGATGCTGGCGGAGTTCGCGGTGCTGATGCTTATTGAGGCTGCACTGGTCTGGTGCAAAGAGAAGGTCAAAGCCGCCATGACCGGGCGCTGGGGAAAAGAGCGGCCCATCTGCAAGGCGGTCAAGTATCTGTAACGAGGAGGTTACAAGCAATGAAGGTATTGGTAACGGGCGTGGGCGGTCAGCTGGGCCACGATGTGATGAACGAGCTGGCCCGCCGGGGCCATCAGGGCGTGGGCAGTGACATCGCCCCGGTGTACAGCGGCATTGCAGACGGCTCTGCCGTGACGGAGATGCCCTATGTGCCCATGGATATCACCAATGACGCCCAGGTGCGGCAGGTGATGGACGATGTGCGGCCCGACGCTGTGATCCACTGCGCCGCCTGGACGGCGGTGGACCTGGCCGAGGACGCCGACAAGCGGCCCAAGGTACGGGCCATCAACGTGGACGGCACCGCTCATCTGGCGGCGGCGTGCAAGGCCCAGGACTGCAAGATGATGTACATTTCCACGGACTATGTGTTCAATGGGCAGGGCCAGACGCCCTGGCAGCCGGACTGCAAGGACTATCAGCCCCTGAACTACTACGGCGAGACGAAGCTGGGCGGCGAGTTGGCCGTCAGCTCTGCGCTGGAGAAATACTTCATCGTGCGGATCGCCTGGGTGTTCGGTCTGAACGGCAAGAACTTCATCAAGACCATGCTCCAGCTGGGCAAGACCCACGACAAGCTGCGGGTGGTGTGCGACCAGATCGGCACGCCCACCTATACCCTGGACCTGGCGCGGCTGCTGGTGGACATGATCGAGTCCGACAAGTACGGGTATTACCACGCCACCAACGAGGGCGGGTATATCTCCTGGTACGACTTTGCCTGCGAGATCTTCCGCCAGGCGGGTCTGCCGGTGCAGGTGGACGCCGTGACCACCGCGGAATACGGCGCGTCCAAGGCGGCGCGGCCCTTCAACAGCCGGCTGGACAAGAGCAAGCTGGCGGAGAACGGCTTCACGCCGCTGCCGGACTGGAAGGATGCCCTGAGCCGGTATCTCAAGGAGCTCGGCACCAATCCATAAAAGAAAAACGCTGCCTGCCCAGCAGGCGGCGTTTTTTTCGCCTTAACGGGGCTTTCCACCGGGGGGAAAATGCGGTATACTGTCAGATGAGAGTTTTTGGGGACAGCAGCCATGGTATCCTGCTGTCAGTGCGTCAGAAAGGAGGCGGGGCGGATGCTGTCTGTATGGGTAGGACGGGCCGGGTCCGGAAAATCCCGGCGGGTACTGGAGGCTATGGAGAAAAACCGGGGACTGCGGCGGCAGGTGCTGCTGGTGCCGGAGCATATTTCCCACGAGGCGGAGGTGGACCTGTGCCGGGCCCTGGGGCCCACGGCGTCCCGGGATGCGGAGGTGCTGAGCTTCCGGAGCCTGTCGTCCCGGGTGCTGGCCGAAACGGGAGGGCTGGCGGAGTTTACCCTGGACAACGGGGGAAAGCTCCTGACCATGCGGCGGGTTTTGCAGGAGCTGGCGCCGGAGCTGCGGGTGTTCGGGCGGCCCAGTCAGCGGGCGTCGTTTCTGCGGCAACTGACGGACCTGATGGAGGAGCTTTACGCCTATGAGATCGGGCCCCGGGACCTCTATGCACATGTAGAGGACCTGGAGGGCGCTATGGGCGATAAGCTGCGGGATATCGCGCTGCTGTATGCGGCGTATGACGCCCGGCTGCGCAACGGAGACATGGATGCCCGGTCCCGGCTCCAGAAGCTCCGGGAGCATCTGGAGCACAGCGACTATCTCCGGGGCTGCGATGTGTATCTGGACGGGTTTTCCTATTTCAACCGCCAGGAGGAGAGCATATTGGAGCTGGTGCTGCGGCAGGCCAGCAGCGTTACCGTGACCCTGCTGGGGGACCGGGGCAATGAACAGCTGTTTCAGAATGCTCTGCGCCAGCGGATGCGCCTGGAGCGCATGGCCCGGCGTGTGGGGCAGAGTATGGAAGTCCTGTGGTGCGAAAAGCAGGGGAGCGGCCCCTTGGATCACCTGGAGCGGCACTTTTTTGGCCGGGAGACGGCCTATGAGGGCCAGGCGGAGGGAATTCGCCTGTATCAGGCCGCCACGGCCTTCACCGAGGTGGAATGGGTGTCCCAGCAGCTGAGGCAGCTGGCGGCAGAGGGATACCGCTGGCGGGATATGGGCGTGTGCGCCCGGAATATGGAGGTTTATGGCCCACTGCTGGAGAGCGTGTTCCGCCGGGACGGCATCCCGGCCTATATCAGCCGCCGCAGCGATCTGCTGGAAAAGCCGCCCATCACCATGCTGTTGGGAGCCCTGGACGCCGTTACCGGCGGCTTTGACCGGGAGGACGTGTTCCGCTGCCTGAAGACCGGCCTGGGGGGCATTTCCCCGGATGAGTGCGATATCCTGGAGAATTATGTGATCGTGTGGGATATCCGGGGCGGCATGTGGCTGCGGGAGGGCGACTGGACCGCCAGCCCCGACGGCTACGGACGGGAGATGACGGAGACTGCCGCCGCACGGCTGCGGCAGGTCAATGGTGTCCGGCGGCGGGTACGTCTGCTGCTGGAGCCCCTGTATCAGGGGATGAAAACGGCATCATCCGCAAGGGACAAGGCGGAGTGCCTGTACACATTTTTGCAGGAGGCCGGTGTACCCCAGGCCCTGGAGGAAACCGCCGGGAAGCTGCTGGCAGAGAACCAGCCCCAGCTGGCGGAGGAATATGTGCAGCTGTGGGAGATATTCTGCGGGGTGCTGGACCAGCTTGTGGAGATCCTGGGGGACACGGAGCTGACGGGTGAGGAGTTCGCGCGGCTGCTGCGGCTGGTGCTGACCCAGTATAGCGTGGGTACCATTCCTGCCACCCTGGACCAGGTGAAGGTCAGCGAGATCACCCGCAACGACCGGCACCGGGTAAGGTGCCTGTTCCTGCTGGGGGCCAACGACCACGTGCTGCCTATGCCGCCCAGCGGCCACGGCCTGCTGGACCCGGAGGACCGGGAGACCCTGCAGCAGCGGGAGATCCTGCTGTCGGACGCCGTGTTTGACCCGCTGGACAACGAGCTGCAGAATATTTACGCGTGCCTGGCCCAGCCTACGGAGCGGCTTACCGTCAGCTGGCCGGTGGGAGACATCAGCGGCGCTCAGCTGCGGCCCTCCTTTGTGGTGCAGCGGATGGAGAAGCTGTTTCCGGACCTGCACGTCCTGCGGGAGGACGGGGCCTACCGGCGGATGCTGCCTGCCACGGCTCTGGAGCTGGCCGGCAGCGACAGGGCGCTGGAGCGGTATTTCCGGCAGCGGGGAGGCTGTGACCGGGTGCTGGATGCCATGGACCGGGGCCGCGCCCTGGGCCGGGGACGGCTGTCGCCGGAGGCGGTGCAGGCCCTGTATGGGCGGTCCCTGCACATGTCGGCCTCCCGGATGGACCAGGTGAAGCGGTGCCACTTCGGGTACTTCATGCAGTATGGCCTGCGGGCCAGGGAGCGCCGTCCGGCGGGCTTCGAAGCCCCGGAGATCGGCACGTTCATCCACTATTTATTGGAAAATGTGGCCCGGGAGGTAAAGAACCGGGGCGGCTGGAGCCGGGTGGAGCGGGAGGAGCTGCGCCGCCTGGTCCGGGAATACATAGACCAATACGCCCGGGAGGAGATCGACGGCTATCGGGAGAAAAGCGCCCGGTTCCGGTATCTGTTTTCCCGGCTGCGGACGGCGGCCTGCGCCATCGTGGAGGACATGGCCGGGGAGCTGGCCCAATCGGATTTTTCCCCGGTGGCCTTCGAGCTGGGCTTCGGCGGCCGGGACGGGCAGCTGCCCGCCGTTACCGTCACCGAGGGAGATGAGACCCTGTCCGTCAGCGGCAAGGTGGACCGGGTGGACGGCTGGCTCCACGACGGAAAGCTGTATCTGCGGGTGGTGGACTACAAAACCGGGAAAAAAGCCTTTGACCTGTCGGACCTGCGGTACGGCCTGGGCATTCAGATGCTCCTGTACCTGTTCACTCTGGAGAAGGAGGGCCGCAGCTATTTCGGCTATCCCATCGTGCCGGCGGGGGTACTGTATCACCCGGCCCGGGAGGTGATCCTGAAAAAGGACCGGGGCATCCAGCCGGAAAAGCTCCAGGCTGCCCTGCAGGAGGAGCTGCGCCGCAGCGGCATGGTGCTGGCGGACCCGGAGGTGCTGCGGGCTATGGAGCACAGCGCTCTGGAAGCACCCCATTATCTGCCCATTCGGGTGAAGAAGGACGGCTCCATTTCCGACGGCATCGCATCGGCGGAGCAGCTGGGGAAGCTGGGCCGGTATGTGGAGGTCCTGCTGCACCAGATCGCCAGAGAGATCGGTTCCGGCAATATTGACGCCGACCCGGTGGCACGGGGACCCCAGGAGCGGGCCTGCGACCGCTGCGATTTTGCTGCGGCCTGTGCCTTCCAGGAGGGCCGGGGCGGCGATCGGGTGCGCTATATCAGGACTGTAAAGCCGGAGGAATTCTGGCAATTCGTGGACGCGGAAAATGGGAAGGAGGGGAGCACATGCCGCTGACGCCGCAGCAGGAAACAGCCGTATATGACCGGGGCGGAAGCCTTCTGGTGTCCGCCGCCGCAGGCTCCGGCAAGACGAAGGTTCTGGTGGAGCGCTTGTTTTCCTATATGGAGCAGGAGGGCTGTCAGGTGGACGACTTCCTGATCATCACCTATACCAAGGCCGCAGCGGCGGAGCTGCGGGGCAAGATCGCCCAGGAGCTGACCCGCCGGGTGGCGGACCGGCCCGGGGACAGCCACCTGCGGCGGCAGATGCTGCGGGTGTATCAGGCGGACATCAAAACCGTGGACGCCTTCTGCGCCGGACTTCTGCGGGAGAACGTGCACCTGCTGCCCCCGGTGGAGGAGCACAGCCTGACCCCGGATTTCCGGGTGCTGGACGAACAGGAGGCCATGCTGCTGCGGCGGCGGGTGCTGGACCGGGTATTGGAGGATTTTTACGCCCACATCGAGGAGGACGGCAACGCCCGCCAGCTGGCGGAGACCCTGGGAGCCGGACGGGATGACCGGGCGCTGGAGGCCCTGGTGCTGGACCTCCACGAAAAGACCCAGAGCCACCCGCATCCCCTGCGGTGGCTGGAGCAGCTGCGGCAGGGCTGGGAGGTCACCCCCCAGGAGCTGGCGGACACCGGCTGCGGCCGGTATCTCATGGAGGACGCCCTGCGCCGGGCGGACTTCTGGGCCCGGCGGCTGACCCGGGCCGTGGAGGATATGGCGGACTATCCCGCCGTGTACAAGGCCTACGGTGACCGGTTTCTGGAGGTGGCCCAGGGCCTGGAGGCCCTGCGGGACAAGGCGGAACAGGGCTGGGACAGCCTGGGACAGGCGGTCCCCGTATTCCGCCGGATGGGAGCCGTCCGGGGCGATGAAAACGCCGCCTGCCGGGACCGGTCCAAGGCGGTGCTGGAGCAGTGCAAAAAGGTATTGAAGGACATCCAGGCCACCTTCTCCGTGCCAGAGGAGGAGCTGCTGGAGGACCTGCGCCAGATGGCCCCGGCCATGCTGGCCCTGCTGCGCCTGACGGCACAGTTTACCCTGCATTATCAGGCGGAGAAGGTCCGGCGCAACGTGATGGACTTTTCCGACCAGGAGCACTATACCATCGACCTGCTGACCGACGGCCAGGGACGGCCCACGGAGCTGGCAAAGCAGGTCTCCTCCCGCTACCGGGAGGTGATGGTGGACGAATACCAGGACAGCAACCAGGTGCAGAACTGCATTTTCCGGGCCCTGTCCGGGGAGGAGCGACGGCTGTTCGCCGTGGGCGATGTGAAGCAGAGCATTTACCGGTTCCGGCTGGCGGATCCCACCATTTTCCTGGAGAAATACCTGTCCTACCGCCCGGCGGCGGAGGCGGAGGAGGGCCAGCCGCGAAAGGTACTGCTGAGCCGGAATTTCCGCTCCCGGCGGGAGGTGCTGGACGGCACCAACTTTGTGTTCCGGGCCATTATGTCCCGGGAAATGGGGGAGATGGACTACGGCGACGACGAGCAGCTGTATTTCGGCGCGGAGGCGGCGTACCCGCCCCGGCCGGGCATGGAGCCGGAGCTGCACCTGATCAGCGTGGAGAATACGGAGGAGGAAACCTTCGACCGCACGGAGGTGGAGGCCCGGTTTGTGGCCCGACGCATCCGCCGGCTGCTGGACCAGGGCTTCCCGGTGCAGGGAGAGGACGGACAGCCCCGGCCTGTGGAGCCGGAGGATATCGTCATTCTCATGCGATCTCCCCGGGCGCGTCTGGCGGCCTATACGGCGGCCCTGCGGCGGGAGAACATTCCCTGCACCAGCGGGGAGAGCGAGGCGTTTTTCAGCACCCTGGAGGCGGCGGTGATGGTGTCGTTTTTGCAGATCATCGACAATCCGCGGCAGGATGTGCCGCTGATCGCCGTGCTGCGGTCGCCGCTGTTCGGCTTTTCCCCGGACCGGCTGGCCCAGATCCGGGCGCTGCTGCCGGAGGGAGACTACTATGACGCCCTGTGCCTGGACGAGCATGAGGACACGGCGGCCTTCCGGCAGACGCTGGACGGTCTGCGGCTGGCCGCCCGGGACATGACGGCGGACCGGCTGCTGTGGAAGCTCTATACCCAGTGCCACGCCATGGCGGTGTTCGGGGCCATGGAGGGCGGCGCGGTCCGGAAGGAAAACCTCATCGCCCTGTATACCTACGCCAGGCAGCAGGCGGCGGCAGGTCGGGGCGGCCTGTTTGACTTCGTGACCCAGCTCCACGACCTGCTGGAGGAAGGACGTCAGCCGCCTATCTCCACCCAGGCCACCGGCAGCGGCGTGCAGATCATGAGCGTCCATCGGTCCAAGGGACTGGAGTTCCCGGTGGTGATCCTGGCGGACCTGCACAAGCGCTTCAACGCCGACGACTTCCACCGGCCGGTGCTGGTGCATCCCCAGCTGGGGCTGGGCACCGAGCGGGTGGACCGGCAGCGGCGGATCCGGTACGATACCGTTACCAAATCCGCCGTGGCGGCGGCCCTGACCCGGGAGAGCAAGGCCGAGGAAATGCGCATTCTGTACGTGGCCCTGACCCGGGCCAAGGAGAAGCTCATCTGCGTGGACTGCATGTCCCACGCCCGGAAACGGGCGGCGGACCTGGCGGTGCTGGCGGAGATGCCCGCGCCGCCGGAGGCGGTGGCCGGGGCAAAATGCCCCGGGGACTGGCTGCTGCTGCCGCTGCTGTGCGCCCCGGAGGGGGAGCCCATCCGCCGCTGGGCGGAGACGGAGCCACAGACCCTGACAGGCGCCGGAGGCGGATGGCAGGTGCAGGTGTGGGAAAATCCCGTGGCGCCGGCTCTCCGGGAGCGGGACAGCACGCCGGAGGAGGCGCGCGAAAGCGGCCCTGTGGAGGTCCGGGAGCTGGACTATCCCCACCCGGCAGCCTGCCGCATTCCCACCAAGGTCACGGCCACCCAGCTGAAGGGCCGGGAGCTGGATGAGGAGATCGCCCAGGGTACCGTCCGCCGGGTGCGTCAGGTGCAGGTGGAAACGCCGCGCTTTCTGATAGGGGAGCGGCCTTTGTCCGCAGCCCAGCGGGGTACGGCCATGCATCTGCTGATGCAGTATCTGGACCTGAGCGGCCCGGAGCCGGAGAAGCAGGTGCAGGCCCTGCTGGCCCGGCATCTGCTGACGCCGGAGCAGGCGGCGTCCCTGGAGCTGGAGCAGGTGCGCCGGTTCCTGGCCTCGCCCCTGGCGGAGCGCATCCGCCGGGCGGGGGAGGTGTACCGGGAGTACCGGTTCTCCCTGCTGCTGCCGGCGTCGCTGTATGATCCGGAGGCGGAGCCGGAGGATGAGCTGATGCTCCAGGGCGTGGTGGACTGCGCCTTCCGGACGGAACAGGGCTTGGTTATTGTGGACTTCAAAACGGACCGCATCCTGCCCCAGGAGGCTGCCCAGCGGGCGGAGCTGTATCGCCCCCAGCTGACGGCCTACAGTCAGGCCCTGAGCCGGGTGCTGGAAGCACCGGTGGCGGAGCGGGTGCTGTATTTCTTCGGCCCCGGATGCCAGGTGACGCTATAATGGCTTCATCTCCGCTATTTCCGGCGGCGTGTTCGTAGTGGGCCTGGTGCCGGAGCTGTGTCTGCCCAGGGACCCCAAGCGCTATGAGATCCGATAAAATTTGAAATTTTTTCCGGCTTTGCGCCGCAGACTGCTGTCTGCGGCGCTTTTTTTGCCTGCGGCGGAAATGCATCCTATATTTAGCGGACATGAAAGCCGGGCGATTCGCGCAAAGTAACTCTGTCGCCGGCGACAAAATTCAAAAACAGGGGTGATCGCATGTATGAAACGCAAAAAAAGCGACGCATACGCAGGCCGGCCGCATGGCTGCTGGCCGTGCTGCTCACCGGGGCCCTGTGCTGCCAGACGGTATGGGCCGACCAGCGCACCTTGATCCCTGTGGGGAAGGCGGTGGGCATCAAGCTGTTTGCCGATGGCGTGCTGGTGGTGTCTACCTCCAGCGACGGTCCGTGCCCGGCCCGCGACTGCGGCATACAGGAGGGGGACCTGATCGTCAGCTGCAACGGCGAAAGGATCACGTCCGCCGAGGAGCTGCAGGCTCTGCTGCAGGCCGCCGGCGGAACGCCTGCAGCCGTGGGCCTGCGCCGGGACGGCAAAAGCCTTACCGTCACCGCCGTGCCGGTGCAGGCGGAGGATGGCTCCTGGCGTCTGGGCGCCTGGACACGGGACTCTATGGCGGGCGTGGGGACGCTGACCTTCTATGACCCGGACACCGGCGCCTATGGCGCTCTGGGCCACGGCATCACCGATACGGACACGGCCCAGCTGATGCCGCTGTCCAGCGGTTCCATTATAGAGACTACCGTGAAGGCCGTGAAAAAGGGACAGAAGGGCGACCCGGGACAGCTGAAGGGCGACTTCACCGTGCAGCACGATGTGGGCACCGTGTCCGCCAATACCAGCGGCGGCATTTTCGGCACTGTGGCAGAAGGCGGCTTTGTATCCGGCGCGGCACTGCCCGTGGCCCGGCGCAGCGAGGTGACCATCGGCCCCGCTGTTATTTTGTCCACCATCTCCGGAGATGATACCCAGGAATACACCGTGGAAATCGTGCGGCTGTGCCCCGCAAACCGGGATGGCCGGGACCTGCTGCTGAAGGTCACGGACCCCCGGCTGCTGGAGGCCACCGGGGGCATTGTCCAGGGCATGTGAGTGTGTTATAATTGGGACAACACGGGAAAAGCTTGATTTCAAGCGGGTTTCCGGTGCTTGTCCAACTTTTCATTGACCACGAAAACAGGACCACATTCTGCGCAGATGTGACGGATAAAATTGGCTTAGCCTTCTGCTGGCAGTGATGATGCTCGTATCAGCAGTGCCCTTCTTCCCGGTGACGGTCGATGCAGCAGATGGCACGGTGGAGGTTTCTACCTGGGCGGAGCTAAAAAAAGCGCTGGACTACACGACAAAATGCTCGGTGGTGAAGGTGGTTAAGGACATCGAAACAAAGTCTCTGAACGGACACACCGGTCTGCATCAGGACAACATCATCTTCATGACGATGGCCATGGACAAGGTGCTGGATCTGAACGGACACACCGTCAATGCGTATGCGAAATACTATTCGGAGGTTGCGCAGGGGTATCTGATCAATATAAGTCATAAGGATGCCCGGCTGACCATCCGCGACAGCGTGGGGGGCGGCGCCCTGATCGGCGAGTTTAATCAGGAATTCTACTATGAGTTTATCAATGTGAGTAAAGGTACGCTGGTTATGGAGAGCGGTACAGTCAAGATGCTGTGTCCCTCCAATGATAATCAGTATACGAAGTGCGCCATCGGTGTATCCGGTACGGCGATCTTTAACGGCGGCGAGGTACTGACGCAGGTGACCAATCCCCGGGGCGAGAGGGAGGAGCGGTATCTTTTCCGCCGGCTGCAAGCCATTCGGGGAGAAGCAGGCGGCAGCGTCACCATCAACGGCGGCACCTTCGACCGGGTGGTTCTGCACAGCGCCCCCACGCCGGAGAACCGGGGAAAGTATGAGCTGGTGGTAAACGGCGGTTTTTTCCGGCAGTCCATCGCTCTGATATTGACCGGGGATGTCTATGCCAGCAATTTCGATCATCTGCCCATGCAGATCAACGATGCATATTTCATGCGTACCACCGATAAGCTGGACCAGTGCCGCCTGGTGTTAGGCGGGAAGATGAAAAATTTTTATGACAATAACTGGGATTACGATATACATTATAACGATATTCCGGGCGCGACCCTGGATGATGCGAAGACTATGATGTGGGGCCTGGTGCCGCACCTTATCAGCGAAAACGGCGCGGTCTTCACCGATGTGCACGACGGAAACTGGTATGTGCGGGGCAATATGAGCCGGTCGGTTGAAAACGGCGGGCCGACCATGGCTTTCCAGGGTACGTCGCTGGGTATTCAGGGCGGCATAGTGCGGGTGATCTCCAACGCCTACGGCGTGAAGGAGGTTCTGCTGGACGGCGAGCCCATGGCCTGCGGCGAGCGAGGCTTCAGCGCACCCCAGGTGGATACCACCGCGGAGAGCGAGCATCAGGTGACTTTTGTGATGTATCCGATTTCCCCCATGCTGCGTGTGCTGGGGTACAGCTATTCCAATGATTATTCGACCGGGTATATTCGGATGCTCGTTGATGACGAAACGGGGTATGGCATGGTTCATTATCCCGATGTTCCCGAGTCAGGGAACCAGCCGTTTTCGGTGACTTACTATTTCAATGAATCCAATGTGGACACACTGACCACCATGGAGCTGCAGTATGACCTGATGCTGGAGACCAACGGCGTAAAGAAGCAGGTTACGACCGGCTACAAGGGCGCAAAGGTGGCACGGTGGGTGGATCGGACGAAGGCTATCGACACCATTTATCTGGATATCAGCCAGCCTCTGGTGCAGGGGGATTATACCAGCGGCGCCTTCACTGTGGATGGGAGTGCTCCCTACACCATCGAGGACAGGCAGGGCTACTGGGAACATGAGGATATTTGGGACCTGACCGGAAACGGCAGTGTTCCCGCGATCTTGGGGGATCAGTATTATCGCTTTATCCGTGTGTACCTCAAGGACGGCTATGAGGGGTATAAATTCGATAAGAATTGTGTATCCCTTTGTCCACCGACGCAATGATGAATGATGAAAATCGTTCTGGATATTCGGAGCTGCATCTATGCGCACACCATGGAGCGAATGCTGATGCAGAAATTGGACGATTGCCAAATTGTGATCTCCGAGTTGCCGGATGCAACCGCCGAGTGGTGCAAAACGCATCTGCCAGGTGTGCCTTGAAATGCAATATTTCAAAACCGCCGTTCTGCGCCGCGGGGCCGAAAATAACGGTCTTGCTGTGTTCGCCAGCGCAGCTGCTATCAAAGGAATAGAGCCGATAAACCGTTGACCTCTCGGCTACGGGTTATCGGCTCTGTGTCTATGTGTCCGGCTATTTGATAGCTGCCATATTTCTTTTTTCAAAGGCAATAAATCGTGAAAGATTCAACTCCCGGCGTCTGATTTCTGCATGAACTCCAGATAGAGACTATATAGCACCGCACAGACCGGAACGCTGAAAAGCATTCCCAGGATACCAAATGCTTCACCGCCAACAGTGACTGCCATCAGTACAAGTAGCCCGGGAAGACCAACGGATTTCCCAACAACTTTTGGATAAATCAGATTGCCCTCTACCTGTTGCAGAATCAGCAGATAAACAATGAACCACACCGCTTTGATGGGTTCTGCCAACAGAATCAGAAATGTGCCAAGACCGCCGCCGAGCCATGCGCCGAAGATCGGCACCAACGCGGTAACGGCAACAAATGCGGAAACGGCACCGGCATAGGGAATCCTCAGAATCAGCATTCCGAGGAAGCAGAGGACTCCAATAATGACGGCCTCGGTAAGCTGTCCGCTGACAAAGTTGGTAAAGGTTTGATTCGTCAGCGAAGCGATGCTCAGAAGCCGCTTTGCCCCCGTTTGTGGAAGTACCGTTGTGATCAGTTTTTTTAAGTGGGCTGCAACCACTTCTTTTTTTGCCAGCAGATACAACGCAAAAACAAACGCCAAAAGCACGTCAACCAAGCCGGAAAGGATGGATGTAGCTGCGCCCCATGTTACTGTAATGATTCCGCTGCCTTCGTCGTTGATAAAGGCCGTAATTTTCTCAATCAGCAGATCGGAGTCGATTGCATATTCCGGCAAAACGATGTTGTACTTTGCTGCAAAGTGAACAGTATCTGCCCACCAGCCCCCAATTTCATCAACATAAATCGGAATGTTCTGAATAAACTCGCCGCCGGACTCCCGCAGACTCGGAATCATCATAAACACTACGGCAAACAAAATCCCAAACACAAGAACAGCGCTTAAAGTGAGGCAAACGGGTCTTGCCAGCTTTACAGGGGCCTTTTTGCACACTCTGTTCCAGCAGCGTTCAAGTGGGTTAAGGACAACATTGATCAGAAAAGCGATACCTCCGCCAATCAGAAACGGCGAGAACAGCGAGATCACTTTTCCGAGAAATTTCATTACGGCATCGAGGTTCATTAAAGCCCAAGCAAAAAGAATCATCAGCAGCAATGCGCAAATGATGTATCGGGCAATACTTTTGTCGAGCTGTCTGTTTTCCGGCGGGACGGCAATATCGTGCCGCTTGGTGTCAGTACCCTGTGTTTTTTTCGCCATATTCCCTCCACACTGTTATTGCGCACATTCTAAAATGGGGTCACATTGCTTGACGGTAATGGATGACACTCTGTACGCGCTCAGCTCGGAAACCGTGATCTCCAAATTCTGCACAGCAAAGGAATCGCCCTTACTGGGGACTCTATTCAGCTGCTCCATGACCCAGCCGCCGACAGAAACACTGTCCGATTCCAGCTTGACATCAAAGAATTCCATAAAATCCTCCAAGCTGACGGAGCAGTCCACGCGGTAGGTATTCTCGTCCAGCTTTTCAAAATCTTCTTCCACCTCGTCGTGTTCGTCCCAAATTTCACCAACCAATTCTTCCAGGATATCCTCCATCGTAACAATGCCAAGCGTTCCGCCGAAATCGTCTACAACGACGGCGACATGGGACTTCTGATGCTGGAGCATTTTCAAAATATCCCGGATTTTTGTGTGCTGATAGACGAACAGCGGCTCCGTCATGATCTCTGCAATGGGCTGATCCGTCATCTTGCCGTTGATATAGAAGTCCTTCTGATGAAGAACGCCGACGATCTGATCGATGGTATCCCGGTAGACCGGCAGGCGGGAAAAGCGGGACTGTGTAAAGGCTCTGGCAATTTCCTCATGGCTCTCGTTGGTGTCCACGGCCTCCAGGTCCATTCGATGGGTCAGAATTTCAGCCGCCGTCAGGTCGCGGAACTCAAGAGCATTGCGCAGCAGCTCACCCTCGTTTTCGTCAATGCCGCCGTCCTGCTCCACATCCTCCATGAAAAGAAGCAGCTCCTCGTGGGACATTTTTGCGTTGTCATCCGTCTTGAAGAAACGGGACACCAGCTTTTTCCACTGGGAAAACAGAAAATTCAGCGGCGTCAAGACCAAAATCCAAAGGCGGATAAACGGGGCACTGAACAAAGCAAAGCGCTCAGGGGTGTCCTTTGCAACACTCTTGGGGGTGATCTCACCGAAAATCAAAACAACGATTGTTACGACGACCGTAGAAACCGTCGCGCCGATGTCGCCGTAAAGCCCGACGAACAGAAGTGTGCCGATGGACGCCACCATGATATTCACGATATTGTTGCCGATCAGGATGGTGGAGATCAGCTTGTCATAATCATTGGACAGCTTGAGTGCCAGCGCTGCCCTCTTGTTTCCGTTGTCCGCCAACACCTTGAGGCGGGTCTTATTCAGGGACGAGAACGCCGTTTCTGTGGCGCTGAAATAGGCGGACATGGCGATGCAGACCACCATTGCGAAAATGCTTCCAAAATAATTCATTTCAGACTCCTTTATGTTCTGTTCATACGATCATTTCAT
>OOCD01000637.1_pt1 | contig 25052 bp, 28 predicted proteins | sample 1671791 | NCBI WGS metagenome assembly OOCD01 (sample SAMN06348193, study PRJEB24527) | human gut metagenome | biome: human gut; feature: ankylosing spondylitis patient; material: feces | host: Homo sapiens | place: China | collected 2015-10
AAATCAAAAACTCGAAATCCAGTTATCCTGAATTTCGAGTTTTTTCGACAGACTGTGACACCTTCCGGATGGAGGTGTCATTTTTTGGCTTTTTGGAGCATTTTGCAGAAGGCATGGCTTTTCGGAGTGGCAAAAGAATCTTTCACATGGTAATATGTATGAGTTAGCATAGACTAACCAAAGATGCAGAAAGGAAAGAAATACATATGAAAACAAAACTTACAACAAAGGATTTAATTACCGCAGGCGCCTTTGGCGCAATTTATTTAGTGCTGCTCACGGTGTTGTCCTCAGTCCTGACCATTGTTCCAATCCTCTTTCTGGCAACGCCGTTGATTGCCGGCATCATACTGGGAACTGTGTATATGCTGTATGCCACCAAGGTGCCGCGCACCGGTGCGATCCTGGTGCTGGCGATCCTGGTGGGGCTGATTACGTCCATGTCAACCATTTATCCGCTGATTTTTGCAGTTGTATGGGGATTAATCGCTGAACTCATTACGGCAAAAAGACGCAAATCCGCAGGTGCGCTGGCAGTCAGCTACTGTGTGTTCAACCTGACTTCTATGGGTCCCTTCTTTGCCCTTGTTCTGGCAAAGGACGCCTTCTTAGAAAGTTGTGCAGGGTACTATGGAGAAGAATATATTGCAACGCTGGATAAGCTAACGCCCAGCTGGATTGTTCTTGTGCTGATTGCTTTGGCTTTGGTGGGCGGATTGCTTGGCGGTCTGTTTGGAAGAAAGATCCTGAAAAAACATTTTGTGAAAGCCGGTATTACAGCGTGAACCGCGAAAAGATTTCCAGCGGTCTTTTGGATCCGAGAAGTAAGCTGGCGGTATTTATTGCCGCCTGCCTCTCGGCATTTTCCGGGCTGACACATCCGCAGGAATTTGTCCTTCTTGCCCTGTGTGTGGGGGTAACGCTTCTGTGCCAGAAATGGAAGAGGGCTTTTTATACCGGTCTTATCTTTGCAGTTATGTTTTTATGCGATCTGTTTCTAGCGCCGCGATTGTCAGGGATACTGCAGAATATCATCATGCTGGCATGTCATTTCTGCCGGTTTATTTTACCGCTGTTTGCAGCCTTTTATATTGTGACACAGACTTCTAGGATTGGGGAATATATCAGTGCGTTTACTCAGATGCATCTGCCAAACGAGGTCATCATTCCTCTGGCGGTGATGCTCCGTTTTGTCCCTACTATCCGGGAAGAATGGCAGATGGTGAATCAGGCGCTCCGGTTAAGAGGGATGGCGCTGACATGGAAAAATGTTCTTCGTCGTCCGCTGCAGATGATGGAATATATGCTGGTTCCCTTTTTGCTGCAGTGCTCGGTTATCGTGGATGAGATGTCAGCTGCTGTTATGGCGCGGGGATTTGACAAAAATATGCCGCGAACCAGTTATGCGGAGGTTCAGATGAAGGCTCTGGATTGGTGTATAATAGCTGTTTCTGCCGGACTGCTGTTCTGGAATCTTTGTTTCTGAGGAAGGGAGGAGATGTTTTGATCAAACTGAATCATGTTTCCTTTTCTTACCAGAACGGGGAAGCAAATGAAATGCAGGTGCTGTCTGATGTAAGCTTTCAGGCATCACGCGGAGAATGTGTGGTACTTTGTGGGAAAAGCGGATGTGGGAAGACGACCATGCTTCGCCTGGTAAACGGTCTTATCCCTCATTTTTATGCCGGGAAACTGGAAGGGAACGTCCTTGTAGGGGGACAGGAAATGCAGCAGACACCGTTGTCCCAAACGTCCCGGATTGTGGGAAGTGTCTTCCAGAATCCCCGTACCCAGTTTTTCCATCTGGATACGACCGGAGAGATGGCTTTTAATCTGGAAAATCAGAATGTCCCCCGCCCACAGATGAAGAAGCGTCTGGAGGAGGTGTCCTATCGTCTGAACCTGCAGGAGCTGATGGACCGGAATATTTTTGAACTGTCAGGCGGCGAGAAACAGCAGATCGCCTGCGGCTCCGTTTATGCGGCTTTACCGCCGGTCATCGTTATGGATGAGCCTTCTTCTAATCTGGATATGGAGAGCATCCGAAAACTGCAGCAGTTGATCCGCATGATGAAAGATGAAGGAAGAACTGTGCTGATTTCAGAGCATCGGCTGTGGTATCTGGAGGGAATCGCTGACCGTTATGTGCTGCTGGAGGATGGCCGGATCAGGCAGGAATTTACGCCGGAAACAGCGGCAGATCTTTCGCTGGAGAAGCGCAAAGCGTTGGGACTCAGGGCAGTAAAGCGGGAGCAGCTTTATGAACTGAGGCCCGATATGGGGCTGATAAAACAAAAGAGTACCGGGCTGGAAATAGATGGGCTTCAGTTTAGCCGCCAGATGCGCCAGGTACTAAATGTGCCGCATTTAGAAATACCGTCAGGGGCAATCGTAGCGGTGATCGGAGAAAACGGTGCCGGGAAATCCACTTTCAGCCTTTGCCTGGCAGGTCTTTTGAAGCATACGGGTACAGTACGGATCGACGGCAAGAAGCTTGCGCATAAAAAGCTGCCGGAGCAGGTCTACCTGGTCATGCAGGAGGCAGGACATCAACTGTTCAGCGATACGGTATTGGGTGAATTGACCTTGAATAATCCGGCACTGTCAGAAGAAAAGGGCAAAGAGGTTTTGACAACGCTGGGCTTAAATGGTATGGAGAACCGTCACCCCGGCTCCCTCTCCGGAGGTCAGCAACAAAGGCTTTCTCTGGGAACAGCTCTTTGCATGAAGCGAAAACTGATGCTCTATGATGAGCCGACCAGCGGTCAGGATGGAGAAAATCTGCTGCGGACAGCGGAGCTGATCCGTGCAGCCAATAAACAGGCAGCCAGTACCCTGATCGTGACACATGATCCGGAGCTGATCTTGCGCTGTGCGACCCATATTCTGCATATCCACGCAGGGGAAGTAAAGAAATTCATACCGCTTGATGAGAGAGGAGTGATTTATATGAAGAAGGTATTTGGAGAGGATGCGCAGACAAAGAAGCCGCAGAAAACCGGTATTCCGCGCCTGCTGGAGTTTACAGGACGGCATCGTCCCCTACTGGGCGCTGCGCAGTTGTTGTCCGGCATCAGCGCCTTGTTCCTTCTGGGACCGTTTGTGTGTGTTTATTTTGCGGCCCGTGCGCTTTTAACCGGACTGGCCGGAGGAGGTTTTGCTATCTCGTCCCTGGTGCAGTGGGGCGTGTGGGCATTGGCGCTGGAACTGGCCGGGCTGATCATTAATTTTGCGGCACTTATGTGCTCCCATACCGCAGCTTTTCATACAGAAAAGAATTTAAAAATGGCAGCGCTCCGTCATTTGTCCAGGATGCCAATGGGGTATTTTGAGGAAAATCCCAGCGGAAAGCTAAGAAAAATCATTGATGAAAACAGCGCCCAAATGGAGACTTACCTTGCCCATCAGCTGCCGGATCTGGTGAGCGCTCAAGTCACGACGGTTGCCAGCCTTGTGCTGATGCTGGCTATGGACTGGCGCATTGGCCTTCCGCTGATCGTTTTGATGCTTGCAAGCTTTGCCTGCCAGATGACAATGATGGGCGAAAAAACCATGAATTTCATGAAGCGCTATCAGGACGCTCAGGAGGAAATGAATCACGAGGCGGTGGAGTATGTCCGGGGAATCTCCGTGATTAAGGTATTTGGACAGTCGGTACATTCGATACGGCGCTTCAAGGAAGCGATCAATGCTTATCGGGATGACGCACTGGCCTTTACTATGGCCTGCAAGCCCGGATATGTGGGCTTCAATACTGTGGTCAATGCCGCTTTTCTTGTGCTGATCCCTGCCGCACTCATCGGCATGACTTCGGTGGGAGATTTGACTGCCTTTATAGAGAATTTCCTGTTTTATCTGATTTTTGCACCTGCATGCGCATCTGTTCTCAACAAGATCATGTACATGAGCAACTATAAGATGCAGGCTATGGAATCTATGCGGCGGATTGACACAATTCTGCTTGCCAGAGAGCAGTCAGAGGCACAGGAGCCGCAAATGGCACAGGGCAGCGACATTTGCTTTGAGCATGTGACCTTTACCTATCCCACAGGCGAACAGCCTGCGGTTTCAGATGTCAGTTTTACAGCAAAAGCCGGAACCGTTACGGCACTGGTGGGACATTCCGGCTCCGGCAAGACCACCATCGGGACCCTGGTCCCCGCTTTTATGATGTGCAGGAGGGGCGCATTACGCTGGGTGGCGCAGAGATTTCCCAACTTTCCAGACAGGAGTTGATGACGAAAATTGCTTTTGTGTTTCAGAATCCGAAGCTGTTGAAAATGACATTAGAAGAAAATATCCGGGGCGGCTGTAAAGATGCTAGTCGGGAGGATATCCTGCGGGCGGCTCATCTGGCTCAGTGTGATGACATTCTGGCAAAACTACCAGAGGGACTCGACAGCGTAGTTGGCGGAAAGGGGACATACCTTTCTGGTGGAGAGGTGCAGCGTGTGGCCATTGCACGTGCTATCCTCAAGAATGCCCCAGTCATTATCCTGGACGAAGCCACGGCCTTTGCTGACCCGGAAAATGAGGTTCAGATTCAGAAAGCCCTGAAAGAACTGACAAAGGGGAAAACGGTTATTATGATTGCCCACCGGCTATCCACTATCCGAGACGCGGATCAGATTCTCGTGATGAAAGCTGGACGGCTGGCAGAGCAGGGAACCCATCAGGAACTGCTTGGGCAAAATGGAGAGTATGCCCGTTTATGGGCAGATTATAGCAAGTCAATCACTTGGAGAATTGACAGCAGAGAGGAGGCAAAGTCATGCTGAAGAAATTGTTTGCATTGAGCGACCAGGGGGCGCGGGAGTTAAAACACGGTATTATCGCCACAACCATTGGGCATCTTTGTATCATGGCTCCAATTTCCCTTTTGATGATGGTGACCATGGGGCTTCTGGATGATATTTGCGGAAATGCCGGGTTTACCATGCAGCCATATGCGGTTCTTCTGATGGCTACAGCACTCTTACTGCTGATATTCATCACCCAGTGGATTCAGTACAACCTAACCTATAAAGTAGCTTACGAAGAAAGCGCTAACCGGCGGATTACTCTGGCGGAAAAGCTGCGCCGATTGCCCCTGTCATTTTTCGGGCAGCGGGATCTGTCTGACCTGACAACAACCATGATGGGTGACTGCTCCAAGCTGGAACGGGTCTTTTCCAATGCTGTGCCCAGCCTGTTCGGTACGGTCATTATGTTTGGGATTGTATCAGTGGGCCTGCTTGTTATGGACTGGCGCATGGGGCTGTGCATTGTCCTGCCAGTGCCTGTGGCTGCACTGATTTTGCTTGTAGCACGGAAAGCCCAGGTCAGGGCAGAGGAACGCAATTATGATGCGCATCGTGCCGCCTATGACGGTGTACAGGAATATCTGGATGCCGTGCAGGAGCTTCGCTCTGCCAGTCAAGAACAGGAATATCTGGATGGGGTCGAAAAAAAGCTGAATCATGTGGTGAAGTGTGCTTTTCGCAACGAACTGGCACCGGGTACAGCTGTGACACTGGCACAGCTGATGGTGCGTTATGGACTGGTGGCAGTGCTGCTGGTTGGTGGTTTGCTGGTTACGAAAAATATGCTGTCTGTCAATATGTTTATCTTATATCTGCTGGTGGCGGGTCGTATCTATGAACCTTTTGGTTCCTGTTTTATGCTGATGGCGGAGCTGTTTTCCTCATTTGTCAGTATTGAGCGCGCCAAGGAAATGGAGGCCACTGCAGAGCAGACTGGACGGCCTGTTTGTAATAATGACGGGTACGACATTGAATTTAAGGACGTTTCCTTTTCGTATAATGAAGAACCAGTTTTGAACGAGGTATCCTTTGTAGCGAAACAGGGGCAGATTACTGCTCTGGTGGGACCGTCCGGCAGCGGAAAATCCACCGTTTCCCGGCTGGCTGCCCGGTTTTGGGATGCTGACAAGGGTCAGGTGCTCCTGGGAGGGGTGGATGTAACGACTGTGGAACCGGAAACACTCTTCAGGAATTACTCCATCGTCTTTCAGGATGTGACGCTCTTTGATAATTCTGTGATGGAGAACATCCGCCTTGGCCGGGCGGGAGCCACGGACGAAGAAGTACTGGAGGCCGCCAGAGCTGCTCGATGTGATGAGTTCGTCTCCCGCTTGCCAGATGGTTATCATAGCAACATCGGCGAAAACGGTTGTGCTCTTTCCGGAGGCGAACGGCAGCGCATCTCCATTGCCCGGGCAATCTTGAAGGATGCGCCGGTAGTGATTCTGGACGAAGCGACGGCATCCATGGATGCAGAGAATGAAACCCTGATTCAGCAGGCACTGTCCGTGCTGCTGCACGGTAAAACTGTATTAGTCATTGCGCATCGTATGCGAACGATTGCAAACGTCGATAAGGTGGTTGTTCTGGAACAGGGGCGTGTCACGGAAACGGGAACGCCGGAGGAACTGTTAAAGAAAAAGGGTCTGTTTTACCGTCTGGCTACGGTACAATGTGGACAGCTATAGCACCACCTCCGGGAAAGTTCTGCTTTGAATATGACCTGTCAATTCAATTTGTACTTTTCACAAATCTCTATGCGCCTATCCGCATCTTGCTAAGGATAGGCGCATTTTGCATAAATCTATCAGATCTGTTGATGATTTTTCGCCGAATGGAGCCAAAAAAGCGGAATGGAGTAGATAACAAGAAGAAAAACCTATATAATTACTCTGAAAGCCGTAAGAAGCGGCTTTCCTTAATCGAAATGAGTTAGCATATTCTAACCAAATTTGCGGGAGGTGAGATTTTGGAAACCAAATATAACCCATGGGCATTGTTTCACAGTACGGACATTGGCGACAATCTGGAAGAAGTGGTTGAGACCGAGGATTGCAAGGTGCTGCGGATGAAGGATCCCAGCGGCGATGGTCTTATGACCATCTATCGGGTTTTTGACGGCGTGTATCTGATGTATAACGACTTTCACATGGCCCATTGTTATAGCCGTTTTAACAGTTCGTCCCGCATCTTCTGCATCGACCATTGTCGAGAAGGACGCATTGAGCATCGGACGGATAAAGATATGCGGTATTACATGGAACAGGGCGATTTGCGAATGGATCGCCGGGTGCACCATAGCGGCGATATGTATTTTCCTGTGTCTCACTATCATGGTATCACGGTTGGCTTCTTCCTCGATCATGCGGAACAATCCGTGCGGGAGGCAATGCCCGGTGTGTCCTTTGACTTATCGGCATTGGCAGACAAGTTCTGCGGTAAGGACAGCATCTATATTTTGCGCAAGCATCCTTCCATCGAGCATATCTTCTCCGAACTTTACAATGTTCCGGCAAGGATACGCATGGACTATTTCAAAATCAAGGTCATGGAGCTGCTGGTGTTCCTGCGGGCTTTGGAATTGTCCGAGTACAAGGATGAACGCCCGTACTTCTATTCCAGCCAAACCGAGAAGATCAAGGCGGTACATAAGCTGCTGACCGACGATTTGACCCGAAATTACACCGCCGAAGAACTGGCAAAGCAATTTGATCTCAGCACAGCGACCCTGAAAAACGGCTTCAAGGGTGTGTATGGCAGCCCCATCTATACCTATATCCGCAACTACAAGATGAATGTGGCAGCGTCCATGCTGGTAACAGACCGTAAAAGCGGATTATCGAGATTGCATCTGCTGTCGGCTACGATAGTTCGTCTTGGACGCAGTTCTCAACAACCGCAGGGACAAGTGCAAGTATAACGCTCTCCTCGCTCTCGCCGAACACAAGCTACACGGTGAAGGTCAGAGCAAGGCGGCAATACAACCAGGTCTACGGCACTTCCGGCAGTTCTACGGTCGAGACGCTGGGCGGTGCGGTTGTGAACAGCGTCAACACGGTGACCGCAGACAATGCCACGGTTTCCATTACCATCAATGTGACCGTGTACGAAGCCTCCTACGCCAATACGCTGGTGCTCAAAAACGGCGGCACGACCATTCTGACCATCTCCGGGCTTTCCTGGTCGAAGGGCACTGCAAACCGCACAGTCACGCTGACATCGGCGCAGAGGACAACGCTGCTGAATGCCATGGCGCCCATCAAGTCATTCACAGGTATCTTTGCGGTATCGTCTTACAGCGGCACTACACAGATCGGCAGCACTTCAAGCAAAACCGCCACTGTACTGACCACGGCAACCAATTCTGCTCCGACCATAAGCGGATTCACTTATGCCGACAGCTACACGACCACGAAAAACATCACGGGCAGCGACCAGCTATTCGTGCAGGACTACTCGACTCTCAAGGTCACGCCGGGAACAGCGACTGCCAAAAACGGGGCGTCCATCTCTAATTACACGGCTTCCTGCAACGGACTATCGGCAGCCAACGCCACAGGGGCTGCCATATCTGTCGGAAAGATTGCCAAGTCCGGCAGTGTGACGGTCACGCTCTCGGTCACGGACTCCCGCGGCTACACCGCCGAAACTTCACAGACGGTGACGGTCATTCCGTACACCAAGCCGAAGATATCCTCGGTGACGCTCCGACGAACCAACGACATCGAAGCGGAAATGCAGCTCAAATTCAGCGGTTCTATTTCCGCTGTGACCGTAGACGGGACGCAGAAAAACAGCATGGTCTATGTGCGGTATCGGTACAAGAAAACCAGTGAGAGCAGTTACGGCAGCTACACCAGCATCTATTCCGGCACGACAAAAAGCGGAACCTCTTTCAGCTACTCCAATTTGGAACTGTGCAATCTGGATGCCAACAGTTCCTACGACTTCCATTTGCAGATCCAAGACAAGCTCTATTCTTTGAGCAGTCTGGATCTGTATTTTACTGTCCCGCAGGGTACACCGCTCATTGCGCTTCGGAAAAAGAAGGTCGGCATCAACACGCCGGACCCGCAAGCAACACTCGATGTGGACGGGAGCATCCACATCGAGTGGCGTCAATGTCCACGGCAAAATGGGCAGAGTGGATGGCTCGACCACCGACCTCAACAATGTGAAGACTCCCGGCTACTATTTTGCGTATTCCGCTTCCACGGCAAAGCACTTTCCGACCACCACAATCGGTATGCTGGAGGTCTTTCTGCCGGAAAGCTACTTCATTCAGCAGCGGTACACCGTCTATGACGGCTCAAAGATGTACATCTGAGGAAACTATGGCGGCACGTGGTCCTCGTGGCACACGGTGTCGCTGACCACAGTAATATAAAGAGTATTTTTTGGAATCAAGGCGCTCTGCGGAGTGCCTTTTTTCATACCCATTTTCAAATTCAAAGGAGGACAAACAACATGAAAGAATTCTGGACGACCATTCAGGTAGTATTCGCCGGAATCGGCGGCTGGCTGGGATGGTTCTTGGGAGGATGTGACGGCTTGCTTTACGCGCTTCTGGCTTTCGTAGTCATCGACTACATCACCCGGCGTCATGTGCGCCATTGTGGATCACAGGCTGTCCAGTGAGGTCGGCTTCAAGGGCATTTTCAAGAAGATCCTGATTTTTGCCCTGGTCGGCATCGGACATTTTCTCGATACCCGTGTCATTGGCAGCGGCAGCGTTCTGCGCACGGTGGTAATTTTCTTCTACATCTCCAATGAGGGCGTCTCGCTAATTGAAAATGCGGGGCATCTGGGACTGCCCATTCCCGAAAAACTGAAATCCGCGCTGGAGCAGTTTCATGACCGTGCGGAAAAGGAGGATGAATAACATGGCTTACACGAACAGCCCCCTGGTGTCCTACACCAAACTTTCTCCCAACCATTCCGGACAGCGCACCCACAGCATTGACCGCATCACGCCGCACTGAGTGGTGGGTCAGTGCAGCGTGGAAACGCTGGGCAACATCTTTCTGCCCACTTCTAAGCAAGCCAGCTGCAACTACGGCATCGGCGCAGACGGACGGGTCGGTATGTATGTTGAGGAACGAAACCGCTCCTGGTGTTCTTCTTCCAATGCCAACGACCAGAGAGCCGTCACCATCGAGTGCGCTTCCGATACCACCGAACCGTATGCGTTCAAGGACATCGTCTACCGGATGCTCATCAAGCTCTGTGTGGACATCTGCAAACGCAACGGCAAAACCAAGCTGCTCTGGCTTGGGGACAAGACGAAAACGCTGAACTACAATCCAAAGCCGGATGAGATGGTACTGACCGTGCACAGGTAGTTTGCGAACAAAAGCTGCCCGGCAACTGGATGTATGCCAGAATGGGTGATCTTGCCGAAAAGGTCACGGCACAGCTGGGCGGCGAGATAAAACCCGCACAGCCCACGCAGCCGACCGCCGGTACGGTAAAAATGGGTGACCTTGTGACCATCACCGGCAGCACCTACTACAACGGCAAGGCCATCCCATCCTGGGTGAAGAAGCTCCGTTGGTATGTGTATGAGGTCAGCGGTGACCGTGCGGTCATCAACCGGGACGAGAGCGGCAGGTATGCTATCATGTCGCCGGTCAAGACCTCTGCACTTGCCGTGGCAGGGACAAACGCCTCCGACTACCGCATTCATACCGTGGCGCATGGGGACACCCTCTGGGCTATCGCCAAGAAGCACCTCGGCAACGGCAGTCGCTACAAGGAGATCGTCAGCCTGAACGGGCTGAAGAGCAATGTCATCTATAGCGGCATGAAGCTAAAAATTCCGAATAAGTAACCTTTGCATACGCCCTCTGCGGATTCATTTCCGTGGAGGGTGTTTTTTTTGCCCGTTTCACCCTGACAAACAGAACTTTTTTCTGGGTATAGCGAGAATTGCTGTTCTCGGAGAGGAGGCATGACTATGACGAACGAAGAACGAATGCGGATTGCCGAGTTGCAACGCCAAGGCTACGGATATAAGAAAATAGCGACCATAACAGGATTACCACAGAATACTGTGAAGTCCTACTGTTCCAGACACCCCTTGCAGAAAAATGACTTTGCTGAGTCGGAGGGTTTGCGCCGGAATTGCAAAAAGCCGCTTGAGCAGACACCCCATAAGCGGCAAAAGAAGTTCTGCTCGGATTTTTGCCGAATGGCGTGGTGGAACGCACATCCCGAAAGAGTGCAGCGAAAAGCGTACTACACACTCACTTGCCGGCATTGCGGAAAGCAGTTTGAAAGCTATGGCAACAGCCATCGGGTGTTCTGCTCCCGTGACTGCTATTTGAAATTCCGCAGGAAGGAGGCCGACCATGAGTGATTACGATAAGCGTCTGTTTGCCTACCAGATGGCGATGGCACTCGCCCGGAGTATGCGTTCCAAGGGGCTGATATCAGCCAAAGAGTACGCTAAGATCGATACAATTATAGCCGAGAAATACGGCATATCTTCGTGTAGTATATTCCGCTGAAATCACTGGATAAATCGTGTTTTTAGAGGTAATATGTCACACACCAAAGGGAGGTGAACCACATGGAGAGAGTTGTAGAAAGGGTCGATGCCCTAATACCCGCACAGCCGAGAGCCTTGCGTGTGTGCGCCTACGCCCGTGTTTCCACAGGAAAGGATGCCATGCTGCATTCCTTATCCGCCCAGGTCAGTTATTACAGCAATCTAATACAAAACCACAGCGGCTGGTTTTACTGCGGCGTTTACAGCGACGAAGCAATGACCGGTACCAAAAGCCAAAGGGATGATTTTCAGCGTATGATTGAGGATTGTCGCAAAGGAAAAATCGACCTCATCATTACAAAGAGCATTTCTCGCTTTGCAAGGAATACGGTGACGCTGCTCCAAACAGTTCGTGAGCTGAAAAGCCTGGGCATTGATGCCTATTTTGAGGAGCAACACATCCATACAATAAGTGCAGACGGAGAGCTGATGATGACCATCCTGGCATCCTACGCACAGGAAGAGAGCCTGTCAGCCAGCGAGAACCAAAAGTGGCGTGTGCGAAAAGCCTTTGAAAACGGTGAACTGATTAACTTGCGTTTCCTGTTCGGCTACAGCATCACCGCAGACAGTGTTCAAATTAACGAAAAGGAAGCCGCTGTTGTCAGAGAGATATTTTCACGCTTCAACGGCGGCGAAAGCATGAGTTCTATCAGCCGTGATTTGAATGCCAAGGGTTATAGGGGCGCACTCGGCGGCAAATGGTGTGCTGAGCGGATGCGAAATACACTGTCAAATGAAAAGTACCTCGGCAATGCGCTGCTACAGACAGGAACGGCTTCGCAAAATCGCACAGCAGACGGCAAACCGGAAAAAGCCGTCACGTTCAGCCTTTTCAGAACTCATTTGCCGCGGTATTTTGCGGCAACACCTATAAGCGTGTTACTTACAGAGGCAAGCATTTCTGGAATTGCACCAAATTCCAGACCAGTGGCAAATCTGAATGTACAGCAAAGAAGATACCTGAAGAAACGCTTATGGCTCTTACCATTGAGGTGTTGGGCATCGACAAACTGAGCACAAAGGTGGTCAAGAGCAAAATAACGGAAATCAGAGCAGAGAAAAGAAATGTGGTTGTGTTCTGCATGGAGGACGGTTCTGAAATCGTTAAACGGTGGAAAGACCGCTCCAGGGCAGAAAGCTGGACACCCAAAATGAAGGAGCAAGCCAGGCAGCGAGCTATGCAGGCAAGGAGGAAAAAGGAATGAGCAGAACAGCGGCACGGTCGGTTACAGTCATTCCACCGACCATTAACCCACTGACGCATCTTTCTAAGGTGACAATGCAGAAACGCCGGGTCGCAGGATACGCCAGAGTGTCTACCGACAGCGATGAGCAGTTCACCAGCTATGAGGCGCAGGTGGATTGTTACACACAATATATTAAACGAAACCCAGAATGGAAATTTGTGAAGGTCTACACCGACGAGGGCATTTCAGGGACCAACACAAAGCACCGAATTGGATTCAACGAGATGATTGCCGATGCCATGTCCGGCAAAATCGACCTCATCGTCACAAAAACGGTCAGCCGATTTGCACGAAACACGGTTGACAGCTTAGTTACCATCCGAAAGCTGAAGGAAAAAGGTGTTGAGGTATTCTTTGAGAAAGAGAACATTTACACCTTTGACGGAAAGGGCGAGTTGTTGCTGACCATCATGTCGAGCCTTGCCCAGGAAGAAAGCCGCTCCATTTCAGAGAACGTTACCTGGGGTCAGAGAAAACGCTTCGCAGACGGAAAGGTTAGCCTGCCGTATAAGCAGTTTCTCGGATACAGAAAGGGAGCGGACGGTTTTCCAGAGGTTGTGCCGGAAGAAGCGGTCATCGTCCGTAGAATCTACACACGTTTTATGGAAGGCCTTACCCCAGTCGCCATTGCAAAGGAGCTGACGGCGGAGGGCATCCCGACCCCGGCGGGCAAGCAGCGGTGGCAAACCAGCACGGTGGAGAGCATCCTTAAAAATGAGAAGTATAAAGGAGCGGCGTTGGTACAGAAGTGCTTCACCGTCGATTTCCTTACCAAAAAGAAAAAAGTAAACGAGGGCGAAGTGCCGCAGTACTATGTGGAGCACAGCCATGAACCAATTATTACGCCAGAGGAGTTTGATAAGGTACAGACCGAATTTGAGCGGCGCAAGCGAATTAGCCGCTATTACAGCGGAAAGAGCCTTTTCTCCTCCCGCATCATCTGCGGTGACTGTGGTGCTTTCTTCGGCTCCAAGGTATGGAACTCCACCAGCAAATACCGCAGAGTGATTTGGCAGTGCAACAACAAATTCAAAGGCGAACACAAATGCGAAACGCCCCATCTCGATGAGGAAGCTATCAAAACCCGGTTTGTGGGTGCATTCAATGCCATCCTTGCAGATAAGGACAGCGCACTTGAGAATTGCCGTTTGATACAGTCTACGCTGACGGACTGCACGGGTATTGATAAGGAAATCCAGACCCTGCTTGAGGAGATTGAAGTTGTGACCGAACTGACAAAACGCTGCATTGCGGAGAATTCGCAAACAGCTCAGAACCAGGAGGAGTACGACGCCCGGTACAATGGATTTGTGGAGCGGTACGAAAAAGCCAAAGTACAGCTTGAACAGCTCCGCGCCACAAAGGCGGCACGGGAAGCCCAGGCAGAAGCCATCGGAGCATTTGTGTTTGAGGTGCAGGAACTGGGTATCCTCACCGAATTTGATGAAAAACTCTGGTTGACCGTCATCGACACGGTAACTGTCCACGCCGACGGACGAATGACCTTCAAATTCCAGGGCGGCACAGAAATCGAGGGGTAAATTGTTCGTAGAAATCTTTGATATACTTGATTCGAGCCATTCTTAGCACCTTTCTGCTACCTCATTAGTCTTGGACAAACTAATGGTAGCGGTTATTTCAGGTGCTGACAATGGTTCATTTTACGCTGTTTGGAATGCTTACTTTTGGGGACCTTTTGTGATACTTCCATTTTACTGAAAACAATCTAACGGATGAGGACAGACCTCTGTTTGGTTGGTTTTTATGAAAGAAAAAATCAAAAAGAGACGAGATTTGTTGTTTTTTTATTTAAGACTTCTCATTGACAAGCAGGAAAAAGAATGCTATAATAATGCCGTTATCGATAATGACATTATTATTTAGGCACAGAGGAGTGAAGACATGGCCAATAGGGATCATTCCCTGGATGATGGGATTATTCAGGCTGCTTATTCGGAATTTCTTGCTTACGGCTTTCAGAAAGCCTCTCTGCACAAGATCGCCGAAAAAGCCGGTGTCACCACAGGAGCGATCTACACAAGGTACAAAAATAAAGACGCGTTGTTTGCCAGTCTGCTTCAGGATTTTTTTGAGACGATGCAGGTTTTCTTTACCCCCGTCGCGGAAGAATACGAAAAAGCAAAGTGCAGCGCACAACCGGAAGATATCCTCCGCGCCATAAACGCCGAGGAACAAGTATATTTTCGGCTCCTGACCGAGCACCATGACGACTGCACTTTATTTTTCTGCCGCAGCGATGGCAGCTCCATTGAAACCGTGCTGCATGAACTGATGAACCGTAAAGCGGAACAAACGGTAGAGTTCTTTTCACATATCTATGGAAAAGCGCCAAATGCCGATGCGATCCGCCTTTTGATGGGTTCCCAGTTCTGGTACTTCCGCCATCTGCTGGATCGGCACATGGAGGAAGGTAGAATGCTTACCTGCTTACAGGCGGTCCTTGATTTTACCAACGCCGGTTGGCGGCAGTTATGTGACAGCCTGAATTAAATTGGCAAAGGAAATGGGCGGTGCGTGCGCCCATTTCCTTTGGACGCCAGTTAGATATGGCTAACCAATAAGAAAAGAGTTTGCAATGATAGATTTTGAATTTGAATTCCAATATGCGGAGACAAAGCTGCCCATCCTCCGACAGGTCGGCGGCAGCATCCCGACGGGACGTTGCGTGGTGCTCTGCGGAGGCAGCGGATGCGGAAAATCCACGTTGCTGCGGTGCATCAACGGACTGATACCGCAGTTTTATGAGGGAGAGCTGAGGGGCTTTTGCCGCCTGAACAGACAGGACACCGCCGGGATGAGTATCGGCGAAATCGGCGAACTGGCCGCCTCGGTATTTCAGGATCCGCGGAGTCAGTTTTTTACTGTGAACAGTTCCAATGAGGTGGCCTTCGGTCTTGAAAATCACGGTCTGCCGCAGGATGAAATCCGGCGGAGGGTGGACGAGGCCTTCCGGATCTTCCATCTGGAGCGGCTGAAGGACCGCAATGTCTACGAGCTGTCCAGCGGCGAGCGACAGCTCATCTCCATCTTGTCCGCGTGGGCCATGGACACAAATATTTTTCTCCTTGACGAGCCAACGGCCAACCTGGACTTTGCAGCCACGCAGCAGTTAAAAGAGATTCTGCTTGCCCTGAAAAGGCAGGGCAAAACGCTGCTGCTCAGTGAGCACCGGCTCTACTATCTTGCCGACATTGCCGATGAATTTTGGGTCATGGCAGACGGCGAGATCAAAGGAAAATACACTGCTGCAGAGGCAAAGGCGTTCTCGGCGGAGCAGAGACAATCACTTTCTCTGCGCACGTTCGACCTTGCGGAGATCACCGTGCCGGAGAAAGAGCCGCTGCCGAAAACCGCGCCGACGGCGCTTGCCGTCTCAGATGTCCGCTATACATACGGCAGGAAGGCCGGAGATACCCTCTCCGGTGTCAGTTTTTCCGTCCTTGAGCATGAGATCGTCGGCCTTGTGGGCGCAAACGGCTGCGGCAAAACGACAATTGGCAAGCTGATTGCAGGGCTTTACCGCCCCTCCGGAGGCAGAATCACGCTTTCCAGTAAGCCGCAAAATCCAAAGCAGCTGCAAAAACAGGTGCTGTTCATCCTACAGGAGGCAGAGTTTCAGTTCTTCACCAACTCCGTCCTGCACGAACTGCAATACGGCCATGCGGTGACATCGGAGTTTGAAGCAAAAACGGAAGCGCTGCTGAAAAGTATGGATATGTGGGACTGCCGCGACCGGCATCCCTTTTCCCTCTCCGGCGGGCAGATGCAGCGTCTGGCGCTGATGATGTCATATCTGTCCGACAAACCGATCGTCATACTGGACGAGCCGACAGCAGGACAGGATGCGGAAAGTCTGGAGCGGTGCGCGGCGCTGATCCGGGAGATGCGGAAGGAAAAGACTGTTCTCATCATCACCCACGACCCTGAGCTAATTGCAGGTGCGTGTGACCGCTGCATTGGGCTGTCGGATGGGCATGCAGAAATAGAATTTCCCGTTAATTCGGAACGAGATTTGCAAGCGGTACGGCAATATATGGAGCGCTTCCATCCTTCCTATGCTCCTGCGAAAAAACAGCATAAAGAACAATTCCACCCGGCGACGAAGCTGCTTTACTGGCTGGCCCTGCTGGTCGTGATCTCCACATCCAACAACCACTTAGTTTATGCCGCATATGCGGCACTGATCCTGCTGGCCGCAGCTGACGGATGGTTCGGAACGGCTCTGGCAGGCGGGATGAGCTTTGAGCTGCTGTGGGCGGCAAACGCTCTGCTGCCGGGCACGGTGTTTTCCTTTATGTTAGTGCTGTTCCCGCGTATCATTGCCGTTGGCATTTCCATGCGGACGCTGATTGGGCGGAATGAAGCCAGCGGTACCCTGGCGGCGCTGCGTAATCTGCACCTGCCGGAACGGCTCATTATGATCGTCGCTGTAATCTTCCGCTTCTTCCCGGTGTTGTCCGGGGATATGAAGCTGCTGCGGCAATCCATACGCACCCGGGGCGTGTTCACATCGCCGCTTCAGAAGCTGCGTGCGCTGCCATCGTATCTGGAAATTCTGACCGTTCCCATGGCGCTGCGGGTCATCCGCATCGCCGAGACGCTGTCCGCCTCCGCCGAAACACGGGGCATCGACTTAAAACGCCGCAAGAGCAACTATCTGTCGCTTCGGTTCTCTGCGTGGGATGTTGTGTTCTGCGTCCTGCTGGCAGCATCGATCGCCGCCGGCCTTATTCTGTGATCGCCGTCCTTGCGACGTTCAACCATATTCCATTCAAAAAGGAGTCTTTAACCATGAGTACTGTAACTGCCAACAAGCTGAAAATCAAGGACATCATCACCGTTGTCCTGCTGGCTCTGATCAATGTGGTCATTTTCTTCGCCAGCTCCGTCCTGTACGCAACGCCCATTACCATCATTCTGATGCCGGTATTTTTCGCCCTGCTGGAGGGCATCGTCTACTTCATCATCGGCACGAAGGTGAAAAAGCCCGGTGCGATCCTCATTTACAGTATCGTCCGTGCCATTATGGGCGGATACCTGCCGTACATCATCCTCTTTATTCTCTCCGGTGTCATTGCCGAGCTGCTGCTGTGGAAGATGGGCTACGGCAATGCGAAGGCTCTGACTGTCAGTTATGTCTTCAATCAGGTGCTGGCCGCATTCGGCAGCACTATCATTCCCTACGCCATCGCAGCCAAGGCTATGGCGGATCAGATGGTCACTGATGGCCGTCAGGACGCCATACTTGCCGCATCCCAGATGCTGCAGTCCTGGGTGTCTGTGGCGCTGGTGGCCGGTGTGATCGTGGCGGCCTTTATCGGCGCAATGATCGGCAAGCGGATCGTGAAAAAGCATCTTGCTGCGTAATGCAGTCGAAAGGAGTTCACCATGAAAGAAATTGAGCCAAATCGCTCCGCCGCCTCGTGGCTGGCAGAGCTGGCAAAAGGGCGGTACGGCGAGTACGTTTTGAGCGTCCTTACGGCGCTGCTGGGCGTCGCCTGCTCCCTTGCGCCGTATTTCATCATCATCCGGCTCATCACCGCACTGGCAAACGGGACGGCGGAGCTTTCCCGCTGCCTGACCCTCTGCGCGTGGATGGCGGGCTTTTGGGTGTTGCGCTATGCGCTGCACAGCGTTTCCACCTCTCTTTCCCACCATGCCACCTTCCATGTGATAGCCAATACCCGCACACGGCTGCTGGACAAGCTGGCCACGTTGCCCCTTGGCACGGTGCTGGACCGTTCCTCCGGCTCGTACAAGAACATTATCGTGGAGCGGGTGGACTCCATCGAAACCACCCTTGCGCATTTGCTGCCGGAGATGACAGCCAACATTGTGGGTGCGCTGGCGGTGCTGGTGCTGCTGTTTATCGAGGACTGGCGCATGGGGCTTTCCATGCTGATCGTCGTGCCGCTTGGCATTATCTGCTTTATGTCCATGTTCAGCGGCTATAATGAAAAGTTTCAGCGCACGGTCACCGCAACAAAGGCGCTGAACGACACGGCTGTGGAATACATCAGCGGCATTGAGGTCATCAAGGCCTTCGGGCAGTCTAAGACCAGCTACGCAAAGTTCGTCTCCGCTGCAAAGGAAGGGGCAGACTGCTTCATCGACTGGATGCGCGGGAGCTTGTTCGGACAGGTGGCCGGAATGGCGATACTTCCTTCAACGCTTCTCGGCATCCTGCCGGTGGGCTGTCTCCTTTATATGCACGACACACTGCCGGCAGAAACATTTCTGGCAGTCATCGTGCTTTCCTTCGGCGTTATGCAGCCGCTGATCACCGCCTTCTCCTACACCGACGACATTGCACAGGTCAAAACCATAGTCGGTGAGGTGGCGGAGGTGCTGTCCGGAGAGGATATGCAGCGTCCAAGGACGGCGGAAAGGCTGCCGTCCGACAACTCCATCGAGCTGAAAGACGTCCGCTTTGCCTATCACGATAAAGAAGTACTGCACGGAATCAATCTGCACATTGCCCCGGGGACGGTCAATGCTCTTGTTGGCCCCTCCGGCAGCGGAAAGTCCACCATTGCCCGGCTTATCGCTTCTCTGTGGGATGTAAAGGACGGTGCCATTGAGTTGGGCGGCGTGGACATCCGTACGCTGCCGCTGGCGGAGTGTACGAAGCGCATCGCCTATGTATCCCAGGACAACTATCTCTTTGACCTTTCGGTGATGGACAATATTCGCATGGGCAAAAAGGGCGCAACCGACGAGGAAATCATCGATGCGGCGAAAAATGCGGCTGCCATGAATTCATCCTGGGGCTGGAAAAGGGCTATCAGACGGTCTGCGGTGCTTCCGGCGGCCACCTTTCCGGCGGTGAGAGGCAGCGCATCTCCATTGTCCGGGCTATGCTGAAGGATGCACCTATCGTCATTTTGGACGAGGCCACCTCCTACACCGACCCAGAGAATGAGGCGGTCATCCAGTCGGCACTGGCAAAGCTGGTACGGGGCAAGACGCTGCTGGTCATCGCCCACCGCCTGTCTACCATCGCCGATGCCGATCAGATCATTGTCGTGAATCACGGCAAAATCGAAGCCACCGGAACACAGGCAGAGCTTCTGGCGTCCTGCCCGCTTTATCAAACCATGTGGGAAGCCCACATCAGCGTCAAAGACGATGGGGAGGTGGCATAATGCTCAAGACACTGAAAAAGTTTTTTGCCTTCTGCGGGGCGGACAACCGCAGGCTGTTTATGACATCCATCTGGCTGGGCGTGATCAGCGCCATCTGCTCCGCCATGCGGATTCCCGCCACTGCCATCGTCATTCAGGCGCTACTTACTAAAAATGTCACCATGCCGACGCTCTGGACGAGCCTAGGCATTATCGTAATCTCATTGATCATTACGATTGCCATCAATATGAAGGCCACTATGCTCCAGACCCGTGCAGGCTACCGTGCCTGCGCCAACAAGCGAATTGAGATTGCCGAGCATCTGCGGTATCTGCCTATGGGCTGGTTCAATGACAACAGCCTGGGTGAGGTGACCTCCGTCACCACCAACACCATGGAAAACATGGCGAATGTGGCTACCCGCGTGGTAATGGTCACGACCCGCGGCTTTCTGACCTCCGGCATCATCGCGGTCATGATGTTCCTGTTCGACTGGCGCATGGGGCTGATCACACTGACGGGACTGGTGCTGTTCTTTGCCGTCAACGCTGCCATGCAGCGGGCGGAGCAGGCCCTTTCCCAACGGAAGTTCAATGCCGACGAACGGCTTGTGTCCAAGGTGCTGGAATATGTGCAGGGCATCGCCGAGGTCAAGAATTTCGACCTGACCAACGACTCTGCCACGCAGGTACACGGCGCGGTGGAGGAAGCTCGCAGGGCGTCCTTTGCTATGGAGATCCCGTCGGTGCTTTATATGCTGGCGCAGTTTGTTGTCAACAAGCTCACCGGCGTTGCCGTCTGCGCTGCCGCCATCGTATTCTACTTCGGCGGCACCATGGAACTGACAAACTGCCTTTTGATGCTCATCTGCTCATTCATCCTCTTTGAACAGCTGGACAGCGCCGGGAGCTTTTCGGCTTTGTTCCGCTCCATCGACATCGGCGTAGACAAGGCAAACGCGATTCTGCGCGTAGAACCCATGGATATTGACGGGGAGGAGCTGTCGCCGGAGAGTGAGGACATTTCCCTTTGCCATGTAGATTTCTCTTATGACAGCAAGCCCATTCTGCACGATGTGTCGCTGACGATACCGGAGAAAACCACCGTGGCCATCGTCGGCCCCTCTGGCAGCGGCAAGACCACGCTCTGCAATCTGATGGCGCGGTTCTGGGATGTGCAGTCCGGCAGCGTGCGCCTCGGCGGACGGGATGTACGGGAGTACAGCTACGACAGCCTCATCCGCAATTTCTCCTTTGTGTTTCAGCGGACCTATCTGTTCTCGGACACCATCGCCAACAATATCCGCTTTGGAAAGCCCGATGCCTCCATGGAGGAGGTAAAGGCTGCAGCAAAGAAGGCGCGGTGCTACGACTTTATCATGGCGCTACCGGACGGCTTTGACACTGTTATCGGTGAGGGCGGTGCAACGCTCTCCGGCGGCGAGCGGCAGCGCATTTCCATCGCCCGGGCGATTATGAAGGACGCACCAATCATCATTCTGGACGAAGCCACTGCCAATGTTGACCCTGAAAATGAAAAGGAGCTGATGGAGGCCGTTGCGGAATTGACCCACGATAAGACGGTCATCATGATCGCTCACCGGCTGAAAACTGTGCGCAACGCCGACAAAATATTCGTTGTCGATCACGGTGATATCGTCCAGCAGGGCACGCATGACGAGCTGGTTGCTGTTAACGGGCTCTACCGCCGCTTCGTGGTGGAGCGCAAGCAGGCCGCTGGGTGGAAGGTCTGATTTCACTTTGCATATTATTCAACAAAGCCCGTACCAGTTAAACTGATACGGGCTTTGTTATGCTCCGCGTCTATCCGCCTACCTTAACGCTGAACGCACGATGCCTGCAAGGAGGAGAGAAGCACCTTGCAGCCTCTCTGCTCCCTCACTTTCTTGCTTATTTTCGGGGATTTTCTTCATCGTCCAGCAGGTCGGTCATATTCCGCAGACTGATACCCAATGTAGACCCATTGTGCAGCAGCGCCGAGGTGGTGGGCGGCAGTACACCCGCCACGCCCAGTGCGATCAGTGTCAGGTTGAAGACCACAATGAACCGATAGCTGCCGTGGATACGCTCCATCAGTGCCTGACCGAGCCTGCGCAGCGTTACCAGTGCAAAAAGGTCTTCCGAGGAAACGGTGATGTCGGCGATCTCCCGGGCGATGGCCGCGCCGGTGGAGATGGCGATGCCTACCACAACCGTAAATAACCCGCAAAAATACTGGATAGCTTTTGTTCTCGTATACCTTGCGTCAATATCCGTATTCAGTGCCTTCACCATGAAGGAGTATAGGAAGCACCCAAGCGCTCCCATTCCGACGACCAATGCAGGCTTCCACAAGGCGTAGGCGCCGGACAGATAACAGGCTCTGTTGAACATTCCGGTGTCCGTCTTCTGCAGCGGAACGCATCTCAGCAGCCAATCGCCAGCAGCCATCAATATCCCGCCGATTGCGCCAAGAATACAGCATTGGATAAACGGTTCCTTTTCTTCCTTCTTCATCTTCTTCATTCCTGTGCATTTATTTCATGATCTTCATGCAAAAGTCGCAGCGGTCATCGCTGCGCCCCAGCGTTTTTGTTCGATGCCAAATGAGCTTCGGATGAAGGCCGGTGTAGCTGATGTCGTCGCTGTCGCAAAAGCAGCAGCACAGCTCAGGACATCCGTATGCCACGCAGGTGTCGTGATATGGACATTTCATCATATCCACACGCCATATACCGTTGCCGACCTGCAGCTCCTTTTTAAGTCAAAGCCCGCCGCTGGACCGAAGACGCTCTGTGTGGACTTAACAAAAACGCCGGGAACAAGGCGGTAAAGCCCCGGTATGAGCAGCAGGGTGGCAAGCTGTTTGTGACTCGTTCTCGCCAGCCACTCCACATAGCCGTGAACGATTTGCAGCGCCTCCTCTTTCGGCATGACCCGCTGCAAGGTTTCGTAGGCCGCAATGCCCGGTAAGATCTGCCGCTTGAGGTGGTATTGCTTCTCCTTGCTTGCATCTGCATTTTCAGCCAGCAGCGCATTCAACCGCGTATCAAAAAAGGCATTCAGCTCCTTGGCGTGCGAGGAAAAGCGCTGTGCCGCAGTCTCCCGAAAATCACGGGAGAGATAGGTTTCCTTCATCGTCCGGCCTCCGTCTCAGGCTTCACGAAGCCCTTCTTTTTATACCCGCAGTCGCAGTATGGGTCGCCGGAGGCGAGGGTGTACTGCCGCACAAAGTCGGTCACGCCGCCGGCTTCGCTCATGGTGTAGTCCAGACGGCACAGCGCAGGAGTGAGGTCATATAGCCCCAGCTTTTTCATCAGCACACAGATGCCGCATTTGGTGAAGCGTACCTCGTAGCCGCTGCCGTCGGGGTATTCGTAAAACTCCATGTTCCAGGAATAGGGGTTGCGGTCAGCGGCTTTCAGGGCGGCGGTCGCCTTCATGCCGGAAATATCTTTGGGGGTAAACTTGTTTTTTCCGCTCTTGCGGCAAAACCATTTCATCGGCTTTGTCATCATGGATTTTGCATAATACTCCGTCAGCCGCTCCACATCCGGGCGCTCCGGCATGGAGAGAATGAACGCGCCGAGCATTGCGCAGTTGACGAGGTTCATCTTGAACCGGTCGCCTTTTTCAAATTCGGGCAGCTCGGAGATGATCTCCCTGTATTTCGGCTTTGCTTTTTTCGTGATGGTTTTTGCCGTATCGACATCATAGCCGAATACAACCGTCAGCTGTTTTTGGAATGAGCCTGCAAACATCGTCCACATGCCGAAAGGCATTCCGAAATAGGTCATTTTTTGTCCCTCCAATCGCATATCACGCGGGTCAAGCGGCGGTCAATGTCAACACGCGCCGTTTTGCACTCCTTGGGAAATTTCTTCGCAGCGCTGAGCCGACGGGAAGCATGGTCTTGAGCATCCCGTTAGGGAAAACAAAGTGCGTGCCGTGCTCATATATGACCGCCTCGACTTCGCAGGAGTGCGGTTTCTCCGCAAGGCGTTTTTCCATGCGGTGAATGTACTTTGCAGCGTCCCAAAGTGCGTCGTCCTCTGCGCCGGCAAGAAACAGCTTTCCGCGGATATTCTCGACCTTTATGAATTCCTCCTCAGTGATCGGGTGCGCCGCTTCGGAGTCGTCAAACAGCTTGCGTGAGGCGATCATATTGCCGGTGCGTTTGGACTCCTCCGAGATTATGTTCCAATAGTCGGGGTGCTGATAGCAAAACGGCATATAGGGTAGGGGCTTGCCCTTGTAGGAGAAGAGTGATTCGCCCTCGATCGGCCATTCCTTGCAGCCGTCCTTTTTGCCCTGCATGAACCCCTGCCACACAAAGTCGCTGGGTGGCATTGCAGTGGTTAGAGAAATGTCGCTGAATATCGATGCTGCCGTCAGGGCGAGGGTACCTGTCGTTGAGGCTCCCGCAATGCCTATCTTTTCGTTTCCGTGTAATTTGAGCCATGCCATTGCTTTTTCGATGCGTTCAAGGGGATAGTTGTGATGACCGTAGTTCTTTTTCCCGGGCGACATAGTCAATACGTTCGCACCGAGGCGAATCAGCCACTTCACCGCCGAGCGTGCCATATAATCCTCGGGGTCGTCGCCAAGCATGGCGATGACGGTGCAGTCCGATCCGTCCTTGCACGCCCAATACGCGCCGTAAAAGCCATCGCTTTCAACATCAAAGTGGATGTGTTTCATTCAAAACGCCTCTTTCAAAAGTTGATCTTTACAATCTGCATCTTCATCATTCCGTCACCGACTTTGGCAAGAAAACGGAAAAAGCCGCTGACGGATGGATCGCAGAGATCGTTGTAGCCCAGCATATAGCCCCAGCTGGTGACCTGCAAGCGACTGTCCCACAGGGAAAGCTCACTTTTTGCGTCTGAAACCGCAAAATACGCGCCCACATCCTTGATTTTCGCGCTCTTGAGCCATGTCTTGGCGATCATCTTCACCGCCGTCCGATTTGCAGCGTCAAACACCAGCATGCTGCCCGGAAAAGCGTCTGCCATTTGCTGTACCAGCGCCTTGACCTGCTCAGTCAAAAAGTAGTAGAACACGCCGGAGGCAAAGAACACCGCACCGCCCGATGCATCGATTTTTGCAAACCATTCAGTATTGTTCAAATCGCATGGAATATTTTCCTCACGCTCCCCGGCGGACAAAAGCTCGTTACGCACGGCTATGACATCGGGAAAGTCCAGATTGTAGATTTTGCAACTGCCGTTATCACAGCTTTTTCCGGTACTGTCCAGCCCGCAGCCCAGATTGACCACCGCCGCATTGGGGTGAGATTTCAGAT
>OOCD01000648.1_pt1 | contig 24883 bp, 28 predicted proteins | sample 1671791 | NCBI WGS metagenome assembly OOCD01 (sample SAMN06348193, study PRJEB24527) | human gut metagenome | biome: human gut; feature: ankylosing spondylitis patient; material: feces | host: Homo sapiens | place: China | collected 2015-10
AATTTATTTAAAAAACAAGTAGGTTTGCCTGCTTGTTTTTAGTTTACAGAATTTAATTACAAAAAGAGACAGTACTACACTTCATAGTACTGTCTCTTCATTTTTTCATACTCTTTTTGAATAAGTAATAAAGTTTTAGTGTCACCGCACCGATTATCCGGATGGAAAATCTTCAGCAGTTCCTTATATCTCTTTCGCAAGGCAAGCTCATTATCTACGCCTCTGAAAAATACGCAGCTTCCGCAATAATTATTTTCAAATGTTCCTGCACTCATAGAATCAGAATTTGCCCTGGAATGTAATTTCTGCTTTGCAAATTTACCTTTTTCATATTCAAGATTCAGGCGCTCACACTCCAATGCTTTCCGATCCAAAGCAAGCTGTCGAAAAGCATTTTCTATTATCTGCTGCTTCTTGGACATAAATATTTCATTTTGATTGAAACGCTTATTTTCTGTCTTAATCTTGATGTCTAATGCATTTCTGTCCCGTTCCAATGTCCTCTTTTCTTCCTGCAACTTGTGGCTTAACTCGTCCAATTCGTCCTTCTTAGCCTGAATCTTGACTTGCTCCTGAAACATCCATAATTTGAGTTTCTTTACCTCATCAGAAGTCTCAGCCTTCATGAGCCTCTCATCAAAATCCCTCATATTTAATTTCCCACCCTATTATTGATACAATCCATACCAGTACCCTTACTACTGGCAGTGAAACAAACTGTAACCAACTATAAGCAAAAAAGCAATTATTATGACAGCAATCCAAACATCACTGATAATCAGCATCAAAACCATGCCAACAGCAATCCAGAACATTGTATATCCTATCAGCTTTTTCATTATCATACCGTCCTGTCTGCCGTCTTATTCTATTATATGCTGTTACTTCTCATCTTTGTCTGGAAAAGCAGTTTTTATTGCATCTTCATCGCTTGGCATGTCTTCCTTCGGTGCCGTGAAACGATCTACAAGATCAGGTATCATATCCAGTACCTTCGTCATTGTATCCTGATTCTTAATATTCACCAGCTTAATCTGACCATTCTTAATCACAAGAACAGCGCTTGGTGTCATTTTACCTGACATACCACCACCGCCACCGTTCTTGTTATCTTTTGTCGATGCGCCGGCTCCTACGCCGAATGTAACATCAACCAGTGGAATAATGGTAGTATCTCCTATCTGTGTCGGTTCCCCTACTACAGTTTTGGAAGAAAGAAAACCTTCCATCCCCTTCATCATAGAACCTACAATTCCGCTAAAGCTATTATCTGCCATAGTGTTAATCATCCTCCCGTAACAGACATTTTTTCAAATGTTTTATATTTTTATCGAACAGAATTATATATGCGGTCCATATATATACAAAAATGTGAATCCTGCCTTTACAGAAAAATTCACCTTCCAGTATTTCAGAATCAAAATCCGGTTCTAATGCTATCTTTCCTTCATGTAAAGGATATAACATTCCCCAGATGCCAAGAATATCTCCCAACGTTGCCGGATCTTCCGCTCCAAGATGGACATAAACATGCCACTTACGTGGTCTCAGATTACGAAAAATACGTTTTATCTGTTTTCCGGCAATTTGAAATGCCTCTTTGGTGCTGTCCTGCGACAACACATTGCAATAATAAGATACATTACTTTTTATGTTTACTATTGTATCATAGAATTTTCTAAATGTGTACTTAATATTCTGAAAAAAATGTATAAATTTTCGAAAAATTTTAATAATTTTCTGCCAAAAGTTCAATTTTTCATCATCTGAATTGCTTTCTGCAGTATCTATATCCACCTGCGAAGTATCGCCTACTGTCTGAGTATCTGCCGGGATCTCTACAGATGCCCCTTTTAACTCCGGCTGTTTATTCTCTGAGACAGTCTTTTTTTCTTTTTTCTTCTTTGCGGCTTTGGCTTTATTCTTTTGCTTTTTATCAGCTTTTGGTCTGGTATTATCATATACCGTAAGACCCAGTATCTTCAGCATTACATGCAATGCCTCTTCACTGCTCTGACAAACCCTCAAAGTCACAATATGCAGCAGCCATGTAACTCTAGCTTCTATTTTGTATGACTCTTTGTAAAAGCCATCTGCTTTATAGCGTATTGGTACAAACAATACAATACAAAGGACAAAAAGAACCAATGCCAGCAGAATCAGCAGAATAATTCCAATTATTTTTAAAATAGACAAAATGATTCCGAACATATAATCCCCTTTTATCAATTACACTTTTGCCAATCAAGAGTAACGCATATCTTACGTACATCATAAGTGCCTGTTAATTCCATTGTATCCATCAGCATGGTCTGTATTAATTCCACTGCTTCCTGATAACTTCCGGCAATCCCGATAATATATGGAGGATACTTCCGGTAATATGACTGTTTCAAAACAGCATTATGATATATCTCCAACATATCCTGATTATTTGCAAGAGCTATGCAGTATACATTCGGCATAACTTTACCGGTTTTAAGTTTCCACACAATCTGTCTTCTCTTCTTTTTCACAGATGAGCCCACATATAACCTTTTATAAAAACGCATGTATATCAGCTCCCATTGTTTAGTATGTACAAAGTTATGTAAAACATATCATCATTTTACCATATTTTATAATAAAAGAAAAGAAGGTCTTTAAGACCTTCCATTATTCGAATTATCCTGTGGTTTTACCCATTGTTTGTTTTTTCGAAGTTCAGTGTACATCTGGTATGCTTTCTCCAGTATTTGTTTCTCATTGGAAAATTTTAACAAATGATACGCCTCATGATACTTATAATAACCAGAATCAACAAAAAACTCTTCTTTCTGTGGTTTGCTGTAATAATTGTCAGCCATCATCAGATACCAGTGTACTTCTTTTGTTACAACATCCTGTGGAACTGAAAATGAATATTCGCTTTTTCCAATATATCGGATTACGGCAGCCTTTACTCCGGTCTCTTCAAAGACTTCTCTCAGAGCCGTCTCTACATGTTTCTCTCCGGCTTCTACCGTTCCTTTTGGCATGACCCAGCCTTCATATCTGTTCTTAAAATTCTTGTATAATAATAATATCTTTCCTCTGAAAATTACTACGCCTCCACAGCTTGTAGCTTCAATCATGGCGTTTCCTCCCATATGGTGCGTATTTTAGCCATTGATTTGACTATTCTTCAATACTTTCAATAATACTGATAATCTGATCTGTTTCAAAAGGTTTTGTAACAAATTCTGCAGCACCAAGTTTAATTGCATCTACCATTTTGCCCTTTTGTCCGGCAGCAGTAACCATGATGACTTTTGCACCTGGATCGTATTCTTTGATCTTAACCAGTGTCTGAATGCCATCCATAACAGGCATTGTAATGTCCAGTGTCACAAAATCAGGATGTAAATCACAATATTTTTCAAATCCCTCTTCTCCGTTCGCAGCTTCAGCTACGATCTCATAACCGTTCTTTTCAAGTATGGTTCTGAGAACTGATCGGGATGTTTTAGAGTCGTCAATAATAATCGCTGTATGCATAATCTGTTCTCCTTTGACTTATAGATTTTTATTGGCACAGCTCAAATACTGCACGAAAACTGAAGCGATTCGCATGAATAGGAATCACGTAGATTTTACCATTATTAAGATAAGGACCTTCCATTCCATACCGGGGAGCATCCATATCTACATCAATCCCCTCATAACTAAGGTTCGTTGCAAAAAGACCGCTTACACAATTAATGAATTCACCTACATTGTCCAAAGCATCATCATTAATCACATCATACGTTTCTGAGCCAAAATAATTGGCAATTGCCAGCAAATTGTTGATAGGTGCCGACAAATAGAACTTGACATTCAGATCACCGGATAATGTCTGTGCTGCATACCGGTCTATCTGAATAGAATGTGCCATATATGCCTTATCCAGGTAAACATTCTTATCTATCAGCCTTTTTATTGTCTGCAGCAAAGTAACTGTCAATTCATGCATTCTGGGATTCTGGAAGGGAACAAAAATACGGATAATCTGTTCCATGTCATCAATGCACAAAACATGAAGCTGTTCATCGGTAAATTGATAATACATTTGGAAATCTGCAAGCACACACATAATGTCTTCAGTCTGCAATATCTGCTTATCCAGTAATAACTGTGCAAAGCACATGACCGGCAATGACTGGAACTGTACTATCTGTTCTATCTGATTATCTGTCAACAGTTGCAGGCGAAGTGCCGCTTCCGTAAATGATTCTTCCTGCATCTGAGACTGCTGTATAAATCGAATCTGTGATAATGGTAAAAATTTATTTACAAGAATGACAGTCTGTGGATCGGCTTTGTATTCAGTAATTGTTTCCAACAAATCATCCAATTGAGCAGGGTTTAAATATCCCCTGTTTACTAAATAATTTCCAAATAAACGATTAAGCATATTTCAGCTCCCTTCTGTTGCTTTTGTATACCTAATAATAATATACACCTTTTCAGGATAAATTACAAAGAATATTCGTTAATTGTATAAAAATTCAAGCAAATTCAGTTTAATAAATTACCCATTATAATATTGGTCGAATATTCTTTTCGCTACTGGTACTGCATATTCACCGCCTGAACCAGCACCTTCCATAATCACTGTAACCTGAAGCGGTCTATCCGTATCATAGGAAAAGCCGGTAAACCAGGCATGGGAATCAGATTGAGAATTGTACTCAGCAGATCCGGTCTTACCTGCGACCTGATATGACTGTCCTTTTAATCGTGTTCCTGTTCCTTCCTGTACCACAGCAATCATCAGATTCTTGAGAATATCTGCTTCTTCTTCGCTTATTAACTGTCCCAACGAATCAGGAGAAAAGCTCTTGATCAGATTACCGTCTGCGGACTCAACACGGTCTATTATATACGGCTGCATCATGATACCGTGATTTGCAATCATGGAAGTAATCATGGATAAATGAAGCGGCGTCATCTGTGTAGTTCCCTGTCCGATAACCGTCTGAATCAGGTCACTGTCAGATGAGCTGGTGCCCATGGATACTTTACTTATATTAGTAGTCAGATCTACCGGTAAAGACTGATTAAAATACAGACTGCTCAGAGTGTCTTCAAAGCTGGTTCTGCTCAATGTCAATCCCATGTTGGCAAACGAAGAATTACAGGACTTGGCAAATGAAGTCGTAAAATCCACTTTACCATGCTTCGTACCATGGAAGCAGCGAATTGTATCTTCTCCGCTGGTGAATCTTCCATTACAATCAAAGGAATAATTCTGATAAGTAAGAGGATTCTCGCGAATGTATTCCAGCGCCGTTAATATCTTAAACGTAGATCCCGGTGGATATAGCCCCTGTGTTGCCCTGTTTACCAGAACTGAACTGTTACTGTCATTCACCAGATCATCCCATACCTCAGATATGGTGTTTGGATCAAAGTCAGGTTTTGAAACAAGGGCGAGTATGCGCCCCGTATCCGGTTCCGTAACAATAATTGCACCTTCATACATTCCCAGTGCATTATAGGCTTCCTGTTGAAGTTGTGGATCAAGCGTCGTATATACAGAATTACCTGTATGTTTCTCATCTGCCAGGTCATCCTGAATTTTGTTATTAAGAGAAACATTTGAAGATACCAGATATATTCCCGCAGTCTGTTCTACCCCCAGTCTACCATGGCTTGCATAGCCTACTGCATGTGCATATACATTCTCAAACGGATAGATTCGTTCATCTGTATCCGGGTCTGTTGTCGCAATCACCGTACTATCAGAAGCCAGGATGTCTCCTCTGGTAGTTTTGGTTGCCAGAAGTTCCTGTCTCTTGGAGTTATAAGTATTATTCACTACCGCCGGACTATCATAATATGCAAAATGTACCAAATATACAGATATCGCCACAAACAGCGCCGAGAAAACTCCTGCTATCACATTCATTTGAATACGTGGTGCAGCAGGCAGCTCTCCCTCTGTCAAGATCGCATATCTGTAGATATAAAATCCCTGCAAAAGAGCAAACATCAACATAGTAGTCAGAACAGAACTACCGCCGTAGCTGATCAACGGCAAGGTAACTCCTGTCAAAGGAATAAACTTCGTATTACCGCCTATCGTCAGGAAAATCTGGAAAATATACACGATACCCAATCCATAAGAAGCATATTTCAAGAAAGACTCTTCACACACATGGGCAATGTGTACTATCTCCAGGAAAAGGCTGACACATATGGCAACCAGACAGATTCCATACAAAATACCATACTCTTCACAAATTGCGGAGAAAATGAAATCCTGCTCCACATAAGGAATCGACCGGGGAGACCCTGCATCTATTCCCATGCCGAACCAGCTTCCTGTTCCAATTGCAAACAGAGACTGCGCTATCTGATAACCGGTAGCGCTGATATCTGTCCATGGATTCTGCCAGGCTGCTATACGTACTCTGACGTGAGAGAATAAATAATATGACAGAACGGAGGCTGCCGCTGCGCCTGCCATTCCACCCAGAATAAAGAAAAGCTTACGTGTTGCAATATAAAGCAGTATCACATAGGTAATTGAATATATTAATGCACTTCCTAGGTCTTTTGATGCTACAAGCACCAAAACATGCGCAGCTGCAAGTACTGCCGATAGGAATATTGTCATCCTGGATCTGGCTTCTGATAAAACTCCTGCAAGAAATATCACGTACAGAATCTTGATAAACTCAGACGGCTGGAAAGAGATTCCCAAGATAGAAAACGATAGTTTCGAGCCATTGATAATACTTCCTGTTACCAGCACTGCACCTAAAAGCACAACACCAAGGATTCCCAGAATCCACCTTCCTCTGATCAGCAGATGCAAATATTTCATAAGTGACGGAATAATCAGTGCAATGATCATAGACACTGCTACAATTGCAAATTGCTTAACAGATCTGCTAAAGGATAATCTGGTCAGAATAACAAAGCTGACAGATAATAACAGTCCTATATGATTCAGGAGTAATCTATTTGATTTGGGATAAATAGCTCTCATCAACACAAAAAATGAAAAAATAGCAATCATTTGAAAAACAGGATAGAATAAATAAGTCATATCATGCCTGGTTGATAACAGCACAAGGCTTCCTGTAAGATGATTAATGAATATAAATACATCCTGTAACACCAGCAAAAATGAAGAACGCTCTTCATCTTCCTTTGGCAGCAGCACAAAGCTGATTATAGTATACAACAGCAGATTCAGCACCAATATGTAATTTGATAATTCAATAATCGCTTTTACCATACTTTATTCTACCCCACGTTTATAATGTCCATTCGTATAATCTGCACAAGGGAATTCCATATTCTTCTCACCTGAATATATCTGTTCATAATACTCCAGAATTCTGGCAGTTTCTTTCTCATCCTCTAAAGTAAAGTCCAGTCTGTATACACCATATTGTTCCGCATATAATCTGTCGAACTGATTATGTAAGGACATCGGAACAGTATTATACAATACATTATAGCAATGTGTACAATTCTGAACGACTGGAAAATCATTTCGATAACGGTCTGTAAGATGTACCGGTTCAGAAGACTTTGGATTACAGGATGTTAATGTCTTTTTAGCACAGTTGGCAGAAAACATCAGTGGCAGTCTTCCATAAATACATATTTCATAAGCAGACATATCCGTATCCTTTTGCAATTGCAACAGTTCTTTACGATTTAATTCCAGTGGCATAGTATGACGGTCAAAATACTTCTGATAAAAGGCGATTGTCTGTTGATTCCATGCATATAATGTATAATCCGCTATTATTTGACCCTTATAGTCAATATTGACCAGCCATTGCAATTCTTCCAGATTTCGGATCAGTACACCAGAGAACGTTTTTGACTCAGTCAGTCTATTGTAACTATCTAACATATGATACGATCTCTTACGTAAAATATGTGGAAGAGCCAAAAAGAATTTGATATCAGAATGTTCTTTAACAATCCGCATAACAGCATCCTGATAAGTCGGATTGGCTGCAAGGTCTATATTCACATAGATTCCACGTACCACCGATGAACAAATCGTTGTCCGAAGCTGTTCTAATGTTGTTACCTGTACATATAATTGCTGTTTGTCCGCATGGCATGCCAGCTTGTCCTGTATTTTTACAGGCTGTTCCAAATCTGCTTTATTTTTCTCAGTATGTCTGTTCTCATTCAAAGCCAAAATTGCATTTTCCAGCTGTAGGCAGGCTTGTCTTCTCAGTTCATTCAGAACCTTAACCGGTACAAAGGACTGTCCATCTGTAAAAACCTCCAGCCTGGACATAGCAAAATTCGTATCTCCCAGTTTACAGATACGATTACTGATATCTTCCTTCGTCAGAGGTCTATTAATTGCCTCTCCTGCCTCACTGCCCTCTTCTGTAACACAGAGCAATTGTCCCTCCTTGGTTTTCAGGCTATCGCAGGTCAGGGTCAGTTGAATGGGCTGCCCGGCAAATACCGATATATTTCCATGAATTGCAATGGTCTTTTTCATATTAAGATATCGGTTACGGATATCGTTAAGAACCGAATCATCACTTCCCAAATACCCTGCCTCTTTCATTGTGACCATATTTCTGCCATTATGTTGTTCATAATAACCCTGACATATATCAGTACGAATATAAAGTCCCCTTAAAACAGCTTCATCTTTTGGAGATACATGATATGGTTTGTCCGGATTCTGCAGATATGCATCAATATATTTACGATACATTGCAGTCACTCCTGCTACATACTCAGGGCTTTTCATACGGCCTTCTATTTTAAAGGAGTCAATACCCGCCTGAATCAGCTTAGGAATAATCGGTAATGTATACATGTCCTTTAAGCTGAGAGGATAGCTCACATGCCCCTGTTCATCTGTATATGGCAGTCTGCAAGGACCCGCACAGCGTCCTCTGTTACCACTTCTTCCTCCCAGAATAGAGCTGAAAAGACATTGTCCCGAATAGGCATAACACATGGCACCATGTATAAAGGTTTCTATAGCCAGTCCCGTCTTATCCTTTATGTCACGTATCTCATCAAGCGAAAGCTCTCTGGCAGGTACAACACGACAGACTCCAAGCTGCTTGAGAAATTCAGCTCCATAGACGCCTGTAATTGTCATCTGCGTACTGGCATGAAGCTCCAGTCCAGGGAAATGCTCACGTATCATCATCAGAGCGCCTATATCCTGTACAATTACACCATCCAGTCCTGCCTCATAAAGCGGTGTCAGATAGGGTATCAGGTCTGCTATTTCTTTTTCCTTTACCAAGGTATTTACTGTAAGATATATTTTCTTTTGAAAAAGATGAGCAATCCTCAATGCTTCTATAATTTCTTCTTCCGAGAAATTATGTGCATAGGCTCTTGCTCCAAATTTATCTCCACCCAAATATACTGCATCTGCGCCTGCATTCATTGCTGCCTGAAAACAGGCAAAATCTCCTGCTGGTGCAAGAAGTTCGATTTTCGTCTGATTCATATGAATCCTCCTGCATAAATACACGTATATACTACGTGCGTAAAAGAGGCAGCCATCTTAATGATTAGCTGCCTTATTATCTTCTTTACGATATTCCTTTAATTCTGTCTCCATACGGATAATACTCTTGGAGTTCTCGTTAATCTCATCCTGTGCTTCTTTTAAGGATTTGGAAGTATTCTCAAGTTTTATCTGTGTCGCGATCAATTCATGTTTCAGATCATAAAGTTCATTTTCTTTTGCCTTTAAATCCTGTTCCAGCAGTTCAACTTTATTACGGGCTTTGAAATAATCATCCGCTATATTAATTTCCAACAAGATATGCTGAGTATCTATTGGCTGTCTTTTGAAATTGTCAAGTTTGTTATATTCATTAAGCTTATTATTAATATAAGATGCAACCTTCTGCATGTATTCTTCGCTTTCATGACCACTCATGGTAAGAACTTTGCCACCAATGATTACCTCTGTATCTGTAGTCATATAGAACACCTCCCCCTTATACATTGCCTTATCTTTACGTAAACCTATATTTATTCTATTATATCAAATCACTGTGGAAATTCAAGCCCCAAATGATGATAGCACAACTCGGTGACTACCCTTCCACGTGGTGTTCTCATGATCAATCCGTTCTTGATCAGATAAGGCTCATAGACTTCTTCAATCGTACCATTGTCTTCTCCAATGGCAGCAGCCAGAGTATCAAGTCCTACAGGTCCACCATGGAATTTATCAATCATAGTAGTAAGGATATGGCGGTCTGTCTGATCCAGTCCCAACTTATCCACATCCAGAAGATCAAGTGCCGTATTGGCTACTTCTTCTGTAATTCTTCCATCATAACGAACCTGTGCAAAATCTCGAACACGTCTTAAAATACGGTTTGCCAGTCGTGGTGTACCTCTACTCCTGCGTGCAAGTTCTACTGCACCCTTCTCATCTATTTCCACATTAAGAATTCTGGCAGAATGCTGGATAATCAAAACAAGTTCCTCTATAGAATAGAATTCCAGATGCTGAATTACGCCAAATCGGTCTCTGAGAGGCGCTGTAAGCAATCCCGCTCTCGTTGTAGCCCCCACCAGTGTAAATTTAGGCAGATCAAGTCTGACAGAACGTGCAGATGTTCCTTTGCCTATCATAATATCAATTGCAAAATCTTCCATTGCGGGGTACAATACTTCTTCCACCTGTCTGTTAAGCCTGTGAATCTCATCAATGAACAAAATATCCCCTTCCTGCAGATTATTCAGAATTGCCGCCATTTCTCCCGGCTTCTCAATTGCAGGTCCGCTTGTAACTTTCAGGTTTACATTCATTTCATTCGCAATAATGCCTGCAAGTGTGGTCTTACCCAGTCCAGGCGGTCCATAAAAAAGCACATGATCCAATGCATCATTACGTTGTCTGGCTGCTTCTATATATATACTTAATATCTCTTTTGCCTTTTGCTGTCCGATATAATCCTGAAGTGTCTGAGGTCGTAGACTGCCTTCAAGTTTAATATCCTCCTCCAGCATTTTTGTTTCAATGACTCTTCCAGCCATATGCACTCCTCACCTTTCCAAACAAACTTTAACGAATCACTTTCAATGCTGCCTTCAGAATTGCTCCTGCATCCATATCCGGTGTAATTTCAATTTGTTTTACAGCCTTCAAAGCTTCCGCTGGTGAATAGCCAAGTGCGCTCATTGCCTCAATTGCCTCATTCTTTGCAGTTGAATCAATAGAGCCGGAAGAACTGACACTCATGTCAGTTTCTGACAGACTATCAGGTTCAAAAGTAATCTTATCCTTTAAGTCCAGAATAATGCGTTCTGCTGATTTGGCTCCTATTCCCGGTGCTTTGGCAATTGCTTTAGAATCTCCTGCTATAATGGCAAATCTCAGATCATCCGCTGTCATAGCTGACAAAATACCTAAAGCCCCCTTAGGTCCAATACCATTTACAGTAATAAGCTTCTTAAATATCCATAAATCATCCCTGGTCAGGAAACCATATAATATAAAAGCATCTTCCCTCACACAGGTATATGTATAAATTCTGACTTGAGCCCCAATGCCTGGCAGCTTCTGAACCACACTGAATGGAACTTTAATATTATAGCCGATATCATGGCATTCAAGAACAACATTATCCTCTGTGATATCTACGATTTCCCCTTTAATATACGCATACATGTATTACTTTCTCCTCTCATTTCTCAGTCTGCAAATAATGTCTCAGTCTTGGCTCTATCGTTTTCTCCAACATGCCAATCACCCAGCCAGTCACAGAACCAGCCAGAAGCAGGAACGGAACATAATAAAAAACACCATATGTCCGTACAACTGCAAAAGCCACCAGAATCTGTCCAAGGTTATGGGTAATGCCGCCAATCATACTGACACACTGGATGCTAAAACCATGCGCCCTTTTGGCAAGTCCCATGCATGCAAGACTTAATAATCCGCCAGCCAGACTATAGAGTATCATGGATACATTGGTAAACAACAGCCCTATAAGGATAATCCTTACCACATTTATCAACAGTGCTTCTTTAAAACCATATAAATATAAAATCAGAATAATAGCCAGATTAGCAAGTCCCAGCTTAATACCTGGAATGGGAATCGGCAGAGGAATCAGAACTTCTATATAACTCAAAATCATGGCAAATGCCAAATACATGCCAAGTACAGCTGTCTTTTTCATGAAATCAGACTCCTACTATCAGATTATTCAAATCATTGTACAACAGCGTCATATTCCTGCTCGGAATCTGCCTGTACCAGTATCGTAAGCTTATGTGGAAGGCAGATAATACTCTGTCCGTTTTTGGATATTTTCCCCTGCTTTACGCATAATTTGTCTGGGCAGTCTGCCTGATCTATCCAGACTTGTCCATTCTCAATCACAATTGTATTATATGAATGATTCTCATCGGTAACAACAAAGGTCTGATTCTCCAACAGGCTGTATTCTCCAATCTTTTCCCCATTCTGAGTAACCAGTATATATGATCCTTTGCTGCCAGCAAAATGCTGATATAGAAATAAAAGCAGGATTACACCTGCCAGAATTACAAGGAATAGTCTGTCATATCTGTTCTTCAATTAGCACACCTCATTAAAACAAATGTTTGCACTATTGACATAATAGCATAAATACATCAAAAAAGGAAGAGGTAAAACATATGTTTCATTCTCTTCCTTTTTATTTCTCGTATCTTATTAAAAACTATTGTAACTATTTATTATTGATATAGTTGACAAGACCCTCTGCCTTGATTATGCGCTGCATAAATTCAGGGAAAGGCTGTCCTTTGAAGCTTTCACCAGTAGTTTTATCTGTAATAACACCAGAATCAAAATCTACTTCAACTTCATCCCCTGCATTGATTGCCTTGGCAGCTTCCGGACATTCTACAATAGGAAGTCCGATATTGATGGAGTTTCTATAGAAAATACGTGCAAATGTCTCAGCAATAACACAGCTTACACCAGCTGCTTTGATTGCGATAGGTGCATGCTCTCTGGATGAACCACATCCAAAGTTCTTATTTGCCACGATAATGTCGCCCTTCTGGACCAGATTGACGAAATCTTTATCAATATCTTCCATACAGTGTGTTGCCAGCTCTGCCGGATCAGAAGAATTCAAATATCTAGCAGGAATTATGACGTCTGTGTCAACATTATCACCATATTTAAAGACTCTGCCTGTTGCCTTCATGTAATATTCCTCCTTATGATAATTGCTCTGGACATGAAATTGTACCTGTAATTGCACTGGCTGCTGCTACTGCAGGGCTTGCCAGATAAATCTCAGAATTCACATGTCCCATTCTGCCTACAAAGTTACGGTTGGTTGTGGATACGCAGCGTTCTCCCTCAGCCAGAATACCCATATATCCACCAAGACATGGTCCACAGGTAGGTGTACTGACAACGGCTCCCGCCTGAATAAAGGTCTTTAACAGTCCTTCTTCCATTGCCTGCATGTAAATAGCCTGAGTTGCCGGGATAACAATACATCTCATGCCTTTTGCCACATGTCTGTTCTCAAGTACTTTAGCAGCAATTCTCAAGTCATCAATTCTACCGTTTGTACAGGAACCGATAACAACCTGATCAATCTTAATATCTTCTTTGATCTCATCAATTGTTCTGGTATTTTCCGGTAAATGTGGAAATGCAATGGTAGGACGAAGTGTACTTAAATCAATGGTATATTCCTCGTCATATACAGCGTCTTCATCTGCTTCGTAGATTGTATACTGTCTTTTGGAATGCTCTTTCATATAAGCAATTGCCTTATCATCTACAGGGAAGATACCGTTCTTGCCACCGGCTTCTATTGCCATGTTCGCAATTGTAAATCTATCGTCCATAGAAAGATTGGCTACACCATCTCCTACAAATTCCATGGATTTGTAAAGTGCACCATCTACTCCGATCATGCCGATAATGTGAAGTATAACATCCTTGCCACTGACCCATTTGGGTAATTTACCTGTAAGGTTGAATTTGATTGCGCTGGGCACTTTGAACCAGGCTTTACCAGTTGCCATACCAGCTGCCATATCAGTACTACCAACACCTGTTGAAAAAGCACCAAGAGCTCCATAAGTACAGGTATGGGAATCTGCGCCGATAATCACATCACCCGCTACAGTCAGACCTTTCTCAGGAAGCAGGGCATGCTCTATACCCATTTCTCCAACTTCAAAGTAGTTGGTTATCTGATTTCTTATAGCAAATTCACGAACACATTTGCAGTGTTCTGCAGATTTAATGTCCTTGTTCGGCACGAAGTGATCTGGTACAAGAGCAATCTTATCCTTGTCAAATACACCATTGACTTTCATCTTATCCATTTCCTTAATGGCAACCGGACTGGTGATATCATTACCAAGAACAAGATCCAGGTCTGCCTCGATCAGCTGTCCGGCCGTAACTGAATCAAGACCGGCATGCGCAGCGAGAATTTTTTGTGTCATGGTCATTCCCATTGTCTCATTCCTCCTGTTAAAATCATATTAAGTTTACGTATGTATGCAGTATAATATATTTTCATGAATTATTGTTATCATAACACGAAAATTGCTATAATAATAATACATATATTTTATATTTACTATAACAAACGGTTATGGTAAAATGTAACTACTACTTTAAATACCGGAGGATAAATCATGACACAGAACTTATCGTCATATTACGTATTCTATATTGCAGCCAAAACTGGAAATATCTCCGCTGCTTCCAAGGAATTATATATCTCGCAGCCCGCTGTCAGCAAATCCATTACCAAGCTGGAAGCAAATCTGAATACCAAACTTCTGATTCGCAGTTCTCGCGGAGTCACTCTTACAAGAGAAGGGGAAATTCTTTATGAACGTTTGAAAGAAGCCTTTCATTCCATTGAGCTTGGCGAAGAACAACTGCGTTTTGAAAACAAAATGGAAGTAGAACATCTGACAATCGGAGTCAGTACAACTCTATGTAAATATGTGTTACTGCCTTACCTCAAAGAGTTCGTCCGCAGAAAGCCTCATGTGAGAATCTCCATCGCCTGTCAACCGACTTATCAGACGCTACAGGCATTAGAAGATGGCACTATTGATATTGGACTGGTCGGAGAGCCGGATGCCTCTTCTCCTTTTATCTTCTCACGGATTCATTCCATTGAAGATATTTTCGTTACCACACAGAGTTATCTGGATAATCTCATGATTCGGACAGGTATAGATTATCATTCCATAAGCGATACCAGAGAATTGTTTAAAGTTACTACATTAATGTTAATGGATAAGGAAAATCTGTCCAGAAGATATGTGGATCAGTATATTACTGCCAATGAAATACAGGCAGAGAATCTGATTGAAGTATCTACCATGGATCTGTTAATTGAATTTGCTACAATTGGAATTGGCATCGCCTGCGTCATCAAGAACTTTGTAGAACAGGAGTTAAAAGACGGAACTTTGGTAGAAATTCCAATGCCTTTTTCTATTCCAAAACGAAATATCGGACTTGTGTATCCCAAGAAGCAATTCAGGAATCCTGCACTGGAAAGTTTTTTAGAATTCTATAAAGATTATGTTTAAATGCTTTCACGCAAAAAGGCTATGGAATCAAATCCATAGCCTTTTCTATGTAAGAATTAGTTGTTTACTAACTTATCTTCTTCGTTGTTCCAGCTGTACAGTTTACGAATCTCTTCGCCAACCTTCTCTGAAGGATGCTCAGAAGCTAACTTTCTCATAGCCTTGAAGTGAACCTGACGTCCTGCAGGAGACATATCCAGTAAGAATTCCTTAGCAAATGTACCATCCTGAATATCAGAAAGGATCTTCTTCATAGCCTTCTTAGTATCTTCTGTAACGATCTTAGGACCTGTTACATAATCACCATATTCTGCTGTGTTGGAGATAGAATATCTCATTCCGGCAAAACCTGACTGGTAAATTAAGTCAACGATCAGCTTCATTTCATGGATACACTCGAAGTAAGCGTTTCTTGGATCGTAACCAGCTTCTACTAATGTTTCAAAACCAGCCTGCATTAATGCACAAACACCGCCACAAAGAACTGCCTGCTCACCGAAGAGGTCTGTCTCTGTCTCTGTTCTGAATGTTGTTTCAAGAACACCAGCTCTTGCACCGCCGATTGCTAATGAGTAAGCTAATGCAATATCAAGAGCCTTACCTGTAGCATTCTGCTCTACAGCTACTAAACAAGGAACACCCTTGCCAGCCTGATACTCGCTACGTACTGTATGACCAGGTCCCTTAGGAGCGATCATTGTAACATCTACATCAGCAGGTGGCTTGATGCATCCGAAATGAATGTTGAAACCATGAGCGAACATTAACATGTTACCTGCTTCAAGGTTTGGCTCGATATCTTTCTTGTACATATCTGCCTGTAATTCATCGTTGATCAGAATCATAATGATATCTGCTCTCTTAGCAGCCTCTGCTGCTGTATATACCTGAAATCCCTGCTTCTCAGCCTTTGCCCAGGATTTGCTGCCTTCGTAAAGACCGATAATGACGTTGCATCCGGACTCTTTAGCATTCAGAGCATGAGCATGTCCCTGGCTACCATAGCCGATAATTGCGATTGTCTTACCCTCTAATAATGACAAGTTACAATCTTCCTGATAATAAATCTTTGCTTCTGCCATTTTCTTTTCCTCCTAGAAAATAAAGTTATATATAAAATATTGTACGCTACTCAAGATAGACTACATCCTCTGTACCTCTTCCAAGTCCCGTAATGCCGGTTCTTGCAAGTTCGAGAATCTCGTAATCCTGTAATAATGCAATAAATGCATCAATCTTTGACTGATTACCTGTAAGCTCTACTACAAGACTGTCCATATTCACATCAATGATCTTCGCTCTGAAAATATCAGCACATGCAATAACTGCCTGTCTCTTATCCGGAGTTAATCTGACCTTGATCAGGCACAGTTCTCTGTATACACTCTTATCAGGTTTTAATTCATGAATATCTCTTACATCTACCAGTTTGGCAACCTGCTTCTCAATCTGGTCAAGAATCTCCTCGTCACCGGAAGTAACAATAGTTATTCTTGTAAATCTCGGATCAGCGGTCACACCGGCAGTAATACTCTCTATGTTATATCCGCGCCTTGAAAAAAGACCTGTGATACGGCTTAATACACCTGAATTGTTATCAACCAAAAGTTGGAAGACTCTTGTCTGCATAAAAATACACTCCTTTTGCGTATATTATACGCTACATACGGTTTTTATTGTAGCAACTCTTATGTTAATTGTCAAGCCAACATATTCCAGAATTCGCTAAGATTCGTTACATTTGGGAAGTGCAAGCGTACCTGTTCTTGCCACTTCAACAATACTGATGGATTTCAGCATATCCAGCATGACTTTGATTCTCTCAGGCATATCACAGATTTGAATAATCATCAGATTCTGGGACATGTCTACAATATCTGCTTTCATAATATCACAGATTTCCATGATCTCACGTCTGGTTGTCTTATTATATTTGACTTTAATCAGCATCAATTCTCTGCTGATACTGTCTTTTTCTTCAAAGGTCTTTACTTTAATGACATCCAGCTTCTTATTTAACTGCTTCTCTATCTGTTCAATGGTTCTTTCATTGCCGCTGCTGACAATCGTCATACAGGATACTTCCGGATCTTCTGTCTCACCTACTGCAAGGCTGTCAATATTAAAGCAGCGTCTGGAGAAAAGCCCGGATACCTTACAGAGTACACCGGCTCTGTTCTCTACCAGTACTGAATATATTCTCTTCATATTATGTTCCTCCTACTTAACCAGATCCATAGGATCTACCAGGCATTCCATAAGCATCGTGGAATCTTCCTTCAGAAATGCCTGTATCTTTTCTCTGGCATTTGACATATTCTCCACTCTGATAAACGGAATATTATATGCTGCTGAAAGCTTCTCAAGATCAGGAGAACCATCTTTGATATCTACAACAGAATAATGATCTTTATAGGTATAATGCTGATATTCTCTTACCATGCCAAGATAGTTGTTCTTCATGACAATTATCTTTACAGGAATATGATGCTGCATGATTGTTGCAAGCTCCATCATGGACATCTGAAAAGAACCATCACCACACACAGCGACAACCTGTTTATCAGGATTACCGCGCTTAGCCCCCATTGCTGCCGGAATAGAATATCCCATGGTTCCCATACCGCCCGAAGTCAGAAATCGTCCATCCTTTACAATATGATAGGCACAGGACCATATCTGATTCTGTCCTACATCTGCCACATAGACGGCATCATCCTTCATTTCTTCTGAAAGTATGCCAATAAAGGCTGCCGGATCTACGTAGGCAGGATTGGGATTTCTCTTTACGCCCATAGTCTCACGATATTGATCAAGTGTATTGATCCATTCATCATGAGTACAGGTAAACTCCTGTTTGGCAAAGTCATTAAAAATATGTTTTACATCTCCGACAAGAGGAATCGTGGGGCCAACATTCTTGCCGATTTCTGCCGGGTCCACATCAATGTGTACAAGAATCTTATTCTCTGTGATCAGATCCGGCTGACTGATTGCCCTGTCCGCAACCCGTGCACCTACCATAATGAGAAGATCTGACTCATTCATAGCTCTATTGGCATATGCCTTACCATTATTACCCACCATGCCAAAATACATAGGATCCTGTGTCTTCATAACCCCAAGCCCCATCATGGTAGACACTACAGGTATCTTATATTTATGCGCAAAATCCCTCAATTCCTCGACAGCGTCACTCAGATGCACGCCACCGCCTGCACATATGATAGGTCTTTTAGCTTTTTCAAGCTCCTTAATTACTTTCTTGATCTGGACAGCATGCCCTTTCACCGTAGGCTTATAGGTGCGCAGGGAAATCTCTTCCGGATATTTGAATCTGCTGATTGCTGCATTCTGTATATCAATAGGAACATCTATCAGGACGGGACCTTTTCTTCCTGAATTTGCTATGTAAAAGGCCTCCTTAAATACACGCGGGATATCTTCCACCCTTTTTATCAGATAGCTGTATTTTACAAAGGACTCTACAGCGCCTGTGATATCTGCTTCCTGGAAAACATCACTGCCTATCAGTTCACTTTTGACCTGTCCGGTAATGCACACCATTGGAATACTGTCAGCAAAAGCCGTAGCAATTCCTGTAATCAGATTCGTAGCACCAGGACCGCTGGTAACTGCACATACCCCCACCTTACCTGTGACTCGCGCCTCTCCGCTTGCTGCATGGGCAGCGTTCTGTTCTGTTCTTACAAGTATTGATTGTATGTCTGAATCGAGAATGCTGTTATAAAATGGGCAGATAGCTACTCCAGGGTATCCATATACCGTTGTAACGCCCTCATTCTCCAGACATTTAACCATTGCGTCAGCGCCGATCATAATGTTCACTCTTATCCTTTCAAATTTGTTATGTATATCATAATTGAACTGTTTACACTAAATTATACATATTTGACAGTTTTAAGTAAACTACATTTTTTATGATTGTATTGTATTTTTTTAACAAAATGCATAATTGTGCAAGTTGCGAAGGTAACAATAATATGTTAAAATAATTTATATTGAGCGTCTTACGGGAAGGACATAATAAATATGAATTCAAAGAATAAATGCAAATATATTATCGGAACACTTACAACGGTTTTGTGTCTTACAGCGTGCGGACACACAAATGAAGAAAAAGAACTGGCTGACTTTTCCTCTTCCATATCCAGTTTCACTGCGTCCATTCAGGACGCCAATCAGCAGATTAATGAACTGGATGTCAATGATGCCAACGCCAGTCAGGAGCTTCTGTCTATTCTTGATGGACTGGACGAAAAATTCAAAGAACTGGCTGACTTATCTGTTCCAGAACAATATCAGAGTATTGAGACGCTGGCTGATGAAGCCAGTGAAAATATGACAAATGCCGTATCCTATTTTCACTCTGCATACGAAGGAGAAGCCTTTGATGAGCAGGATGCCGATGTTGCATACCAGTATTATACAAGAGCCATGGTGCGAATCGAATATATTGGATATGTGCTTGTCGGAGAAATTCCTGAGAACGACCATGTTAAAGTACAGGAACAGGAATTGAACGATACAAGATTTATTGACAAGATTCTGGATAATAATGATGAAGAACAAAGCACTTCTGAAATGACTACAACAATAAGTGTTGAATAAATAAAAAATCTAACTTCTGAATTTTACTTCAAAAGTTAGATTTTTTTATTTTATCTTATTTATCTTTTTGATCCGTTAGCTTCAAAATCTTCAATATACTGAATGATTAGTTTAACAGTTCCTTCTACGCCGAGAATACTGCTGTTAATTGAAAGATCATAGCTGTCCGCACGTCCCCACTTCTTCGTTGAGTAATAATTGTAATAGCTCTGACGCTGCTTATCCTTCTTAATCATCATATCCTTTGCTTTATCTTCTGAAATCTCATAACGTTCCATAATACGCTTGATCTTGGCAGGTTCATCAGCATGGATGAACAGATGCAGACAATTCTTATACTCCTGCAAAGCATAATCTGCACAACGACCAACAATAACACATGGTTCTTCATTTGCAATCTTCTTAATTGCATCAAACTGTGCCATAAATACCTTATGGCTGATTGGCATATCAACAAAGGAAGAAGAATTATAGCCAAATGTATATGTATCCATTACCAGATTATACAGAAAAGAGTTTGTAGGTCTTTCGTCATGATTCTGCAACATTTCCTCACAAAAACCACTCTCTTTCGCAGCCCTGGAAAGAAGTTCCTTATCATAGCATTTGATTCCATAATGCTGCGCCAGCTTCTCTCCTATTTCGTGTCCACCTGAGCCAAATTGACGTCCGATTGTAATTATTGTATTCATATGATTTCCACCCTTCTGTCTGAATTTATTATAGCCCAAGAAATACTTATGCACATATCCTGTCAGGGAGTACATAACAACTATAAATATATAATTATTATACAAAAAACCAGCTCAAATTTCAATCATTGATTAACAATTTGAGCTGTTTTAAACTGTTCTACATTTTAAATATTATTTTGCTTCAGCCTTTTTCTTCTTACCGAACAATGTATCCCATCCTTCAATTACAAGGAAGATAGCAAGTACAACAAGAAGTGCGCCGATAATTGCCTGTGCCCATGGTCCCCAGTCAGCACCGCCCTTAACAATGATACCGATCTGGTTCTTAATTGTAAGACACAGTGAGCAGATTGTTACAACAATCATGAATGCCATAGGAATCAGGAACATCTTATTGTTCTTACCGCAGTTAGCAAGCCATGCCGCTACAGCAAGGAGACCGATACCTGCAAGGAGCTGGTTAGCTGCGCCAAACAGGCCCCAGATCTTTGTATAGCCTGTCATACCAAGAATAATACCAAGTACTACTGTAAGAATTGTTGCAAAGTAAGGATTTACAAGCACTTTCTTCCATCCCTCTTTGATATCCTTAGCAGTCTGTCCAGGCTCAAGCCAGAATTCCTGGAACATGAAACGTGCAAGACGTGTTGCTGTATCCAGTGATGTCAGGCAAAATGCAGAGTATGTAAGTGTTAATAATGTTCTTAAAATTGTAACAGCCTTAGGTCCAAGTCCGGCATACATATTGGCAATACCACCTGCAAAGATGCCTGTAGCGCCTACTAACTTATCGCCATCTGCTGCTGTTGCATTGTACTTGTATGCAAAGTTGATTGCACATACTGTAACAACTGCAAGTACACATTCAAGAAGCATACCACCGTAAGCGATAGGCTTAGCATCCTTCTCTTTATCAAGCTGTTTGGATGTTGTACCAGATGATACAAGAGAATGGAAACCGGAAATAGCACCACAGGCAACAGTTGTAAAGAGTACAGGGAACATATACTGTACACCATTACCGTTATCAATAGCAAAGCCTTCAAATGCCTGAAGTCCATCAGCTCCGCCCAGGTTTGCATGGGAAATAACTACACCAACAAGTGCAACTGCAAGCATAGCATAAAGCAGGAATGAACTTAAATAGTCACGTGGCTGCAGAAGAATCCATACAGGTGTTACAGATGCAACAGCAATATAGATACCTACAATGATCATCCATGCTTTGTATGAAAGATAAATAGGATGGAAGCTCATACCAATTGCCATACATGCAACGATGGCAATTACACCGATAACTGTTGCGGTTCCCATAGGAACATTTCTTCTATATACAAGGAAACCAAATACAATTGCAATGAGAATAAATAATAAAGATACCATTGCTACAGAAGCATTTGTCTCTACAGCAGCTGCGCTTACAGCTTCACCTGCTGCATTTGTGTTTCCAAATGTACCTGCTACGATGGATGCGAACGCAGCAACTACAAGAATTAAGGTAAGATAAGCGAAAGTGATAAAGAGTCTCTTTGCTCTTCTTCCCATATTTGCAGAAATAATCTCGCCAATGGACTGCCCCTTATGACGTAATGATGCGAACAATGCGCCAAAGTCATGTACACCGCCGAAGAAAATACCTCCGACTAATACCCATAATACAACGGGTACCCAGCCAAATATAGCAGCGCCAATAGGTCCGGTAATAGGACCTGCACCAGCGATAGATGAGAAATGATGTCCCATCAGGACAGGTGCCTTGGCAGGAACGTAATCCACGCCGTCCTCTAATGTGTGTGCAGGTGTAGGTTCATCATTCTCTCCAACACCCCACTGCTTGCATAACCATCTGCCATAGAAGATATAGCCGCAGGCTAATATGGCAATACAGATCAGCAATAATACTAATGTGTTCATAAAATCCTTCTCCTTTTCTTTTGGAATAATACATTTTTCATTACTTTCTCCACACACTTTCCATTTCTGTTGGTGGTGATCTTATTATGATTGACTTCCAGAACAGCAGCATGGAAATCCATCCAGCCGTGCAGGGAAAAATGAAAACTTTGGTAAATACGGCATTTCTTTAATGCCTTTCTCGCCTCTTCATCACAGGCATCACATATAAATACCGGTGTGATATATGTATACATATGCCCCGGTCCGATATGTGCTCTCTCCATACCATCTTTCCTGGCATAATCACGACATTGCTCAAATATTTCTCTGGTCAGATGCTCCACATCAAATAAATATATAAATTCTTCACAGGATAATAATAGTAATAATTCCAACTACATAAAATATATGCGTAATTGGCAGCAATTCAAAAAATGTAAATTTTTCCGTATAAACCAGTACGGACTGCATGATAATATTAAAATATGCGCGATAACTTTCCAAAAGCTTCGCAATCGCTGTATCTCTTGTATATTGCATAAAAATTCAACCTTTTGTTTACATAATCATCGTTCCGATTATTATATCATATTTTTATACTTTTTCAATTAACATTTTATAATCATTTAATATATTAAAAAACATCAAGGTATTGTATACAATTTTTACATACAAAAAACTCCTGCATAAATGCAGGAGTCAATTTCATTCCTTCTATTTTGTTCTGAGAATCTGGAGCAAATGTTCAAAATATTCTGGCAGAGGTGCTTCGTACTCTACATACTCCCCTGTTGTCGGGTGGATAAATCCTATCGTCATGGCATGTAATGTCTGCCCCTCCAGTTTAAAGGGACATTTGGCATTTCCATAGACTTCATCTCCAAGCAAAGGATGTCCAATACTTGTCATATGCACACGAATCTGATGTGTTCTTCCTGTCTCCAGCTGACATTCAATATAAGTATATTTGTCAAACCTCTCCAGCACTTTATAGTGAGTTACTGCAGGTTTTCCATTTTTCTCATTGATTGCCATTTTCTTGCGATCGGTAGGATGCCTTCCTATGGGAGCATTGACTGTTCCTTCTTCTTCCATGATTCTTCCATAGACTATGGCTCTGTATTTGCGTGTAATCGAATGTTCCTTTAACTGCTGGGCAATTTTTCGATGTGCCTCATCATTTTTACAGATAATAATAGAACCTGTCGTATCCTTATCAATCCGATGAACAATACCAGGTCTGAGTACTCCATTAATACCTGATAATTCATCCTTACAATGAAACATGATCGCGTTGACCAGTGTTCCCTCATAATGTCCCGGAGCCGGATGTACTACCATATCTTTAGGTTTATTGACAATAAGGATATCCTTATCTTCATACAAGATATCCAGTGGTATATCCTGGGGTGGAATATCCGGTTCTTCACAATCTGGAATTTCAAATTGTACCTTATCGTCTACTTTGACTTTATAATTTGCCTTGACAACTGCATCATTTACGTATGCCTTTCCATCTTTGATGATCTTCTGAATATAAGATCTGGATAAAGACTCCAGATAATTACTGATGCATTTGTCAATGCGTTCGCCTTCCATTTCAGGCGTAATTTCCATTACAATTTCATTCATATAGATTCCTGTCTACTTTACATCGCGGAATTTCTTGGTTCTGAAAGACAGAAATTCCAGATCGCTTTCTTTGTATACAAAGAGAAGTAATATCACAAGATAGATTGCCGACAATGTGACATATATATCTGCCACATTAAATATCGGGAAATTAATCAGGCTGAAATACAGGAAATCAACCACATAATCCAGTTTCAATCTGTCTATCATGTTACCGATCGCACCACCCGCAATACATACCAGCGCAATGTGCAGCTTGGTATATTTACGCTGATTTGGTGTCTTTATAAGTACATACACAATTACCGCAAGAATTACTACAGCAATAAAGATAAAAAACAGTTTCTGATCCTGGAGCATACCAAATGCCGCTCCACGATTTTCAAGATAATTTAACTCAAATACACCGTCTATAATAGATATCGGCATCTGGTCTTTAAGATATACCACTGCAAAATGCTTCG
>OOCD01000660.1_pt1 | contig 24594 bp, 8 predicted proteins | sample 1671791 | NCBI WGS metagenome assembly OOCD01 (sample SAMN06348193, study PRJEB24527) | human gut metagenome | biome: human gut; feature: ankylosing spondylitis patient; material: feces | host: Homo sapiens | place: China | collected 2015-10
AACGATCATGGGAAAAATTATTGGTATTGACTTAGGAACAACAAACTCTTGTGTTGCCGTATTTGAAGGTAACGAACCGGTAGTAATTGCAAACAGTGAAGGTAAGCGCACAACTCCTTCAGTAGTTGCTTTTGTGGATGGTGGTGAACGTAAGGTAGGTGATCCTGCTAAGCGTCAGGCTATTACCAACCCTACGCGTACGATTTTCTCTATTAAACGTTTCATGGGTGAAACTTGGGATCAAGTACAGAAAGAAGTAGAGCGTATTCCTTATAAAGTAGTGAAAGGTGACAACAATACTCCGCGTGTGGATATTGACGGTCGTCTGTATACTCCGCAGGAAATTTCTGCAATGATTCTTCAGAAGATGAAGAAAACTGCCGAAGACTATTTGGGACAAGAAGTGACAGAAGCTGTGATTACCGTTCCTGCTTATTTCTCTGACTCTCAACGTCAGGCTACAAAAGAAGCCGGACAAATTGCTGGTCTGGAAGTAAAACGTATTGTAAACGAACCGACAGCCGCAGCTCTTGCCTACGGTCTGGATAAGGCTCACAAAGATATGAAGATTGCTGTATTCGACCTTGGTGGTGGTACATTCGATATCTCTATCCTCGAATTTGGTGGTGGTGTGTTTGAAGTACTTTCTACAAATGGTGACACTCACCTGGGTGGTGATGACTTCGACCAGGTAATCATCAATTGGTTGGTACAGGAATTCAAGAACGACGAAGGTGCTGACTTGACTCAGGATCCGATGGCTTTGCAACGTCTGAAAGAAGCTGCTGAAAAAGCTAAGATTGAGCTTTCCTCTTCTACAAGTACAGAAATCAACTTGCCGTATATCATGCCGGTGGGTGGTGTGCCTAAGCACTTGGTGAAGACTTTGACTCGTGCAAAATTCGAATCTTTGGCTCACGAATTGATTCAGGCTTGTCTTGAACCATGTAAGAAGGCAATGAGTGATGCAGGTTTGAACAATGCTGATATTGATGAAGTAATCCTTGTTGGTGGTTCTTCACGTATTCCGGCTGTTCAGAAATTGGTAGAGGATTTCTTCGGCAAGGCTCCTTCTAAAGGTGTGAATCCGGATGAAGTGGTAGCAATTGGTGCTGCTGTACAAGGTGCTGTTTTGACAGACGAAATCAAAGGTGTGGTATTGTTGGATGTTACTCCGTTGTCAATGGGTATCGAAACACTGGGTGGTGTAATGACTAAGTTGATCGATGCTAACACTACCATCCCGGCTCGTAAGAGTGAAACATTCTCTACTGCTGCCGATAACCAGACGGAAGTTACTATCCACGTATTACAGGGAGAACGTCCGATGGCTGCACAGAACAAATCAATCGGTCAGTTCAACTTGACAGGTATTGCTCCGGCTCGTCGTGGTGTTCCTCAAATTGAGGTTACATTTGATATCGATGCCAACGGTATCTTGAAAGTATCTGCAAAAGATAAGGCTACCGGTAAAGAACAGGCTATCCGTATTGAAGCATCCAGCGGTTTGAGCAAGGAAGAAATCGAAAAGATGAAGGCTGAAGCTGAAGCTAATGCTGAAGCAGATAAGAAAGAACGTGAAAAGATCGACAAGCTGAACCAGGCTGACAGCGTAATCTTCTCTACTGAAAATCAGTTGAAAGAATTAGGTGATAAGTTGCCTGCTGATAAGAAAGCTCCGATTGAAGCTGCTTTGCAGAAATTGAAAGATGCTCACAAGGCACAAGATTTGGCTGCTATTGATACTGCTATGGCAGAAATCAATACTGCTTTCCAGGCTGCAAGTGCTGAAATGTATGCACAGAGCGGTGCGCAAGGTGGAGCACAGGCTGGTCCTGATATGAATGGTGGTGCTGGCCAGCAAGATAACAGCAAGCACGGAGATAACGTTCAGGATGCTGACTTCGAGGAAGTCAAATGATTCCGATAAGGAAACGAATAATAAACAATAAGCAAAAGCGTGCAGCTCAATGAGTTGCACGCTTTTTACGTTTAGGAGTCGGTGAGATTGAGATAATGTTTTTGGCATCCTTCCCAACAGCTATTTGGAATCAATGATCTAGTGAAGTGGGAAATACACTTATTGTGTTAAAAAAGGCGGCAAAATTTATGGTTCAACCGAGTAACTTCATTACATTTGCGTTATGTATGCAATTATGGCAGATTTGAATCGCATTAAAGTAGTTTTGGAGATTGATGTGCGAGAACTGATAAATAAATCGAAAGAATAAAAGAACAATATGGCAATGAAGATAAATAGCCCTTATACGGCTGCAATTACGGGTGGAGGTTTTTTACTTAATGAGACGCTTGCTCTGCTTCCTCTCTTGCAAAGTGAAGATCGAGAAGAACTTCTCAAAGATGAACGATTGAACAACCGTGTACTGATGATTAATGCTGAAACATCAAGAAAGAAGGCAATCCTAGAGATTAGTCGTCGTTATGATACGATGTCACCTGCTTTCTGGCAGGACTTTTTAGTGATGACTGCCGCAGAGCAGCCTATTGCTCTCTTTTTTGTGATGTTGAAGACGTACAAAATACTTTTTGATTTTCATGTAAACGTGACGATACGTCGTTGGAACAGCGTTGCTAAGTCTGTGAAGAGAGAAGATATCCTCATGGAATTTAATGAAATATCTGCTCGTGATGCATTTGTTGACTCGTGGAGTGAAGCTACGAAGGACAAAGTGATTAGTGCCTATTTATCTATTTTGCGAAAGATAGGAATTCTCGATAGAACTAACCAATTGCAAGTGCTTGATTGTACCAACTATCCATACTATTTGCAAATTGGCGAATCTTGGTTTTTGGAGGCTTGTTTGTTACAGCCTTATCAAATAGAAAAGATTAAAAACAGTTTGGCATGACGATAAAAGAACTGGATGATAAACTTAATAGTCCCGGATTTCAGGATACTGAGAACGGCGACTTATTCTATAATTTCTTCATCTACCAATATCCGGCAGAGAAGGAATATGATATCCGTAAGCAGATACAGGAGTTCAAACAAAACCTTATCCGTCCTACGAATTATGTGGATGTGCTCACGCTCGACTTGTTTGAAGAGTTCTGTAACTACCTCAATGGACAAAAGTTTCTCAAGTTCGACTCCATGCTGCAATATTTGCTCGAGAAAGAACAGGAGCAGCCCGATACGAGCGATAAGATATTCAGCACATTGGAGCGTCATGCCCATAGTGAGAAGTTCGTGAAATATCTGCATGAGCGGATCGTGGCGCATATCACGATTGATGATGAATATCGTCGTCCATACGTGTTTATGTATGGCATCGGCACCATGTATCCTTATCTTCGTGCCAATGAACTTTTGGCAAAGTACGAGGATTACAATGAGACCGGACGCTATAAAATCATTCTCTTTTATCCCGGACATCGGGAACAAAGTTCATTCAAACTCTTTGATACCTTAAATGACCATCATACTTATCGTGCAACCTTTTTAATAAACGAATAAACGATGCAACTACAAGATCTGTATATCAAATCCATTAATCGTCCGGTCAATCCGGCAGTTTCTGCTACCAAGTTCGATAAAGAGACCATTGATATTGAAATCAAGGAATACGTTTTTACCGATGAAATCCTCAATGGACTTTATCGCATTCTGAATGCTATCAAGAACAATAAACCTTACGACCATGTTGGTATTTGGATTGATGGCTACTACGGTTCGGGTAAATCTCACTTCTTAAAGTACCTCGACTACTGCATTACTCCCGAAACTCGCGATGTAGCTTTAGAACGTTTACTTGATGCTGTGAAAGAAATCGATCCTTTCGATGGTAAGCACAACCTTCAGTTTGAGTTTTCACAGGTTCAAGATATTGCTTCGTGGCTCAAGACTGCCACCATCGATACCTGTATCTTCAACCTCGAAACCTCCTACAATGCGGCTACCGACAAAAAGAAGGCTTTTTTGCAGGTGTTTTGGGATGAGTTTAACGGCAAACGTGGACTGAACAAGTTTAACCTCACCTTAGCACAGCTTTTGGAAAAACCGCTGATGGAGCGTGGGCTGTTGGAACAATTTAAGGAGGTGATTGCCGAGATGGGTGGCGATTGGAACAATCCCAGCGAGGCTGCCGATTTGGTGGATCAAGCCTTGGAGATGGTTGTAGATGCCGCTTGTGAACTCAATCCGCAGTTTGACCGCAACTCCCTTTACAACCATATCGACAAGCGCGACTATGCCATCAGTATCGACCGCTTCGGTATGGAACTGGCAGACTATATCAAAGACAAAGGCGAAGATTATCGCTTGATATTGCTTGCCGATGAGGTGAGCCAGTTTATCAATAAGGAACGCGACCGTTACTTGAATCTGCAAGAGATTATCACTAAACTTTCTGAAGCTTGCAACAATCAGGTGTGGGTGGCTTGTACAGCTCAGCAGGATCTCAGCGAGATTATGGATGACTGTAATATTGGTGAAGAAAAGGACAAGGAAGGAAAGATTAAAGGTCGTTTTGAAGTGAAAGTATCACTCAAAGGCACGCAGCCCGAAGTGATTACACAGAAGCGTATCTTGGAAAAGAAGCCGGAGGTGAAAACCGACTTAGCTGCCATGTACGAGCAGCAGCAAGGAGCCTTCAGTCTCCAGTTTAAGTTACCAAATGCGTATAAGAGCTACGATACGGAGACTGACTTTATCGACTTCTACCCCTTTGTTCCTTATCAGTTTAAGCTCATCATGCAGGTGTTCGACTCTTTCCTTGCTTTGGGGTATGTGGCTAAGGAGGTGAAAGGTAACGAACGAAGCATCATCAAGGTGATTCACGCTACGGCTAAGGCTCCCAACAATGCTCAGGCCGAAGTAGGTAAGTTCGTTTCGTTTGATGAACTTTACAACAATATGTTCGAGGAGGGTTTGCAGGCCCGTGGACAGAAGGCTGTGGATAATGCTATCCGCATTGCCCGTACCTATGCTGACCCGAAACTGGCGGTACGTGTAGCCAATGTCCTCTTTATGGTTTGCAACATTTCGCAAACTGATCAACTGGTTTTCCCGGCAACGCTCGACAATATCACCACGTTGCTGATTAACGATATGACCACGCCTCGCCTCAATCTGAAGAATGAGGTAGAAAAGGTGGTAGATTTCCTTTGCGACAACAACATCATCCGTCGTGAACAAGGCCGTCAGGGTGCGCCCGACTTCTTCTCGTTCTATAGCGAAGAGGAAATGAAGGTAGCCGAGCTGATTAAAAGTCAGACTGCTGATAACAACCTACAAGCCGGTGAGCTGAAAGAAATTTTCAACCGTTACTTGAAAGGATTGAAGAACAAGGAGCAATACAAAACTCGTTCGTTTGCCGTGGGAATGACCATCAATCAGCGTAACTACCTCAGTAATAACCCTGATGTGGTTGTGGAGTTTATGATGGATGACGACTATGATACACCCGAACAACTTGCTCTACAAAACCAGACCAATCGGTTGGTGTACTATGTGGGGCCACAGTTTCGTGCCAATGCTCGTTTGCGCAACAACTTCTATTGGTATTGCAAGGTGCAGAGCTATATGACCGCCAATCCTGCTACCAGCGACGAGAATGCTGCCGTGCGCGAAGAATTTAAAAAGCGTGCCAGTGAAGTGATGAGTGGCATTATTGAGAAAGAGTTCCAAAAGATTCTCGACACCTGTCCTCTAGTAAGTGGACTTTCTGTAATTGATGATGTAGAGTTGGGTAATAAAAAAGGGAATGACCGCTACTTGGCTGCTATAGAGAAACACCTTTCCGGCATCTATACCAAAGCTGGGTTGGTAGATTTACCGCAAATTCCCCGAAACAGTGATAGACTCAAGACGGCTATCCTTCGTCCCGTGAATCCGGGTGATTACGAGGGATTAAATGACTCGCTTACCGAAGCGGAACATGAGGTGGAAATTTACCTCAACAAGCAATACGAGGAGTTGAATGTGGGTGATGTGGTAGCCAAGTTCTCTAAAGCACCGTTCGGTTGGGATGGCATCTGTACCCTATATGTGGTGAACGAACTTGTGCGTCGGCATAAGCGTGACTATAGTTATAGCAACAATCCCAATGTGGAGGTGAATATTGTAGCAAACCGTTTGCTGAGCCAAACCAACAAGTTTACTATTCGTCCGGCTGTAACCATTTCGCCCGAGGTGATTAATGGTTTCATTGCCGCTTGGAAGAACATCTTTGGTGTGAGCGAATCTTTCTCCACTACCGATAGTACCCAGCTATTCCGTCTCAGTCGAGAGAAAGAGAATGTGCGAAGTGTGGAGAATGTAGTAGCACGCTACAAGCAGCACTACAAGGATAATGCCGCATACTCTTTCAGTGCGCCGCTCGACGAGATGGTGACCTTGCTCGAAGGTTGGCTTGCCGAGCGCGATCCGTTGAAGTATTTCCGTCGTGTGATTGACGAACAGCAGCAGGCGCGCACCCTCTTCGATACTTGTAAAGAAGTCGTGCAGTTTGTCCAAGACCAAATGGGTAATTATAAGGATGTGCTCCGCTTTGTACGCGATAATCGGGATAATTTTAGCTTCGTACCTATTGAGCTTCACGAGGCAGTTACGCAGTTGATAGGAATAGAGAATGCAGCATGGCCCATCGGCATACGTACTTATATGAAGCTTCGCAACACTCTTGCCGGGGCTATCGATGTTAAACGAACAGAACTTCGCAAACAAATTGCTGAAGAATATGCCAAAACGTATGCTCAGTTGGAGCAAGGCTGTAAGGAAAACGAGGTATCGACTTCTGTTCTCTCAGATCAAGAGGTCATAGTAAAACTCAAAACACAACCGGATAGCATTCCTGTGTTGCAGACCAACCTCGATACCAATGCATTCTTTGCAGAGCAAACAGCGAAGATATTGGCTGCAAAACCGAAGCCTAAACCTACGGTTGGTGATGACAAAAACAAGAAGGAAGAAATTCCTGCTAAGAAGTATCCTACACAGGTAGCTTTGAGTACTCGTACCACTTTACCTATTGGCTCAGAGGCTGATGTGGATAAGTATTTGGCACAACTCAAGAAGCAGCTAATGGCACATATTGACAAAGGCGAGACGGTAATGATTATCAAATAATGAAATGAAGGAATAAGATAGATGGATACTAATAGATTAAAGAAATTTGCTATTGAAGCACGCAATATACTAAAGGCGGGTATTGCCGCCAAACTCACCAGCTTGGGCTTTGACAGCAAGGGTGGAGTGGCTGAGAATTTACGCCCGCAACTCTTGCAGGGCGGTACGCTTTGGAACGGACGGACTCTCTCCGAAGGATTTTATCACCAATGGATGCGGCTCTATGAGGAGGTGCAGGCTAAGGGTGTGAACGAAGTATATGAGCAAGCAGCTTACACATGGTTTAATCGTCTGGTAGCCATTCGTATCTTACAAAAGAACGGACTTTGCGAACCGGTAAGTACATACGCCGACTCTGCACATACCCCGCAGATTGTAAACCAAGCCCGGCAAGGGCTTTTCCCTCCAATGGAGGAGGCGAGCAAGCGTCACCTCTTGGAACTCCTTGATGACGATACGAAAGTTACTGAACAGTTTGCTGTGCTTTTGGTGGCATGGTGCCATGCCAACCCTATCCTGCAACGTTGCTTTGGCACTATGGAGGACTATACTGAACTGTTGCTTCCCGCCAATATTTTGGTGGAGAATGGTTTTATCGACCTCTTGAACCACACTGAGTTTATCACCGACGAAGAGTTTCGCTCGCCCGAACTGATTGGTTGGCTTTATCAGTTCTACATCAGTGAACGCAAAGATGAGGTGTTTGCCAAGAAAGGTAAGTTTGAGGCTGATGAGATTCCTGCCGCCACACAGATCTTTACACCTAACTGGATTGTGAAGTACATGGTACAGAATACGGTGGGGCGCATCTATCTCGATAACAATCCCTATACCACTTTGGCTTATAAGGAGAAATGGCAATACCTCGTGGAGCCTGCAGAACCTACTCCTGCTGAAGCTATTCTTCATTACAATGAACTGACCGACTTAAAGGTAGCTGACCTTGCCTGTGGTTCGGGACATATCCTTAATGAGTGCTTCGATCTACTCTACGATCTTTATATCACTGAAGGTTATACACGTGTCGAAGCCATTACACATATCTTCCAAGATAACCTCACGGGTATCGATCTCGATCCTCGTGCACAGCAACTTTCGCTCTTTGCGTTGACGCTGAAAGCTTGCCAACGCGATCATAGCTTTGCAGATGCACATTGCTTGCCACGGGTGCTGACGATGCCGAAGGTGCAATTGCCTTTGCCCACTGATACTCGATTGGCGGTTGAGATTGATGCAGTCAATACTTTGTTGAAGGATGCTGATTCCTTAGGTAGCATTATGAAGTTTGATCTTACACCTGCTGCTCGTGAATGGGTGGCTTCGCTGGTTGCTGAGAATGAGTCGGCAGCGTTGGTAATAGCGTTGACAGAGCAGTATGATGCGTTAGTGATGAATCCGCCGTATATGGGCGGAGGTAATATGAATGAGGTATTGAGTAAGTATGTTAAGGACAACTACGAGGAGGTCAAAGCCGACCTTTTCTCTGTATTTATGGCACTTGCGATCGAACGGCTAAAAGTACATGGAAGGTATGGTATGATTAATATGCAGAGCTGGATGTTCCTTTCTTCGTTCGAGAAACTTCGCAAGACATTACTCGACAACTATCATATTGAGAATATGCTTCACCTTGGTCCTCGTACTTTTGACGAGCTGAGTGGGGAAGTGGTGCAGAACGCAGCTTTCGTGGTGGCAAAGCACACTGCCCAACAAGGTGGAATGTACTTCCGTTTGCTGGATGGGAAAAGCTGTGCCGATAAAGAGCAAATGTTCTTGAACTATACAGGGCAAGGTACAAAGATATACTATCCTAATGTACCGCAGGCTAACTTTGAGAAGATTCCGGGATGTCCGATTGGATACTGGGTGAGTAAATGTTTTATGAATGTTTTCTGCAATAGCAAGAAGTTGGTTATGAGCCATGATGTTAAAAAGGGTATAGATACAGGGAAAAATGAAATATTCTTACGATACTGGTATGAAGTTTCGAACTGTTTATTATCACTTTCTACATCAACTAAAAAGTGGTTTACATATATAAAAGGTGGTGATTTTAAGCGCTGGTATGGTAATATTGAGTTGGTCGTAAATTGGGAGGATGATGGTAGAGAAATTAGAAAGTACCCAACTTCTACAATAAGGAACCAACAATATATGAAAAGAGAGGCCATTACATGGACCCTTCTTTCTAGTAAATGTGGTATAAGTGCAAGATATGTAGAACCTAATTGTCTTTTATTTGTGCGCATTTCTTAATTCTAAAGTAGCTAATGTTTGTTTATCTATATTAAATCCCACATTAGCATTTCAAGTTGGAAACATAGCTTCATTACCTTATAAGAACAGTCAATATAAATCAGAAATTGAAAAAATCGCTTTCCAAAATATCTTCATTAGTAAGTACGATTGGATTTCTCACGAAACCTCTTGGGACTTTCAGCAGAACGAGCTTATCTCTCTTATAGATTTCTCCGAAGAAGACCTTGCAACAGTGTCATTGACTGTCTTATGTAATACTACTTCACATAGTGATGTAGCAACACAGCAAGCCGACGAAAATCCTTGTGCGGCCAAATTGCAAGACCTTGTGGAGCGTTATCATAAAAAGTGGAATACTCTCTTCATGCAGCTACATGCTAATGAAGAAGAACTCAACCGTCAGTTCATCGATATCTACGGCCTGCAAGATGAGCTTACTCCCGATGTGCCTTTGAATGAAATTACCATCTTGCAACAAGACGAGGTGAGCATTGAGGGCAATGCCTTGAAGTGGCATGATGAAGTAATATTGAAGCAACTCCTCAGTTACGCCGCCGGGGTATGGATGGGTCGCTACCGTCTTGATAAGTCTGGTCTGCATATCGCCCACCCCAACCCTACAACCGAGGAATTGGAACCTTATACCTATAACGGTCACACCATTGAGATAGATGATGACGGCATTTTCCCTTTAATGGCTGCTGATAGTGGCTTCACCGACAATGCCTGCCTGCGTACTGCCCAGTTTGTGAGCGATGTGTTTGGCGCAGAATATCAGGTGGAGAACCTCAACTATATAGAACGCACCTTCGGTAAGACTATCGAGCAGTATTGGCAAAAGGATTTTTGGAAGGACCATAAGAAAATGTATCAGAATCGTCCCATCTATTGGCTGTTTGCGAGCAAAAAAGGCACCTTTCAGTGCATTGCCTACCTGCATCGCATGACACCTTATACCCCCGAACGCATCCGCAGTAAATATCTTCTGCCTTTCATTGAAATGATAGGTCGCAAGATTGCCGATCTCACAACTCGCGCTGCCGACCTCAGCACCGCCGAGCGCAAGAAACTCGATACACTGAACAAGCAGCTTGAAGAGTGCCGTGAATACCATGACCGTCTTGCTGTAGTAGCTGAGCAAGCAATCCCGCTTGATCTTGACGATGGTGTGGTGGTGAACTATGCTAAATTGGGTGATGTAGTTAGTAAACTAAAATAGAGTAGTACAATGGATAAACAGCAATTTTCTAATTTGTTACATATACAAAAAGCAAGCCGTGAAAATCGTTTGGTCGTATTTGTTGGTGCTGGGGTTTCAAGAAACTCCGGTATTCCGACATGGAACGACCTTATTAAAACGATGAAGTCTGAGTTACCTGATAAACTTGCTAACGATATGGATGCGCTGAAGGTGGCTCAACTGTATAAAGATGCAAGAGGTCACAAAGAGTATATGGATAAAGTAAAAGAAGTTTTACTTTATAATAAGGCTGTTCCCAATCCATTGCATAAAAGAATTTTAGCGCTTAAACCATGTCATATGGTAACTACTAATTATGATGACCTAATCGAACAAGAACTTATTAATGAATTCATACAATATGCTGTAGTAAGAGAAGATAAAGATATACCGCAAATGGTACATCCTAATGCTCTTGTGAAGATGCATGGTGATTATGCAACAGATAATATTGTTCTTACAGAAACGGATTATTATAATTATTCAAATAATTTTCCTCTTATTCGTGCCTTCGTGCTTTCACTATTTGCTAGTAAACTTGTATTGTTTGTAGGTTTCTCTTTTGCGGATTTAAATCTCAAAATGATTTTAAACGAGTTAAAAGGTATTTTATCCGAAAACATACAGAGAGCATATCTCTTATCATGTGAAGAACCCGATTCTATAACAAAACAGTACTTTGAAAAAAAAGGTATTAATGTATTATATTTCAGCGAGAATGATATAGATTCAATCAATGGCTCTGATTATCCGGAATGTTCTCTAAGTGGAATTGGACTTCTTACAGATAAAATCTTATTTGCAATAAAAAACTATAGTCCCATATCCAAAAATGACCTTGCTAGCTACATATATACCCGTATTATGTCATATAGCAAGGAACTTCATTCTTTTGGTGATGGGCTAAAATATTTTTTTCCAAATTACAAAAGCATGTTCTGGAATATACATTCAAGCGGATTACAAACATACTTGCCCTATTTTAAGGATTTAGCAAAACAGCTACAGTCTAACCAACGGAAACGTCAATTCCTAATCTTTCATCAAAATATTGATTTAAGATCGTTGCTAAAAATGGCGTACTATAACTATTTATATGAAATAGATGGAATTGAGATACTTGATGATAAGTTCTGCAAGAATATAGATAATTATATTCTACCAAACACTATGACTTTCTTGCATAATTTTGATCAACTCAAGACATGTGAACGGCTAAAGGTCTTGCGCACTCAATCCATTCAATATACTATTGAAGATTTAGAATTTCCGTTTACCTTATATTTATTAGGGGATTATTGGGAGGCTTATAAACAATATGTAAAATTATTACCTTTATATTGGAATCGTCAAAAGTATATCTTATATTTCATTTGTAGATATAATATATGGTCTATACGAAATGGCGTTAGATATCAGCAGTTGCAAGACGATAGTTTCAATTCTGATAAAGAACTTCATTTAGCCTATACTTCGGATTTAGAAGATATTTTAAATAAACTCCCAATAGATTTAGAGATTAAGAAAATATTTCAAGACTTAATATCATATAGATTTATTGGAAGTCGTGTTGTGGAAACTGATAAACTTAAAGCAGAGAAAGTCTGCTGAGAAAGGGGGGTGCTCCATTAATAGCAACATCCTCGTTCTAATGTCACTCTATCAACGCGAAAGTATATTCTCTTGGGCTAATTATATAATATGTGATAATAACGAACATTTTAAATCAGTTTGCAATAATACAGCATTGGGTATATTGAATAGTTTTGCTACGCCAACTAGCAAAATGTTTGGTGGGAAATTGTGTTCAACAAAAATCAAATTACTTGATTCATTTATGCTTGAAATGCTGATATTTGATGTAGACCATAAACAATTGATATCAATTTTTAAAGGATACGACATAATGAATTTAGAATTTGATACTTCTGGTGTTGAATACCTAAATTTATGCCTTAATGGTTTAGGCGTCGATTGTCAGTATTTGTATAAATCTGATCTGTTTTTTTATAATCCCTTATGCAATCTTTTTCTCATTATCTCTAAATCACATATTAACGAAGTAGATGCAGAGACATTGTATAAAGTATTATTGAAATATTGGAGATTTGAATTTCAAATAGGTCATGAAACCATTAATAATCTTATACGACAATACTCACCATCTAGTGATTTTGCAGATAAACTGATAAGCCAAATGCTTTATAATTCTCATGATGCAGAATATTACAGAGAAAGCATTCGACAATTGGCTATTATATTAAAGAAAAATGAATTAGTATTTAGCGATATTCGCATGGATACTCTTAAGCAGAATCATGAAGATAAAGTTCTTATGTTACTATATCCTATTTGTTCGGAGTCATTAAAAGACACAATATTGGATTATTGTTTGGAAAATATTGAAGATTTCTGGGATTTAAAGAACTATTTGAGAAAGATAAAAATAGTATCAATGAAAACTATTGTTATATTCTTGCTAAGATAAGGAAGGATTCTATATTTGCTAATCTCCATGGAATAATAGACGAATTTGCTATTTCAAATGATTGTATGCAATTCTTTCTTTCTCCAGATGAATATATGTCGCCTGAAAAGGTAGAGGTTGATTGGATTTTGAAATTTAACCAAGAAAAGAGAGAACGATTCTTTAAAAACGAAGTATACAGGAATAAACTCAAGGAATATATAACAAGTAATTGGTTGAGTGATAGTAATCGACAGTATCTCATCAGCCTTCTATAATTTTATTGTAACAATGACCACAGAAGATATACAGAAACTCAGAGACCTCGGCGAAGTGAGCAAGGTACAGTTCAAAGAACGTATCTTGGATAAATATGATATAGGTTGCGAGCTGGTTGCCATGAGTAATGCTCGCGGAGGGCAACTTGTCATTGGTATCAACGACAAGACAGGAGCTTTTAATCCGTTGTCGTATGCCGAAGTGCAGGAAACCACCAATCTACTGAGCAATATGGCTTCGGAGAATGTGGTACCCAATATCCTACTTGAGATAGATACGATCAGCGTTGAAGGTGGCAGTGTAGTGATAGCTACTATTAAGGAAGGAATTAACAAGCCCTACCATGACAATAAAGGTATCGTGTGGATGAAAAATGGAGCGGATAAGCGTAAGGTTTTCGATAATGCAGAGTTGGCGGAGATGATGACTGAGTGTGGTAGCTTTACTCCCGATGAAGCCGCCGTTAGAGATGCCACGTTGGATGATTTGGATGAAGGCACTATCAAGCAGTTCCTGCAAAACCGTTTTGCTATGGTATTGGAGAAAAAAGGAATGATTGGCGATGCTTTGCAGGAAGCGTCACTTGATGAGATAGCCAATGCGATTGCCAAAGGACATGATCTTAATAAACTGATGCGCAACCTGCGTTTTATCCGTCCGGATGGGAGTCTTACAGTGGCTGCCATATTGCTGTTTGGTAAGTACACCCAGCGTTGGTTGCCTGTGATGACAGCGAAATGCATCAGCTATGTAGGTAATTCAATTGGAGGCAAGGTCTTTCGAGACAAGGTGAACGATGCAGTAATGGAAGGAAATCTTCTGCATCAATTTGAGACCATTATGTCTTTCTTCACTCGCAACCTCAAGAATGTACAAGTGGAAAAAGAGTTCAATTCATTGGGCGAGCTTGAGATTCCATACGTGAGCTTGATGGAGTTTGTTGTAAATGCACTGGTCCATCGTTCGCTGAATTGGAAAGCTCCCATACGTATCTTTATCTTTGATAACAGAGTGGAAATTCACAGCCCGGGCACGTTACCTAACGGCTTGCAAGTAGAAGATATTACCAATGGCACCTCGATGCCCCGTAACAACTTCCTTTTTAACAATGCTATCTATCTTCTTCCCTATACAGGTGCAGGTAGTGGTATTCAACGTGCCTTGGAAGAAGGGGTGCAAGTAGAGTTTACGAATGATGAACGGATACATGAGTTTCTAACTACCATAAAGAGAAACAAAGACTTGGATAGTAATCTAGCTGACTCTGACACTACCCCTAACACTTTTTCAGAGCATTCAGACACTACCCCTAACACTTCCGATGAATGCCCTAACACTTTTTCGGAGCACTCAGACACTACCCCTAACACTTTTGATGAATGCCCTAACACTCATCAGATGAAACTTACCAATAAACAAAAGGATATAGTAAACTTTTGTAGTGTACCGAGAAGTAGTCGGGAGATACTTGAGAGGGTAGGAGTGAAATATCATAATAGTAATATCAAAAGATATGTTACCGAATTAGTAGAAGCTGGGTATTTGGAGCGAACCATTCCCGATAACCCTTTTGATATGAATCAAAAGTATAAAAAGAAGCAATCATTATGACTCAAGAAAGAATATACAGTTATTTTCAGCGTAACCCGCAGTTGCATGTGCTTTTCATCTTCGACAAGGCGAATATCATTATGAATGATTTGGCAGACTGTTCGTGGGAAACTGAATATATCTATAAAGTATTTGATGGAGCTTGGTTCAACACTAAATATAACATTGAATACGCATGGAAAGAGAAACGTGTGGTATTACTCTTCCCATTAGGCACCTATCCCATAAGTGAGGAACAACAGCTCAGATTCCCTCTTATGGACATGCTGAAAGCTAACATGGAATATAAAGAGGAAGATTATGCCGCGTTCATGCAACAATATAAACTTCCTGAGAAATATCGCGCCTTTATCAGCCGCCATATCGGTGAATTGATGTCGAATAAGATAAATGCAATGCTGAAAGACCGGTTTACGCCGGAAGCATTCAGTGAGGATGTAGTAGTCCGCGGTTTTATTTCTTCTTATCTGGGTGAAAAGAGACTCTTAGAATGGGAAAACATCATCATAAGAATGTTCATACTCGGATTGGATTCAGAAAATAAGAAACGGTTGGATTTCTATCATAAGTTGGAACGAAACAAGGATGCCAAGACAGCGGTGGATGAGCGTTTGACTAAGATATTTGGATTCAGTTACAAACCTAATCAAGAGGAGAAGGTGAAAGAGTTGGTAGAGAGTTTGAAGTATAACAGCATCACCCAACTTCTTGATGTGATTGCCGATGACCCCTATAAGGCTTACAAAATAAAGAGCAGTATAGCACTTGAACAAATGAATCGTATCTATGAACTGGGCACACGTGACCGGGAGTTTGTAGATAAATTCATGAAAGTGATGAAAGAACTAGGTGCTGATATTCGTGAAAGGGAGCTGACTACTATTTATGGTATGGATGCCTCCTTCTATTACTTGACGGAAGAATTAGGTTGGCCTATATTGCAAGAAATTGCCGGTAGCAAACTTGTGACAGAACCTGCAGGAATGCAAGAACGTTTGCGTTTGCTTTCCCAAAAACTTCCTGCCGATAGTGTGCTTCAACAAGCTATAAGCTTCTTGATGCAAATGGCCTTTTATTATGAAATGGTAAGAGGACTGGGCAGCCTGAAGTTGAATACTCCGGAAGCTTATGTGCAACTCTATACGAATGACTTGTACAGGCTTGACACCTTCTATCGTTGTGCATTGGAAGAATATCATGAATTGTTGTCAAAGGATGTTCCTATACTTACTTGTTTGAATGGACTGAAACAACAGTTTGACGGAGAGTATGCACGTATGGTTAATGTTTTCAATCTGGAATGGATGACCTGTGTGATAGAAAAAGGGAACTACTTTAACGACCTGTCGTTGAAAAAACAAGAGGATTTTTATGCAAATGAATGTGTCAGCAACAGTAAGCAGGTAGTAATCATTTCTGATGCGCTACGCTATGAAGTGGCGGCAGAATTGATGCAGGAACTGGCTAAAGAGAAACATATAGCAAAGTTATCTGCTTATCGGGCCATGCTGCCTACTGAAACCAAATACTGCAAGCCGGCTCTTCTACCTCATACCTCGTTGATATGGAAGAACAAAGAAATGCTGGTAGATGGTGAAGTATTAGACACATTAGAGAGCCGTTCGGCACAGGTGGCAAAATACAAAGAAAGTGCTTGTTGTGTAGACTATGAAACTGTAATCAAAGCAGATGTAAAAACTGCACGCGAACTATTTAAACGTCCATTAGTCTATATTTTCCATGATACAATTGACGCTGCTAGCCATGGGGCTGGAGCCGGAGATGTAATTGCGGCTTGTCGCAAGGCTATTGAACAGCTCGCTGTGCTGATTCGTCGCCTTCATGCCTCTTGGAATGTGACGAATGTTGTGCTGACAGCTGACCATGGTTTTCTCTACAATGACGTGGAATTTGCAGAGAAGGATAAACATGCGGTGACGGTTGCGGGTATTATCGAGAAGAAAACGCGTTACTACGTGAGTGATCAAGTTAGCGTGCAAGAAGGGGTGGTAACAATGTCATTGGACAAAGTGTCGGGTATGAAAGCCGAGACTCCTATATATATAGGAGTACCTATGGGTACCAACCGTTTGGCTGCTTCTGGTGGATACAGCTTTGCCCATGGCGGAGCGACCTTGCAGGAAATGCTTATTCCCGTGATTCATAGTTCGCAGAAACGCTCTGATAAGACTAATAAAGTGGGTGTGGCATTGGTTGATCACAATCTCGTGATGGTAAGCAGTAGATTGAAATTTCAATTGATACAAAGCGAAGCGGTTTCCATGACGGTCGTTGAACGTAAGGTCGTTTGTCAAGTGTATCAAGGCGATACACCTGTAACCGGAAAGCAAACCATTACGCTTGACAGTGCTGATACGATCAATTTGAATAATAGAGTATACGAGGTTGTGCTGACCTTGAATCATTCAGTACATTCAGGTATGCTACAACTACGTGTGTATGATGAAGAAGACTGTTTGAATCCACTTATTCGTGAAGTGGTGAAGAATAATACAATGATAGAACAAGACTTTTAAGTATTAGTGATTAAGTTTTTTGATATGACACTACAACAGAAAATAATGAATGCTTTCATAGGTAAAGTGGTTCGCAAAGATTTGGCTTTTCTTGTAAAGGGAGGACTCCCTGTACCTACATACGTATTGGAGTATTTGCTTGGGCAGTATTGCGCCTGTGATGACGAAGCGACCATAGAAGAAGGCTTGGAAAAAGTGAGACAAGTGATCCAAAACAATTATGTGCATCGCGCGGAGTCAGAAGTCATTAAGGGTAAAATCCGTGAGCAGGGTCGCCATCGTATCATTGATAAGGTGACTGTTACTCTCAATGAGAAAGCGGACGAATACCAAGCTCATTTTGCTAACTTAGGTCTTACTAATGTGCCTATTGGCACTCAATATGTGACAAACAATCCCAAGCTCTTATCAGGAAATGGCGTTTGGTGTATCGTCACTATTGGCTATATATCAGGCGAAGATATTAAAGTACGTTGGGAAATTCAAACACTGAAGCCTGTACAAATATCCAATGTGGATGTTCAAGATTATATAGATAAACGCAAGAACTTTACCACGGAGGAGTGGTTGGACTTCATGATGCATACCGTTGGATTGAACCCCGACACCTTAAATCGGCGTGAGAAGTTCATTACGTTAGCTCGTCTACTCCCTCATGTTGAGAATAATTTCAACTTTATGGAATTAGGACCTAAAGGAACCGGTAAGAGTCATGTCTTTCAGGAACTGTCACCATACGGTGTTTTAGTGAGTGGTGGTGATGTAACCAGTCCCCGACTGTTTGTCAAGATGAGTGGTAATAAAGAGATTTTAGGATTGGTAGGCTATTGGGACGTAGTGGCTTGGGATGAATTTGAGCAGCAAAAAGGCCGCGCCGTAGATGCGGTATTGATTGATACCATGCAAAATTATCTGGCCAATAAGTCATTCAACCGCGGTAAGGGTACGCATGAGGCTTCCGCTTCTATTTGCTTTGTGGGTAATACGAAGCACACGGTTCCTTATATGCTAAAGAATAGCCATCTTTTTGAATCAATTCCTACCTCGTTTATCAAGGGAGCTTTTTTAGATCGTATCCACCTCTACAACCCGGGTTGGGAGATTAGGATGCTGAAGAAAGATAGCTTCTCAAAAGGATACGGTCTGATTACCGATTACATAGCAGCCATTATGCACGAACTGCGCAATAAAGATTTGACCGCATTATTGAAGGATTATGCTAAGTTTGATGGTTCCCTGTCTGAACGTGATCACTTGGCCATCCGGAAAACATTTTCCGGTATGGTGAAGTTGATTTATCCGGATGGTAACATGACGGACGAAGAGGCATTTGAGTTGATAGACTTTGCTGCCGAAAGCCGTAAGCGTGTCAAAGACCAGTTATATATTGTGGATGAGACATTTAATGCAGAGCCTGCCAAGTTCAGATACGTGCGTGAGAAAGATGGTGTAGAAATTAATGTGGAGACTCTAGAGAAGGTGAGTAATGCATTTATCATCCCTAACAATATTCACCAAGAATCTACTATTATGGCAAATTGGGATGATAGCGATATTCCGCTTTTCCAAGAAGGAACTGAAACAACAATGCGAGTAGAGCCTTCTTCAGAACGACAGTCTCGCAAAAGATTCATTCCTTTACAGGAAAAGAATCAGTTCTTCCGTTTAGGACAGACTGGGGTCACTTATCAGTCTCTCTTTGCCGAATATCTTAAGGATGCAACTGAAATCACGATTGAAGACCCGTTCATCCGAACAAGTTGGCAAGTAAAGAATCTCATGGAGTTTCTGACGATGCTCATTGATACCCGCGACGTAGATGACCTTAAAGTGCATCTGGTGACCAATGAAGAAGAAGATAAGTTACCTGATCTCATAGATAAACTGGATGACATAAAAAACGATATGATTGGCTATGGCATTGAGTTTGATTATAATTTCCGTGAATTTCACGATCGTTGTATCAAGGCCGACAATGGTTGGGTAATTTCAATGGGGCGTGGACTTGATATATACGAGAAGTATAGTCCGTATTCTGTTGCAGCCACTCGGCCGGATAAACGTAAATGCAAAGAGTTTATGGTTACATTCACTAAGGATAAATAGATAAATATGAGTAAACTAAGTAAGTCTTTTTAAAGAGTCTGTTGCTTTTCATTTTGATGTTTTAATAAGATTGACACTTTTTCTTATTCCCTAGGGTACAATTTACTTTGTTAGCTACTTCTTTCGCAGGAATTATCTTGACTTACAAAGAAAGAACCAAATCTGCTAAAAGAACAGCTGTTTCTGATTCATTTTTTTGTGCATCTTTGGGCTTCCATGCTACAACGAACCGTACAGATGCGGATTTCACCTTATAACCTCTTTCTTCCCACTCTGATAATGTGTCTTGCATTTTTAATGATAACCTTGCTACAGGTTTATTAGTTGATGAACTATACAAAAAGAAATCATTATAATTCAAAGAATCCCCACCTCTTAATGCTAAAACTTCCTGCTTACGTTCTTTGAAGAATCCTAGATAGACATCTTTATGTGAGAGCTGTAGTACGATTTCTTCGGGCATGTCATACTGTCGTTGGTCGACAAAATATCGATCTGTACTTAAACGATTAAAGCAGTCACCGTTCGTATGTATAAACAGCCGGTTTTTCGCACGAGTTATTCCTACATAGTATTTGCGCATCAGATAGGCATCTTTTGAATAATTATCAGATACTAGTATATACACGTCGTCAAACTCTCTACCCTTGGCTTTATGAATGGTTGATACCACTACTTCTGCTCCTGAAACATCACAAAAGTCTTCCACCGATGATTCAAATACAAACTCTTTGAAGTCACAGAGGTATTTTGCTTTGTTGGTTTGTTCAAACTGCTCTACACAACGCTTTACATACGTCAGACTTAGACTACCATCATAAGCAGAAAAGGTTGCATGTTTGGCTTCCTCCCATAATTCTTCTGGAATTAGAGGGGCTTTTGCTCGTTTGTCTATATACCGCAAGAGATACCTTATTTCGGCCATATTCCAGAAGCGCAAACCGTTCATTGACTGTATTAATTTGCTATTTATGCCATGTTTCCGCAAAAGAGCCATCAGGATAACAGCCTCTTCGTTTGTTTGGGTGAGTACACACGAAGTGCCTTTGTCTTTATGTTGAAGTAATTTTTCAACGAGTGGCTGATACATATACTTTGATTGATGGCGTGTTACTTCGACCCAACCCTCTTCTTTTCTCATGGAGATAATTGGCGTACTTTTTATTCTTTTATCAATGGTTCTCAAGAATCCGTTGGCAAAATTCACCGGATGGTGTGCACTGCGGTAATTTTCGGTCATCTCGACAAATTTACTTCCGTTTTCTTGTGTTAGTCGGTACATATAGTCGGAATCAGATCCACGGAATTCATAGATGTTTTGGTCATCATCTCCCACTGCTATCACACGCATTTCTTCGTTGTTGGCCATCAAGGCCCTTAACAGTGCATATTCTTCGACTCCCATATCCTGAGCTTCGTCTATGACCAGTACCGTCTTGCCTATTTTGTTTGGCTCTACTTCTCCTTGACAGATCATTTCGGCTGCTTTTGCAACGACACTTTTTGCATCTTCAAGATTTCCTATCCGCCCCAAAAGGTCGAAACAATAGGAGTGGAATGTCTTTATTTCAATAAAATGGGCTGCATTGCCTATCAACTCCATGAGTCTCTGTTTGAATTCAGTAGCCGCTGCCCTTGAAAACGTCAACATCAGAAGTTGCTCGTGTTTTACGTCTTCAAGTAGCAGAAGTGAGGCAAGTTTGTGAACCAATACTCGTGTTTTCCCGCTGCCTGGTCCGGCTGCAACCACAATGCAACGTGAATCCTTATCGGAAATAATCTCCATTTGACGTTTGGATAGCTGCCCGAACAACTGCTTGTATTTTTGTGGCGTCAAGTTACGTTGTATTTCGCTTACTCTGTCCCCTTTGAAGTATTTTGTAACAAACTTCCTGTAATCCATTTGGAAATAGTCTTGAACATATCGCAGGGCTGTATTGTAATCCCTAACCATCAGATTAGCATATTCGCCCACAATATGTACTTGCTGAATCTTCTGTTTGTAGAATTCGTTGAGCATCCGGTAATCATCCTGCTTGTATCTTGATTTGTTGTCCTTTATTCTTTGGATATTCATGGCGTTATAAAGAACCAGGAAACCGCCTTCAAGTTTTAGCGCACCAATTTTTGATAAGTACAGAAGTGCTTCTTCCACGTCTTCCAATTGAATGTCATCAAGTCCGCCGAAAAGGGATTGGGGGCTTGATTTTATTTGATTCAGAAGTTCTACTACAGAAAATTGGATAGCCTTATTGGGTGAATTTCCCGTTTCCGTATCTGAGGCGATCCTGTATAGCCATTCTATGGCGAAACGACTAATTTCCAATCGTTTTTCAAAACGCTTGATGGTTGATTCCAAGTCTGCCTGACGACTTATTTCTATATTACGAACCGCATCCTCTTTTTTGCGGGTATAGCCCTTGACAGTGAGGAAATAGAGTAGTGTCCGAATATCTTTTTCTTTGGATGTATTGATCCCGTTGTTTACTGCATTGTCATTCAGTTGCTTGCATGATATTCGCAAAGATTCGTCAGGAATATGGTTGAGGATATATTGTTCAAGTTTTGCAAAACGTTCGAGGAGTGTTTGCGACTTTCGTTCCGAGTCACCTGCATCCAGTAAATAAGCAGATATATCTTTGCTGTCTGCCAATATGCCTTCTTGTCGCATTCGTTCCACTACGGATATAACTTCTCTTTTGCTTATTCCCAAAATGTCTGCCAGATAATCAATCCGCGACTCTGCTTCTGAATCTTGGGCTTTGGCAATGTGTTTTTGGGATATCAATGATTTGATGATTCGGACTGCCTTTTCTATTTCGTCGCGGTCGAAGAGCAATGACATTGATATGCGCTTTCTTGCTTCATCCATATTCTTTACCGTGATGCCTGTGGCATATACGTGAGGCACATTATTTCCTCTTATCAAGTATCCACTTTGTTCCAAAGCTGCTAATGCTGTTCGTACACGGGTTTCAATATCAGATACCGAATCGTCCCATCCTGCCTGCCGGGCAATTTCCAATGCAGAACAGCTGACTTTCATACGTTGTCTGGTAAGGTCTTTTATGGCTTTCCATACCTGTTGTATTTCACTGATGCTTAGTTTTGTTTGGTTCAATAGTATAAAATGCTTGTCCAAATCATTGTCACTATAAAGCACATAACAACGCGCGCTGAGGCTGGGATCACGACCGGCTCTACCTGCTTCTTGAACGTAGTTCTCCAGCGAATCGGAAATGTCATAATGTACCACAAGACCGACATCTTTTTTGTCGACTCCCATACCAAATGCAGACGTAGCCACGATGATGTGTACTTGGTCATTCATGAATGCATCTTGGTTGGCAATTTTTTCATCTGATTCCATTTTACCATTGAAAGGTAGTGCCTTATAACCGTCACGAGTCAATTTGGTTGCCAGTTCTTCAGTCCGTTTGGTACGTGATACGTAAATGATTGTCGGACAATTGGATTCAGCCACAAGTTCTCTTAGCTTTAAATATTTATCATTGTCACTATCGGCATGTATGACGGAATAACGCAGATTTGTTCTTGAGGCTGTTGATGCGAATAATTCTAAGTCTAAATTCAATGTTTGTTTGAAATAGTCGCAGATGTCTTGTACTACTTTTTGTTTTGCCGTAGCCGTAAAGCAGGATACGGGTATTGGATTCTTGCATTTTTTCTTTTGCTGGTATTCTCGGATGAATTTACCTATGTAGAGATAGTCAACCCTGAAATCCTGCCCCCATGAAGAAAAGCAATGCGCTTCGTCTATCACAAATCTTACAACGTGGCGTGCTATCAATATTTTCTCGATAGTTTTTGAACGAAGCATTTCGGGAGATATATACAAAAGTGAGGCTTCTCCGTCTTGTACTCTTTGTATGGACAGTGCTCTTGTGATGGGGTCTAACATTCCATTTATGGTCACGGCATCCGTGATGCCTCTGTCGGCAAGGTTGTCTACTTGGTCTTTCATTAGTGACTGTAAGGGGGAGATAACAACCGTAAGCCCGTGTACAGAACGTCCTGCCATGAGTGCTGGTAACTGGAAGGTAAGTGATTTGCCTCCACCAGTAGGAAATATCGCCAACAACGATTTGCCTTTTACCGCAGCTTGAGCTGCTTGTTCTTGCAGTGGCTCGCCTTCGTATGTTCGAAAGCGTTCATATCCGAAAAATACTTTTAAGTTATGAAGCACGTCCAGTTGCGTATTGCAGTAGTCACAGCCTTCCCGGCAACTGGTGTGGCGCAGGAGTTTTACAATAAATTCCACTTCCGGATAATTGTAAAGTACCCATCCGGGAGTGATGGAACGGTAATCAGTAGTATCAATTAGAGCCAATGCGTATGCCAATCCGCATGGATATTGTTCGATGAGCATGTCAAGGTCAGCATGTTGGCAAATCTTTCCTGCATACAGTTTTTTTATAAGTTCAGGTATTCCTTCATTGATATACTCCGCATTCATTATGCTGAGAAATCCCTCAAACTCTTTTTTGCCCTTTAGTAGCGATGCGAATAGTATGCGCTTTTCTTTCGGCAATGAATTCCAGCATGCTATTTCGTCCAGTAACAAGTCGTTTGCTTTCTTGCAATCGTTCACCGGATTGTTCATCTGTTCACTAATCAGTTTGTCATCTTTCACAAGCCTATGGTAAGGGCGTTCCGGGAACAATAAAGGCGAGACATAAAGTGTATCAACTAAAATCCAGCGGCATGTTTTATCCGTGAACAGATATTTGGCATCATGATGAATGATATTGTGACCGCAGATGTAGTCTATATCACAAAGAAAACTAAACAATTCATCTTTGGAAGTTTTATGGAATGTCGTGCCATCATGTAGGAGTGCCCCTATATCATGGATTTTATGATCTTTCAAGCCAACTTCAACATCTACTATGGCATAGTTTGGGGCACTAAATGGTACAGATGTAATTTTATTACCGATGGCATTGTTTCTGTCCTCAGTTTTCTTGATTCCTATAAGTTTGCT
>OOCD01000696.1_pt1 | contig 23665 bp, 14 predicted proteins | sample 1671791 | NCBI WGS metagenome assembly OOCD01 (sample SAMN06348193, study PRJEB24527) | human gut metagenome | biome: human gut; feature: ankylosing spondylitis patient; material: feces | host: Homo sapiens | place: China | collected 2015-10
TACTAATTAAGATTATACTGTTATTCTACGGCAGGATTAGCATAGTAATCAAACTCTTCTTTCACCACTTTCAACAAAGACTTATCATCTGTCACATCTACGTCCGTAGCCAAATCCCAGCTCATTATTCCACCGAAACCATTCTCACACACATACTGTGTTTTTTGGCGAATTGTAGTCTGACTATTGAGTGTATAGTTCTTTCCATTATACATCCATTCATCCACAGAAGTGTTAGTAAGATTACCTTTATTTATCAGATCATAATAAGCAACTTGTTCACCCGCTGTTCCGGTAGTTCCATAAAAAGGTACTCCCATCACCAATTTATTTTGAGGAATTCCATATTTAACAGCAGTTTGACCGTCTGATTTGAAACGTTCGAAAGAAAAAAGAGCCGCCTGAGGTCCATAACATTGGAAAGAGATAAAATCAACTGCAGCAATTGCTTCAGGAGTTATCTTATAAGAAACCGGATGCAAGGAAACCGTAAAAAATACATTTTTTCCTAATACGTTGCGCAGTTTTACTATGGCTTTGCTGTAATTAGTTAAGTCACTAGCATAATAAGCCCATTCAAAGTCAAGATCGACCCCATCCATATTATACTTATCCAAAACATTCTTAACATTATTAGCAAAGTTAGTGCGCGCAGTTTCATTACCAACCATCTTCAACCATTCACCACCAGCGATACCCAAACGTAGTTTTCGGTCTCCTACTTGTCCATTTAATGCAGCACGTATTTGTTCTAAACGAATAGCCCAAGTATGAGAATCTTTTCCGAGCTGTGCAGAATCATCATATTTCCAATAAGCAAGTGTTTTTGTATTATTCCAAATATTAGTATCAAAAGAGATAGGATTTCTACCCAACGTACCTACTTCCAAACTGCTAACGAATGTCTCATCCAAATATCCTTTGAATTTTTCTCCAAGAAAGAAATCTGCACGAGTATTAGGAATTTCAGCAGGCAGAGAACCCGTAAATTCTGTAGGGGTATTATTAGTGTCTACATATAATTTAGCCTTTCCTCCACTATAAGTTATCGCTACATAATGCCAAGCACCCGGCTTTAAATTGTCATTGACAACAGTTCTCGTAGAATTTCCAATAGTAAATCTTAAATTTCCTTCAGTTGCACCAAGTTGGAAAGATATAATGGTAGAGTTATTGTTTACCTTATTAAATAAATAAGCACCATCTACCCATTCAGTTATATATAGATAAGTACCAAATGTAAACTTCTTGTAAGCCCCATCCGGGGAATGAAGTAAACCATCTCCACCGTTCATTTTTCCGGCACCATCAAATTTTACCACTCCATTACGACCTTCATAAGAAGGCATATATGATACTCCTGTAAGTTCTGCGTCATTCACCGGCAGATCAAATGTCAAGTCACCGTCAGCATAAGGACGAGCTGTCAGATAAATCAAATCATTACAAACACCCATACTTGCTCCGGAAATTCGATTTATCTCAAAAAAATCACCACGTATATAAGAACAATTAATAAATGATTTTCCTGTTGGGTCCGGTTCATCCGGTTCTTCGTCATCACCCGGTTTTCCAACAACTGAACCTTCAGGAGGAGTGCCAGCTGGAACATCCACCCATTTTGTGTCTTTACAAGCTGTCAACATTCCAAAGAGGAAGAGACAAAAAAATAGGAATTTGCTTCTCATAAGTTTAATAATTAAGATTACCTTTTAATAATAGGAATGACTTTCTATCGTCATTCTCTGCTACAAATGTATAGAAGATTCAAGATTGTATGTGTTCTATTTTAGCTACGATTCTTCCAATTTTGTCTAAAATCGTCCATTTCATCGATATATCTAAACATCATAGACATTGTTGGACATCTTACGAATCAAAAAAAGAAAGCGGAAGTATTCATTCCTGAATATTCCCGCCTCTTTTATATTTTATCCTAATATAACTACAACAATTTTCCTACGAAGATATATTATAGGTTTTCTATATCAGAAGATTGAAGACCCGTGTATTTGATAATTGTATCAATGGATATTCCGTCCTCCCTCATCTTTCGAGCAATTTCAATTTGCTTCTTTTGCTCTCCTTTCTCCAACCCTTCCTTCATCCCTTCTTTTATTCCCTCTTTTATTCCCTCTAGCCTTCCTTTTTTCACTCCTTTTTCCAACCCGGCCTTCATCCCTTCCTTTAACCCTTCTTCAGCCGCTTTTCTCCGCATCTCTTCGTTTTTACGCCGTTCATCCTCCTCTACGATTTGATTGACTCTATATCGATCTAATGCCTTATCATAAGCGATACGATTTTCTTCCGAAAGATCGGCAACTGCTGCCAATCTCGCCAGATGTTCAAACACTTGTTCTTTAATTGATTGATCACAACCATGAAAGCCAACAACAAGATTAGAACGACGTGAGTATAATGTTTCTTTCATCTATAAATTTTGGTAAGTTCACCTGATTTAGAGACTATTCCAGCTTTTTTTAGAAAAGATTGGGCATTCCTTTTATTAGCTGTAATTTTCTTCACTACCTCAACTCTAAGTTCTTCCCGAGTTTTTATTTTCTTTGTAGCAGTCATTATATACCTCCTTTCTTGTACAAAGATAACTATTTAAATCCATAAACATAAAAAACAATCCCAAACTTTACGGATTTATAGCCTTTTAAGTAAGCCGTCTCCCTTTCAATTCCTCCAAACAAACAAGAGAAATGTTCTTTTTTTCAGATTAAGAAAGAAAACAAAACTGTTGAAGATGGGAATCCGGAATTAAAAGCATCCATATTATCACATATATATGCATATTACTGCCACAATACAGCATATATTTTCAGATAATATGCGTTTTCTTTAAAGAAATAAATGATTTTCCTCGGTGAGCAATAAGCCATTCCTCGGTGAGGAACACATCCTTCCTCACCGAGAAAGCCTTCCATACTCACCGACCAAGTTATAAAAGCCCTTGGAAAAGCCCGTTTATAGGCTAGTTCATCATCACATGCGCGCAAAATAAGAATGATAAAACAAACTACATACGGGCAAACAGTAAGCATATAGATAGCAATACAGAGGAATTATTTATTTTTAGACAGGAATTATCCAGGATAACAAACAGCCCTACATTCTTTCATCCAAAATGCAGAGCGTTTTTTCCTTCACCACAAACAAGTGACTGATATATTAAAAACTGAAAGAATAGAATATACCCTTTTTCAGATCAGCACATTTTTAATCCCATCCTTTCAACAACCATACTCTTTCAGCGTCTGCATCAACTTCGCACCATTGATCGGCTTCACCAGATAATCATCACAACCAGCTTTCAACGCAGCTACCCGGTCGGCATCAAAGGCATGAGCAGTCAGGGCGATAATCGGAATTTCAGCATTGAACTTCCGGATCTCCGAGGTTGCAGTACGCCCGTCCATTACAGGCATCTTCATATCCATCAGTACCAAATCCACCGATTGGGTACGGACAATCTCAACTGCCTCCAGTCCATTCGGTGCGTGTAACAACTGGCATTTGTTTTTCAAGATAGAAGATACCAAAAAGAAGTTACTTTGTATATCTTCAACGACCAGTACTCTTTTAGGTACTTTCTTTGTTTCTTCGGAGTCAAGAACATTTTCTTTATCTGCATCCTTCTCATTATTCCGACGTGAAGAAGTCGATTCGCTGCCAACTGACTTAAACTGGCATGGCAAAACCGCCCAAAACAAAGACCCTTTATCAAATTCCGACTCAAAGCCTATCTCTCCCCTGCAAGCCTCAACGATGGCTTTACAAATAGACAGTCCCAATCCGGTTCCCTGTGCAAATTCATCCAGTTTCTCAAAACGATGGAACACCTTGTCTTTTTTATCTTCCGGTATACCAATACCTGTATCGCGAACGTAAAGACGAATATTTCCGTCTATCTTTTCATACCCCATTTCAATCATTCCTTTGGAGGTATATTTGATAGCATTAGTTACAAAGTTAGTGAGAATCTGCGCTAACCGGTTTTTATCCAAACGAACGGTACAAGTTTCATAAGGATTCACGGGAACTAACCGAACCTGCGGATTTACTACACGACGATGCATCGAAGCAGCTAATTCGTTGAAATAAACAGCCAAATCAAAATTTTCGTATTTCAGTTCTACCGAGCCGGCTTCTATTTTCGAAAGATCCAGTATGTCGTTAATCAGCTTCAAAAGCAACTCATTGTTGGCATTGATAATCTGAATAAATTCTTCTTTTTCTTCTTGATCTTCCGTCACCATCAATAAGTCGGAAAAACCAACGATAGCATTTAACGGTGTACGAATTTCATGGCTCATATTTGCCAGAAAGGCGGATTTCAACTTATCGGATTGTTCAGCGCGGCTCCTTGCCTTTTCAAGTTCACCAATCATGTGCTGCCGCTCGGTAACATCATCTACACGAATCACGACACCGTCAACATCTCCCTGTTCATTAAATATGGGAGTAGCAAAGACTTCTATGACATGCTTGTTATCCAGATTAAACAAGATAGACTCTACCTGACCGGATTTCCGGGCACGTTGCATCACACAATTCTCACAAGGAGTGGTGCGATTATGGGCTGTCAGATAGCAAGGTTCTCCTTTTTTGTAAGCCTCATAAGAAAGGCTTTTACTACAAAGCGAGATATTCTCCCATTGTACGATATAGTCGTTCGCAATATATGCCAATCCCGAATTAATATTGTTCAATACCAATTCATTCTGACGAATCAAATGGATCATTCTTTGTTCGCTCTCAAGAAGTTCTTTTTTCGAACGCACAACCTCTTCGTAAAGATTATCATATTTGTTTTGCCACAAAACACGTTCGGTGATATCTTGAGTTATCACCATATAATTGGTAATTTCAGACTTATCATTATGTACAAAAGAAACGGTAATCTCGAAGAATTTTATACCGGACAGATTAGTAGGAAAAAGACGGCACAAGTCATCAAAATCATATTTTGCCATGAAACGCACTGTTTCTCCTTTTCTGATCTGTTCCTTGATTTCATCAGAGAAACTGGTGTAGTTGAATAGATTATAGCCCAAAATATCCTTTTTGTCTTTTATCCCCATTGATCTCAACCGTGAATAATTGACATCTATCATGAGACCGTCCTTATCATACAATTCCAAGCCTACAGACAAGTCATTAAAGATATTATGCAATAAGTTATCAGCTATCCCATTTACCAAAGTCTGTTCCATGCAGCAAAATTTGTATAGTATTACAATATTGATTGTTTATCCAAGCAAAGTTACTTTAATATTTTGTTACATAGAAAGAAAGAGGCCTTTTAGCCTCTTTCAGTATCTTTATTTCGCATTTTGGTATAAGAAGCCTTCTGCTTTCGCTAATGTTTCCGGTTTGCCTATATCAATCAGATGCAACTTTTCTGTCAAGTAACCACCATAGTTTACTTGCCGGCAAGTGGCAAGATAGAAATCCATGATAGAGAATTTTCCATCCCATGAGGGAGAGGTCATCCATTGAAAAATGGCGGGCGAAAGTACATGGATGCCACTGAATGCATATTCTTGATAAAGGGAAGAATCATACTGAAAACCTTCCGGTTTCACTTGTTCCGTATCCTTGTTTATCCATCCGCAAAGTCTCTTATCTGTATCAAAAAGAAGATAGCGGGAGGTTTTACGTTGGCTGGCCAGTAAAGTGGCAACAGCACCGCTTCGTAAATGGTAGTCATATAATTCTTTCAGATTCACGTCTGAAAGAATATCGACATTGTGTATCAGGAAAGGCTCATCGGAGTTTTCAAAGAAAGAACGGGCTTTCTTAATTCCCCCACCGGTGTCGAGCAACAGATCGCGTTCATCGGAAATATGTATGATAAGCCCAAAATTCTCATTGGCTTCTAAGAAATCAAGTATTTGTTCGCCAAAATGATGGATATTAATCACTATTTCTGTGAATCCGGCAGCTTTCAGTTTTAAGATCACATGTTCCAACATCGGATGTCCGGCTATGGGAACCAAAGCCTTCGGCATGGTATCGGTGAGCGGCTTCAGCCGGCTACCCAAACCGGCTGCAAATATCATTGCTTTCATTCTTTCGGTTACTTTCTTCTTTAATATTTACTCTTCTTAGATTGTTGCCTCAAACGTATGTTCGATATTCTGTTCCCGATGCACCAGTTCGACTTTCACACCAAATTTCTGATTCAGGTGCTCTGCCAGATGCTGGGCAGAATAAACAGAACGATGCTGTCCGCCGGTGCAACCGAAGCAGACGGACAAATTGCTGAATCCGCGTTCCATATAACGTTGCACGGAGGCATCCACCAAAGCATAGACATGATCGAGGAAACGGAGTATTTCTCCATCTTCTTCCAAGAAAGTGATTACAGGTTCATCCAGTCCGGTGAAAGGTTTGTAACGCTCATACTTACCGGGATTATTCACGGCGCGACAGTCGAATACATAACCTCCTCCATTGCCGGTAGAGTCATCAGGAATTCCTTTCTTATAGGCAAAACTCATTACTTTGACGGTTAACTGCCGCTTTTTCAGATCGTCCGTAAATTGTTTCAGTCCGGTAAGCTCTCGCAAAACGTTACAGAGATACGGATATTCCGGATATTCTTCTTTCAACAATTCACGCAGGTTTTCGATGGCATAAGGAACACTTTGGATAAAATGCGGTTTCTTTTCAAAGTAACCACGGAAACCATAAGCTCCCAGCACTTGCAGCGTACGGAAAAGGACAAAGTGACGAAGCTGGCTATAAAAATAGGATTCGTCAATCGGTTGGTATTTGCGAAGAGCTTCCATATACTCTTGCAGCAGTTCTTTACGAAGACTATCGGGATATTTCGCTTTCGCTTGCCACAGGAAAGAGGCTATGTCATAATAGAACGGGCCTTTGCGTCCGCCCTGAAAGTCGATAAACCACGGTTCGCCGTCTTTTATCATCACATTACGGCTCTGAAAATCACGATACATGAAAGTAGCGGAAGAACTGCGAAGCAAGACATCGCTCATTTTCTGGAAATCATCTTCCAGTTTATCTTCCTGAAACTCCATACCGGTAGCTTTCAGGAAGCAATATTTAAAGTAATTCAAATCCCACAGAATGGAGCGTTGATTGAACTCCGGTTGAGGATAACAACGGGAAAAATCAAATCCATCGGCCCCGGCAAACTGAATGGCAGGAAGCAAACGAATCGTTTTGCGAAGCAACTCTTTTTCCTCTTCTGAAAAGACGCTGGTAGCACGTCCTTTCTCTATGGCATGGAACAACAGAGTATCGCCCAAATCCTCCTGCAAATAATAGGTCTTATCTTCCGAAACGATGCGCACTTCGGGAACAGGCAGTCCACATTTGTGGAAGTGTCCTGCCATATAAAGAAATGCTTCATTCTCATCTATTGAAGCCCCGTAGACTCCAATCAACGGCTGAATACCCGTCAACCGAAAATAACGACGGTTGGAACCGGAAGACGGTAATTCTGTTATGTTTTCAGCGGGAACGCCCGTATATGACTGATAAAGTTTCTGTAGTTCTTCGGTAATCATAGTCGTATATTTTCGAGCAAAGATAGAGAATCTAGCTAAATAATACTATCTTCCCGCTGATAAAAACCGGCTACTTTACCTAATCTGCTGTGTACAGGCCTTTACTTCCAATAAGCCGGTTATTTAAAAAAGTTGTTGGAATGGCTCCCTATGAATATAAGATGAAGAATTAGCAATTCTCATTGTATTCAAGGATTTTCAGTGCAGAGATTAAAGATTTTCAGTACAGAAATTTATAATAGTTTATGCAGTCGAGTAGTCATCTCTTTATAAGGTGACGATAGTCATTTTGTAAAGTGACAAATAGCACCCTATAAGATGACTATTATCCCATTACAAGGGGACAAACTATTCTTAAAAGGTCGGAAAGCTTTAAAGATACAAAATTAAATAGAGAAAAGCAAGTAAATACCACTCTCTTACTTGAAGGAATGCAAAATAAGTTTGCTTTTCAACCAATATTCATCCGAATGTATTATCTTTGTTTTAGTTTAACTGACCTAATCTCATGAGAAGAAAGACCTTTTTACTACTATGCATCGCATTTATCACACTGTTTATCGGCGTTTCCCCTCTTCAAGCCGGTCATTATTACTATAAGCAAATCTCACTAAAAGATGGCCTTCCTTCCACCGTGAGATGTATTTTAACGGACAAACAAGGTTTTGTATGGATTGGAACCCGCTCCGGACTGGGACGATATGACGGACATGAACTTAAAAAGTATGTCCATCAGTCAAACAACCCTCATTCCATTCCTCACAATTTAATCTACCAGCTGATAGAAGATGTACAAAACAATATATGGATTCTGACAGATAAGGGAGTGGCACGTTATCAGCGGCAAAGCGATGACTTTCTTATACCGACTGATGAAACAGGAAATAATATCATCGCCTATTCCGTCTGCCTGACTGATGATGGAGTGTTATTCGGTTCGAAAAATAAAATCTTTTTCTATAATTATCAGGATGCCACTTTCCGCCTCCTGCAAACGTTTGACCTAGAGCCCAATTATAATGTGACTCTGCTAAGTCTATGGGATAAACGAACATTACTTTGTTGTAGTCGCTGGCAAGGACTACTCCTGCTCGACCTGAATACCGGAAAATGCCGCCGTCCTCCTTTCGATTGCGGAAAGGAAATAATGAACGTACTTATAGACTCACAAAAAAGAATATGGGTAGCCCCTTACAACGGAGGGCTGAACTGCCTGACACACGACGGTAAACTACTGGCTACATATACTACCCACAACTCTTCTCTAAGTAACAATGTTGTACTAAGTCTCGCCGAACGGGAAGGAGAAATCTGGATTGGAACAGACGGAGGAGGCATTAATATTCTCGACCCGGAAACCGGACATTTTTCTCTGCTGGAACATGTGCCCGGAAGTGACAACTATTCACTTCCCGCCAACTCTATCTTATGCCTATACAACGACTACAACAACAATATATGGGCAGGCAGCATCCGCAACGGACTAATCAGCATCCGGGAAGTTTCCATGAAAACATATACAGACGTACCACCCGGCAACGACCGGGGACTTAGCAACAATACCGTTCTAAGTCTTTTCCAGGAATCTCAAGATCAAATCTGGGTAGGCACGGACGGAGGAGGTATCAACAACTTTAATCCGCTCACAGAGAAATTTACTCATTATCCCTCAACCTGGGAAGACAAAGTTGCCTCTATCTGTCAGTTTACTCCCGGTAAATTATTAATTTCTATTTTCTCACAAGGAGTATTTATTTTCAATCCGGCAACTGGAGAAAAACAACCTTTCACCATTGTCGACGCTGAAACAACAGCACTCTTATGCAATCGAGGCAAGGCTGTAAATCTACTCCGGAACACTCATCACAGCATTCTGTTCCTTGGAGAACATATCTATATATATGATTTGAATACACGTACTTTCAGTACCGCTATAGAACAGGAAGAACAAGATATTATCGGTGCTCTCCTGCCAATCGGCAATTATAGGAACACCACTTATCTAAATGATACGAAGCACATATATGAACTGGACAACCATACAAACCGGCTGAAAGCCCTATACAGATGCTGGAAAGACACGACCATCAACTCCGTTTCAAGAGACGAAGAGGGAAACTTCTGGATTGGGAACAATTACGGATTGGTACACTACAATCCCGCCACCAAAATACAGACTCCGATCCCGACCTCTCTATTTAGTGAAATCACTTTGATCGTATGCGACCAGCAAGGAAAAGTATGGATAGGAGCTGACAGCATGCTTTTCGCTTGGCTTATCAAAGAAAAAAAGTTCGTTCTATTCGGCGAATCAGACGGCGTAATCCAGAACGAATATCTTTCCAAACCCCGCCTGTTAAGTATGCAGGGAGACGTCTATATGGGTGGAGTAAAAGGTTTACTGCACATTAACTGCAAAATACCATTAACAACTTCTGAACTTCCCCAACTCCAATTATCCGATGTCATCATCAATGGAGAATCCGTGAATAACGAATTAACCAATCGACCAACAGGGATCTCCGCTCCCTGGAACAGTAATATCACTATCCGGATCATGTCGAAAGAGAAGGACATTTTCCGACAGAAAGTGTACAGATACCAGATAGAAGGGCTGAATGACCAGCAAATCGAATCGTACAATCCCGAACTGGCTATACGTTCACTTCCTCCGGGAAGTTATAAGATTATGGCTTCATGTACAGCTAAAGATGGCAGTTGGATTCCCAGTCAGGAAGTACTGGAACTAACCATTCTCCCTCCCTGGTATCGGACATGGTGGTTTATTCTTAGCTGTACCGTTCTTACTGCTGCCGCTATTATTGAAACTTTCCGAAGAACTCTAAAGCGTAAGGAAGAAAAACTGAAATGGGCAATGAAGGAACATGAACAACAGGTATATGAAGAAAAAGTACGTTTCCTTATTAATATCAGTCATGAGCTGCGCACACCTTTAACGCTCATACACGCACCGCTTAGCCGGATACTGAAATCGCTTTCTGCCGAAGATACACAATATTTACCTATAAAAGCAATCTATCGCCAGTCACAGCGAATGAAAAACCTTATTAATATGGTACTCGATGTACGCAAAATGGAGGTTGGGGAAAGTAAATTGCAGATACAGCCGTATGCTCTCAATCAATGGATTGAACATGTATCCCAAGATTTCGTCAGCGAAGGTGAAGCTAAAAACGTCCGTATCCGCTATCAGCTTGACCCACAGGTCAATACTGTAAGTTTCGATAAAGATAAGTGTGAGATTATTCTAAGTAATCTGCTTATCAATGCCTTGAAACACAGTCCACAAGATGCAGAAATAACAATTACATCGGAGTTGCTTTCCGAAAAAAACAGCGTGCGTATCTCCATCATAGATCAAGGAAACGGATTGAAACAAGTAAATACACAGAAGCTCTTCACCCGCTTCTATCAAGGTACAGGAGAGCAAAGCGGCACAGGTATCGGATTATCTTATTCCAGGATTCTGGTAGAACTACACGGAGGCTCCATCGGTGCACGGGATAATCAGGAAGCTGGTGCAACATTCTTCTTTGAACTACCCTTGAGACAACAATCGGAAGAGATCGTCTGTCAGCCGAAGGCATATCTGAACGAATTGATGAACAATGATAGCAAAGAACAGTTACCGGAGGAAAATACGTTTGATACGAGTCCTTACAGTATTCTAGTGGTGGATGACAATCCGGATTTGACGGATTTTCTGAAAAAGTCACTGGGAGAATATTTCAAACGGGTAGTGATTGCTTCCGATGGTGTGGAAGCCCTTCAACTGACCAGAAATCATGCTCCGGATATTATCGTCAGTGACGTGATGATGCCGAGAATGAATGGATATGAACTTTGCAAAAATATAAAGGAAGATATTACGATCAGTCACATTCCTATCATTCTGCTGACAGCAAGAGATGATAAACAAAGTCAGTTGAGTGGCTACAAGAATGGGGCGGACGCTTATCTGACTAAGCCCTTTGAGATAGAAATGCTAATGGAAATCATTCGCAACCGATTGAAAAACCGCGAATCTATCAAGAAAAGATATTTGAATACAGGATTAGTCCCTGCGCCGGAAGAGAGCACTTTCAGCCAGGCAGATGAAACATTTCTGCTGAAACTGAATAAAATTATTCAGGAACATCTGGATAGCAGCAATCTGGACGTCACTTTTATCTGCAAGGAGATAGGTATGAGCCGGGCTTCCCTTTACAATAAGCTAAAAGCTCTGACCGATATGGGAGCCAATGATTACATTAATAAATTCCGGATGGAGAAAGCGATCACATTAATCACCAGTACGGACATGTCGTTCACGGAAATTGCCGAGAAGGTCGGCTTCACTACTTCACGCTATTTCAGTACGGCTTTCAAACAATATACAGGAGAAACGCCAACTCAATATAAGGAGAAGAGAAAACAGGAACGGAAAAAAGAGTAATGAGCAGCTACCCGAAAAAACAAATATTCTTTAGGCACGGAATTCTAAGACCTGAGCAAATAATCCGTGCCTAAAAATTTTAATATACTGCAAGTTTCATTACTTACTCAACCATTGACTTTTTTATAGTCTTCCAGAAACTTCTTCAATCCCGAATCCGTCAACGGATGATTCAATAAACCCTTGATAGCACTCAACGGACAAGTAGCAACGTCCGCTCCCACTTCCACACATTCGATAATATGTTTCGTATTGCGGATAGAAGCAGCGAGCACTTGTGTCTTGTAATCATAGGTACGATACATACGTACAATATCTCCCACAAGCCCTACTCCATCTTCACAAATATCGTCCAGACGACCGACAAAAGGCGAAACATAGGTAGCTCCGGCTTTAGCTGCCAGTAATGCCTGTCCTACTGAAAAGACTAATGTACAGTTAGTACGGATTCCCTTTTCCGTGAAATGTTTGATCGCTTTAATGCCATCGGCAATACAGGGAACTTTTACTACAATATGCGGATTGAGCGCGGCAAGTTCTTCACCTTCACGAATCATTCCTTCATAATCGGTTGCTATCACTTCGGCACTGACATCTCCGTTGACAATCTTGCATATCTTGATATAATGTTCACGCTGATTCTGCGTTCCTTTGATACCTTCTTTCGCCATCAGCGAAGGGTTGGTAGTCACTCCGTCAAGTACTCCGAGGTCATAAGCCTCCTGAATTTGCTCCAAATTAGCTGTGTCAATAAAAAATTTCATACTCTTAATTTTTAATGGTTAACGATCTAATAGTCAAAGATAATAATTTATTTCCATTCATCTCTGATTATGCAATCGTTATTGACGAATCAAGATATACATCCTGAATAGTATTCAATAATTCCACCCCTTCGTTCATTGGTTTCTGGAACGCTTTACGTCCGCTAATCAATCCCATACCTCCTGCACGTTTGTTGACTACAGCTGTAATGACTGCATCACGCAAATCGGAAGAACCGTGAGATTCTCCACCGGAGTTAATCAAACCAACGCGTCCCATATAGCCGTTGGCTACCTGGTAGCGGCAAAGGTCAATCGGATGTTCGGAAGCAAGTTCGGTATACATACGCTCGTCAATCTTTCCGAAACCGATAGCTTTGAAGCCACCATTATTAGTCGGAAGTTTCTGTTTCACAATATCAGCTTTGATAGTCACTCCCAAACGGTCGGCCTGTCCTGTCAGGTCGGCGGCAGCATGATAATCGACAGCACCTTTCTTGAAATCATTATTGCGCAGGTAACACCAAAGAATGGTTGCCATCCCCAGTTCGTGAGCATATTCAAAAGCTTCGGCTATCTCCACGAGCTGACGGCGACTCTGTTCCGAACCGAAATAGATAGTGGCGCCTACCGCTACTGCTCCCATATTCCAGGCTTCTTTAACGGTACCAAACAATACTTGGTCGAAACTGTTAGGATAAGAAAGTAATTCATTGTGATTCAACTTAACGATAAAAGGTATTTTATGGGCATATTTACGTGCTACGGATCCAAGAATCCCAAAGGTAGAAGCTACTCCATTACAGCCTCCTTCAATAGCCAGTTTTACGATATTTTCCGGATCGAAATAGATCGGATTGGGGGCAAACGATGCTCCGGCAGTATGTTCGATGTCCTGATCGACAGGAAGTATAGACACATAACCGGTATTTGCCAGGCGACCATGTCCCAACAACGTTTGCAGACTGTTCAATACTCTGATGCTCCGGTCCGAATCAATCCAGATTTTATCTATTGTATCGGGAGACGGAACATGAATCAATGATTTATCAATGGTTTCGCAAGTGTGGTCCAGGTAATAACAGGCCTTATCTCTTAATAATTCTACTACTTTACTCATAACTTCTTTTTTTAATGTGTAACTTTTCTATTTTTTCTTTCCCTGATTGGCTACTGCTTCCATCAGTTTTTTGATCTCTTCCGGGTTTCCCAGGAAATAGTCATTAGCAACGTTCAGGTTTTCATCAAACTCAAATACGTAAGGCACAGCCGTAGGTAGATTCAGCTTGACAATATCTTCATCGGAGATGTTTTTTAGATGCTTGATGATGCCTCTCAAACTATTGCCATGAGCGACCACCAACAGCGTATGAGCTGTTTTCAGACTAGGAAATATATCACTTTCCCAATAAGGCATAATACGTTCAATGGTATCTTTCAACGATTCAGTACGAGGCAACTCCGCATCGGGTACTTCATGATAACGGTAATCAAAACGGGGATTTCTCAAATCACTTTCTGAAAGAGGATGGGGAGCTATATCATAGCTACGACGCCACACTAGCACTTGTTCTTCTCCATATTTCTCGGCAGTCTCGGCTTTATTCAATCCCTGCAATTCACCATAATGCTTTTCATTCAAGCGCCAGCTTTTCTCTACAGGTATCCAGTCCAGATTCATCTTATCGAGAACACAGTTCAAGGTTTTCACCGCACGCTTCAAATAGGAAGTATAAGCCTTATCAAAATTGAAACCATATTCTTTCAATGTCTCTCCGGCTTTTTCAGCTTCGGCAACTCCCTTTTCTGTCAGATCTACATCTGTCCAGCCCGTAAAACGATTTTCTTTATTCCATGCACTCTCTCCGTGACGAAGTAATACTATCTTTTTCATTTCTAAAATTCTCCTTTCTTCTTTTTATATATACAACAGATTGTTTCTTCACAAAGTTCACTAGAAAATAAATAGTTGTCAATACCCAGAAATAATGATTCTTTCTACAAAGAAGCGGGATGCAGTAATCAGGGATATAAAAAAATACCCTCCTCTAATTCTAAGCTTGCATTATGGATGATGATTCATCAAAGCAAGGTTATCATTAGAGAAGAGTAAGTCTGTAAAAGTAAAAAGAGAGAGTTTATATATACAAGAAAATCTGTTCTACTTTTCTATTCTTCGTTTTCCTCAAAGCTATTTATCAGAAGACCGCGTATCAGCATCTTTTCCATAATATCCTTCTTTTATTTTCTGAACGTTGCGCAGCAATGCCGCATAATGCCGGTAATTGAGATCTCCCTCCTTAGAAGCAGCAAGTTGCTCTTTTACTGACTCTTCAATCTTATCTAAATGCTGTTCTACAAAAAGCTGAATATCAGAACGGCTGATTGCCAGATTTGTATTGGCACCATCTTTGCTACTAGGTTTAATCATTCCTTCGACAAACCCCAGATAAGTCCGGTGCAACTGACGGCGGAAATTATTCTCCAGTTCATTGGGATCATTCAACGGTTTCCATATTGCAGTAAATACATCGTTCAAATAATCATCGAGTGCATACGATTCCGAAGAACACAATGAGGTTGAGTAAATATTATACAACATTCCCGGTGCAAGTAGCAAAGCTACAACAGAGCTTTGGCGGTCACGAATCTCATCCACCGGCTTGACTCCGGTACGACTCACCACTTCATCAGGATAGAGCCAGAGCGGAGCTACAAACAAATTGCGTCCCAACCATTCAACAGCTTCTTTCTGCAAACTGCGTGGCAGATAATCATGCACTTTGAGATCCGGCAAATTATTGGTATAGCGTCCTCCTATGTTCTTCTGCACTTGCAGGGTATACTTCAGATGTTGGGCACGAACCGAATTATAAATGGTGGTTAAGTCAGTGTACTCTCCGTCAGGCTGTGCTGTCCAGGTCAGTATGTTTTCCATCACTCTTTTCAGGTTCTTTATACCGTATTCATTGGCTTTCATATTATTGTCGCCCAAGTCCTCACTCTGGCTACGGGGATCAAATCCCTTTCCTTCATCACCAACAAACCACAAGCGATGATCTCCCCGCAGTTTTTTGGTTACTTCGGCACGTAATACGTCTTTTTCTTTATAAGGATCCTTAAATTCTGGACGATAGCGATATCCCCATTGGATAGCCCATTTGTCATAAACACCGATACGAGGGAACAATCCTTTTTCGGAAATCCGATCTTCCGGTTGGGCTACATAATTGAACCGCGCATAATCCATGATCGATACCGTATGACCATTGGCTTCTACCCAAGCTTTATCACGCAGTTTCTCTACCGGAGTAGCCGAACTGGCTGCCATATTGTGCCGTAAGCCGATACTATGCCCCACTTCATGTGAAGAGACAAACTGAATCAGACTGCCCATTAATTTGTCGTCAAAAGTCATCGTGCGTGCTCGCTTATCCAGTGGCCCGCACTGCACCATATACCACTTTTTGAGTAAGTTCATTACGTTGTGATACCAACAAATATGACTTTCCATAATTTCTCCACTACGCGGATCGACAATACGCGGACCGTAAGCATTCTCCGTTTCGGAGGGTAGATAACGTATCACACTATAACGCGCATCGTCCAAACTCATATTGGGATCGTTCGGCCATTCTTTAGCTATTATAGCGTTCTTGAATCCGGCAGCTTCAAATGCTGTATTCCAGTCTTCGACACCTGCTTTAAGATAAGGTATCCACTTCTTCGGTGTTGCCGGATCAATGTAGTAGATAATGGGATTTTTCGGTTCGGAGAGTTGTCCCCGACGGTAACGTTCCGGATCTTTCGGTTCCAACCGATAGCGCTGGATGATGGCTCCACGATCGGTAGTCTGCTGGTCGTCCGAAAATTCGGTCAACGAGTTTTGGAAAAATCCCACCCGGTCATCAGCAAACCGTGGCTGCATCGGTTCTTTGGGTAACATCACGATGCTTGTATTCAGTTTCACAGTCACCGAACCAGTCTGTGCAGCCGGTAGTCTACCAGCACTAATACTATAAGTACGCAAAGTCACTGCCTCCACGTTGATAGGATAGGTTTTTATCGTATCCATAAATGTGCGGTCCTGGGCTAAAGTACCGATGCCAAGAATGGAACGGTCGCTTGAGGTAAAGCCGCACAATTTATTATCACCTAAAAAGAGTTTTGATACATCAATGAGCTGTGCCTGAGTCTCCGGATTTCTACCGATTACATCAAACTTATAGATTACAGGATCTACAGTCGATTGTTTCAATGCCTCGGCAATGTTATCACCCGGACGGGCAAACTGTGATTGCACATATTCGCGTAAAAAGAGAGTCTTATCATCATGCTGTTCCCAATAAACAACACTCCGGTTCACCTCTTCTCCGCTAAGCATTTTGAAACCCTGTGGCACTGCTTTAAACCGGGTCACAGCCAACAACAACCGTCCTAAAAGAGTATCCGGCACTTCAAAATACCAGTTATCTTTGATGTGGCGTACCGTAAACATACCCTCACATTCACTTCCTCCATCTTTCAACAGTTTTTCATAAGCCGTTACTTTCTTAACAGTGTCTTTCTTGACCGTATCTTCCTGTGCTACCAGTTTCTTCTTTCCACTTTCCAGAAGAGATATACCACTGGCACGAGCTCCCACACCTTGCAAGGACAGGAACGCCAACACAGCCATCATCAAAATCTTTCGCATAGTTTTCTCTTTATTTTTTTCATTCGTTAGTGTTCATTGTCAGGTTCGGATTTTTTTCACGGGCAGCCAACGGGAATGGAATGATATACAACCGTGAATCCGGCTTCAACGTATATGTCTTTTTCTCGACATCCGTAGATACCAGCGGGAAAGTACGGGTGATTGTCTTTGCGTAATCAGCTTCCGTATTGTATCGTTTCAAATCCCAGAAGCGACTAAATCCGGAGATTAACTCCTTACGGCGCTCATCAATGACTGCCTGCACCATCGCACGTTCGGTAGCAGGTTCCGGCAATACAGCTTCGGCTCCCTTGATTCGTTTTTCACGCAACTGATTCAATGTTTGGACAGCTCCCGGTATATCTTTCAGCCGTGCTTTCGCTTCTGCCAGAATCAGGTAAACTTCGGCAGTACGCATTCCCACAGACATAGGCTGAAACTTAGAATAAGTAATCGAAGTATTCCACAAAGCAGCTCCTGAACCTTCGTCAAAGTAGTATATACTGTTGTCACTCGTTTTAAAGAATTGGTTCAAACGTTCATCATTCTGCCCGAAAAGTTGTACCATCTCCGGGCTAAGCATACCATAACAAAAGGCCAAAACTTCAGTAGGACCACCCATATAAGCATAGTTCAGCACTTCCGGGTTACCGCCTTTGGCATAAGTAGTAACCTTAGTCGGACCTCCTTTAGCTCCCAAATCAATATAATCAATCAGGGTATTATTCAACTTCAATGATTCTTCGGCAGCTTCTTTCGCTTTTTTCCAATCTCGATGGAACAGATAAACACGGGCAGCCAACGCATATCCAAAAGCTTTTGACGGATGATATACATTCACCGGCTCTTCCTGTAAATAAGGAAGCGCTTCTTCTATATCCTTAATAATAAAATCGTATACTTGAGCAACCGTAGATTTGGTTGGAGTAGCCTCCAAATCATATTTATCAATGATAGCAACTCCACCGTCAGTGGCTGCTGTTTCCGGATTATATGCTTTCGCAAATGTATTTATCAGAATAAAGTGATCCCAGGCACGCATGATCTTTGCTTCCGCTTTTGCCAATTCCTTAACATCTTTATCACCCAGACTAGCATCAACCAATGAAATTACGATATTTGACCGTAGGATATATGTATAACAATTTTCATATAAATTGTTATCACTTAGCTCTTTCCGGTTAGCTGCCTCATTAAAAGTCATGTTAATACCATCCCATGAAATAAATTCATTACCTATGATATTCGATTCTTTCGACCAGACATTATCGCTCAACAAGGCAAAAGCTGCCGGATGGTAGGCCCGGTTGGGCAGGGCTATCAATTCATAATAAGTATCAGTAGAATCCACCGTTTTCTTGCCTGTAGGAGTAATATCCACATAGTCTTCACAGGCTGCAAAACCCAATATGAGAATAACTGGCAATATATAAAGTAATTTACGCATATCTTATATCTTTTAAATGGTTAGAAACTTGTTGATAATCCGATGGAGTAAGTCTTAGGAGAAGCGATGCCACGTGTACCGTCATTCATTCCATAGCTTTCCGGATCAATATCACTTCCTGCCTTACACCAGGTAAACAGATTATTTACCTGCACTTTCACTTTCAGAGAAGAGAGGCGGAGGTACTGGCAAACCATAAACGGCAAGTTATATCCTACACTCAAACTACGCAATTTCACATAACCTGCATCTTTCACATTGATGTCACCAAATTGCCACCAATCCTGGAAAGTTGTTGCATAAGTTTTTACCTGTGCCGGTATATCGAGGTACATACGTACCTGTGCATTCGAATCATCCGCAGTCCAACGGTTAGCAATTCCTTTCAAGGTTTGAGTACCTAACTGGTCATCCATTTTTAATACACTGTTACGCAGTTTATTACCACCAGCATACACAAAGAATGCATTCAAATCAAAATTCTTATAGTTGAATCTTAACCCTACTGACCCGCTGAATTTCGGAGTCAGCGAACCAAGGTTCACCAAGTCATCAGTACCTTTGAGCGAAGAACCAGAAGTGATACTGGCTACCGTACCATCTTCATTGAATTTCACCAGATCATTTCCATCTTTATCCACTGCTACCGGATATCCATTCTCGATACGATGTATACGGTAAGCCCATAACGTATTATAACTAGTACCTTCCATAAAATAAACCTGCGGACTTGCGATAAAGACTCTTGCATTATCAGATTCACTATGATCGACTTTCAACATTTTGTTCTTATTATAGTCAAAGTTAAAATCTACAGCGAAGTTCCAGTCTTTCTTACGTATGATATTGGTTGTAAGGGAAAGTTCTACGCCACGATTACGCATCTCACCATTATTCACCACACGTGAACCGGCTCCTAAAGTAGGGTCCATATATCGGCGTACCAGCAAATCAGATGAGTGACGATTGTAATATTCCAGACTACCGCTTATCAGATTCTTGAAAAGACGGAAATCTAATCCTATATTGTAGGTGGCTGTTTTCTCCCAACGAAGCTTCGGATTTGGCAAATCATCATCCTCATAAGTCAGATAGGTCGTTTTAATAGGATTACTTTGCGTTTTTTTCGTTACAACAAAAGAGGTAGTTGAGCTTTGATCGACATTACCGTTGATACCGTATGTCATACGTAGTTTAAGGTAATCCAGCCAGGAAATCTCTTTTATGAACGATTCTTCCGATAAAATCCAAGAAGCACCGATTGACCACAAAGGATGGCGCTGATTGCGTATATCGAGCCCGAACAAGTCAGCTTGATCCCAACGTATACTTCCGGAAAGATTATAACGTGACAGATAAGAGTATCCTGCATTTGTATAAAAAGACGCATAACGATGGCGTGACTCGTGCAAAGTAGCAGACAGCCCCGATAAAGTAATTGTTCTGCCAGAAAGAGCACTTGTTCCTACACCGTCACGATAGGTCTGCCAGTTCATAAAATCAGAAGTTAATGTCTGCGGATCGTAGCCATACAACAATTGGCGGGCAGGTGTCGGAATCTTGTTTTCACGAAATTCCAGACCGGCAATGGCAGTTACTGCATGGCCTTTCCAAGTTTTGTCAAAGTCAATCTGGTTTCGTACCGTGTAACGCTTACTTTCTACTTCTGTCTGATTAAAACGTCCCCCTTGCGGCAATTGTGCTTTTCCATTTGTATCAACCATACTGTTATATAGCATACGCATTACATAAGTATTTTCCGACTCAAATAGTTCACTCTTACCTTTATTCCATTCATACTGATACATGAAGTTGTATTTGAACATTTTCAGGAAACGAGCCTGTAAACTTACAAACGGACGAATACTAACATCATGTGACTTTGTTATGCTTTCCTCCAATGCATCAAGTACATTGAAACCAAACGTTCTATAAGGTGAGACACCTTCAGCTTTTCTTACAACACTCCCATTATAGGAAGGAGATGTATCCACATTCACGTAAGGAGAAGTATAATGGTTACCATCGGCATCCAATATCCGTTCATATCGCTGTTGCAGGGTGTAGCTAGTATAACCGCTATTCGGGGTATAACTACGTCCCATACGTACATCCACTCCGGCATTCAGGTTCAGCCAGTTTGTAACCGCATAATTCGATTTATAGTATAAAGAAATTTTATTACTTTTGCCACTGATAACGCGCTGACTATCCTTTTCATAATTGAAAGAAAGGAGATGGTTGCTATTTCCGGCTTTCTGTGATACGGTTACATTATAGCGCTGGGTTATAGCCGTACGCCAAGCGTTATCACGATATTCTTTATAATAATCATTATTGCGCCATTGCCTCAACGTAGCATTTACTTCACCACTGGTAATATCCCCATTGGCCTGATCCAGATAAAGCTGAAACAAGGGATTGTAATAATTATACTCAAAAGAAGATAAAAAATTCGCCGCACTTCCTTTTTCCGCTACATTGGCATCAAAAACAGCTGTCTGATAATCAATAATATCACTTGTTGAAGCTAAATTCAAACTCTTGAAATTTGGTTTGGTAGTGATAAACCAGTCTGCATTAATGCTCACGTGCGCACCTTCTTTTTTAGCCCGCATCGTGGCTACCACAATAACGCCATTGGCTGCCAAAGCACCATAAATACTGGCAGCGGCAGCATCTTTCAGTACAGTGATACTCTCTACATTATACGGATTTATCTCGCTCAATCTCAAATTGGTTGGCATATCGTCCACAACAATCAGTGGTTCTGTTCCCACATCATGCGAGAATGTACCTACCCCACGAAGAATAGGACTCATATCACCCGTATTCGAATTGATATTCATACGCAAACCAGCTACTTGCCCTTCCAGAGATGAGGCCAGATCACTGTGCATCTGTCTGTTCAGTTGCTCGGAATCAACGAAACCGAAAGCGGCAGTAGAACGTTCACGGCTAATACGCTGATAACCCGTCACAATAACATCACCCAACTGTTGCTTGTCCTCATGCATTATCACCCTGACGTTGTTACGGTCTTTAACAGAAACCTTTTCCGACTGCATACCAACGAAAGACACTTCCAATGTATGTACATCGACCGGAACTCTACAAGTAAAGTTTCCCTCTGCGTCCGTAATAGCACCAAAGGGACTGTTAAGCACCTTTACATTTGCTCCCGGCAAGGGATCACCACTTTCATCCACTACCTGACCTCCAACATTTCTGAACTTGCCTGAAGCAGTTGTCGAGGTAGCTTTCACTTTACGGACAGTGATGAAATTTTGTTTCACATCATACTCAAAAGGCTTTCCTTCCAGCATCTTCTGAAGTGCTGCAAAAGGAGACATCTGATATATACTCACAGTTACACGATAGGGTGCAACGTCTTCACTGGGGAAATTCACCTTATAACCAGATACATTGCTGAACTGTTTCAAGGCCGAACCGAGCGGCTCGTTTTTCATCTCTAAAGAAATCTGCCTGTTTTCTGCATTCTGCGCCCATCCTTGCAAGGCTGTTGCTGTAAACACCAGCAATAGAAAGGCAGTTCTCATCCACACAAGCTTTTTTTTAGTTCTTTTTTCTAATAATGTAATTTGTTGCTTTTTCATAAGAGTTGTATTTGTATAGTTAAATCTGCTTGATTGTAATGGTCCCGTCCTGATAGTCCACCTGCACTTTCTCCAACTTATTCAGCAGTTCCAATGCTTCATCCAAATGGGTATTTTTATTAGCCCAGAAGTTCAACCTGATATGGTACAGTTCGCACCGCTCAAAATCGATATTCACATTATACCATCTTCCCAAAGCACCCATGATTTCTTCCAACGGCACATCCTCAAAGTAGAACATTCCCTCTGTCCAGGCTGTATATGTAGCGATATTCACTTCTGATACTTTTTCCTCTCCGGTTTCCGTATAGGTCAAATCCTGTCCCGGACGTAATGTTACCGACTTATTGTTAACTGTGTTTGTGACCTGCACCTTACCATTCACCAAAGTTACATGACGATCTTCAACACTATAGGAACGCACGTTGAATTTAGTTCCCAGCACCATGGTATTCATGCCATTAGCACATACAATAAACGGATGTTCGGCATCTTTTGCCACTTCAAAGCAAGCCTCCCCTTCTAGTTCCACACGTCGTTCTTTTCCATGAAATGCCACAGGGTAGCGCAAACGACTTTCAGCATTGAGCCATACCTTAGTCCCATCAGCCAGTACCAGCAGAAAATCTTTTCCACGTGGTGTAGTCAAAGTCTGACAGCATACAGTGTCTGCCGAGACAGTTTTCCAGTCTTTCACATCCATCACACTGTCTGTCAATAACTGCTGTTCACTACGACCATCCATTTGTAGGACCACATGTTCATCATTGTTGTTCGCAGCAAAAAAACGTATCGGCTGTTCTGCAGGTAAAGAAGTGGAAGGAAGCAAAGAAGGAATCAGAAAAGCCAGTATCAAGACAGCTGCAGCAGAAGAAGCAATTGCCAAGATACGCATTTTCTTTCTGTACTTGCGTTTCCGTTGCAGATTCTCACGTATCACAGCTTCCTTACAAGCCATTAATTCCAAGAAAAGTTCTTTATTTTCAGGTATACCTATCCACTGAAGAAATTCATCAGTTTCTCTTAATTGTGGATGTTGTATGGCACGAAGTGCATAATCTAATTTTTTATCTGAATGGTCTATCATAGTGTCAATAGTTTCATTAAACACGTAAAGGTTACTGAAACTGATGACACC
>OOCD01000705.1_pt1 | contig 23442 bp, 19 predicted proteins | sample 1671791 | NCBI WGS metagenome assembly OOCD01 (sample SAMN06348193, study PRJEB24527) | human gut metagenome | biome: human gut; feature: ankylosing spondylitis patient; material: feces | host: Homo sapiens | place: China | collected 2015-10
TGCAGATCCTGCGCACCTATCCCCGCAAGGATGCCGAGGGCAAGGACGGCACCGTTGAGTTCAAGAACGTCAACAGCGGCGACCTGGGCCTTGAGACCGAGGACGAGAAGAAGGCCGCCGAGGATGCCACCGCCGAGAACAAGCCCCTGTTCGATGCCATGAAGGATGCACTGGACGGCAAGGTCAAGGAGGTCAAGGTCTCCACCCGCCTGAAGGATCACCCGGTCTGCCTCTCCGCAGACGGCCCGCTCTCCATCGAGATGGAAAAGGTCCTCTCCAAGCAGCCCGGCAGCGAGGGCGTCAAGAGCGACAAGGTGCTGGAGCTGAACATCCATCACCCCGTCTTCGCCGTGCTCAAGGCCGCACAGGAGGCCGGTGACACCGAGAAGCTCAAGAAATACAGTGACCTGCTCTATGCACAGGCACAGCTCATCGAGGGCCTGCCTGTGGATGACCCCGCCGCGTATGCCGAAGCTGTTTGCAGCCTGATGAAATAAGGCGTTTACTCCCAGATAAATTATCCCTTAACAAAAGAGCCGTGTTCCGCTATAATAAGGTGGAACACGGTTCTTTTCATTTTAGGAGGAATTTGCCCCATGGAGCCAAAACGCAGCAACCATTTCCTTGCCCATCTCCCCACCATCCTTCTGCTGGTGCTGTTCGCCATGTCGCCGTGGCTGGGCATCCTGTTCTTCATCCTGCGCGCCATCGACCGGGATGCCGAGAAAAAGGAGCAGACCAACGCCGACCCCGCCCGCGACAGCCACGCAGAGGACGCCCGCAGCGCACAGAGCGCCGCCGCCGGCCAGCGCAGCGAGACGGTCTCCGACCAGGATGTCCCCACTGCGGAGCAGAAGAGCGCCAAGCAGTGGCACAAGACCCTCATCACCCTGTGCACCATCTTCGGTGCCATCTTCCTGCTGGTGGGCATCGGCGACCTGGCCGATGTCATGGAGGAGCTCTTCTGGGACCATGAGATCGACTGGGGTGAGCTGCTGACGGCGCTGGCCCAGACCATCGGCGGCGGCGCAGTCCTCTTCACCGGCCTGCGGATGGACCGCGCCCGCAAGCTGGAACGCAAGCTCGACAAGATCGTCGGCGACCGGGACAACATCGCGCTGGGCGAGTTGTTCGCGGCGGTCGGCATCGACGCAGTCCGTGGCCGCGCTGCGGTGGAACACGCCATCGACCACGGCTATTTCGGGGCCGATGCCTACATCGACTACCGCACCGACACCCTTGTCGTGCGCGGAGCCGCACCCCAGCCGCCCAAGGCCCCGCAGCCGGAGCCGGAAGCGGAACCGGAAGACCTGTACGCCTCCCTTCAGCAGCAGCTGCGCCGCGCCAACGATGCCATCCCCGACCCGGTGATGACGGCCAAGATCTCCCGGCTGGAAGAGCTCAGTGCCCGCATCTTTGCTCTGGCCAAGAAAGACCCGGATAAAAAAGCCCAGCTGCAAAAGTTCATGGATTACTACCTGCCCACGGCCCTCAAGCTGCTGAACACCTACGCCCAGCTCTCGGCGCAGGATGTGCAGGGCGAGAACATCACCGACGCCAGGCAGAGCATCGAGCGCTCGATGGACCTGCTCATCACGGCCTTCGAAAACCAGCTGGACAAGCTGTTCCAGTCCGACGCGCTGGACGTCTCCGCCGATGTGGCTGCGCTGGAAGGGATGCTGAATCTCGACGGCCTCACCGGCCCGGACTTCCACTGACCCGCTGGCAAAATCCAATCCTCCATATCGGAACTTTGGCCCTGATCGACCCGCAGCCGACCGTTCTTTGTGGGTTGTGGCCAATGCTTTTCCGGTTTGGAGGATTTTTTCAGCTCTGTTGCAGGAATTTCTGCACAAATTTCGTGCCGGATTTTCTGGCAACTTTTCATCCAGATGCAACAATAACGCATGGTCTTTTGGGCACAGATTCTTTATTATAGGAGTATCGAAAGAATCCCACGGCCCGCCGCATGGGCTGTGACGAAGTTTGCACGATTTGTTCAGAGGAGGAACTCGCCATGATGAAATCCGTTTCTGTCTGGAAGCAGGAACTGGCAGGCGGCGCCCACACCGAGCGTCTGGCCTCGCTGTACTGCTGCGCCCCCGAACAGACCCCCGCACAGGCAGCCCGCTACGCTGCTGTGCTGGACGGGCTGGAAAAGACGTTTGGTGCCCACACCGAGGCCGGGCTGTACAGTGCCCCCGGCCGCACCGAGATCGGCGGCAACCACACCGACCACCAGCACGGCCGTGTGCTGGCCGGCAGCGTCAACATTGATATGATCGCAGCCGCCGCCCCCAACCGCCTGAACCAGCTGCGCGTCCAGAGCGAGGGCTACGACCTGTGCGTCATCGACCTGGCCGACCTGACGGCCCGCAAGGAAGAGGAAAACACCAGCGCCGCCATCCTGCGCGGCGAGTGCAAGGCCTTCCAGGAGCGCGGGGCCAGCCTCTCCGGTCTGGACGTCTACATTTCCTCCAACGTGCCCAAGGGCAGCGGCGTCTCGTCCTCTGCCGCCTTCGAGGTACTGATCGGCGTCATCCTGAACGACTGCTTCATGACCGAAAAGGTCTCCCCCATCGCCATCGCCCAGATCGGCCAGTGGGCAGAGAACGTCTACTTCGGCAAGCCCTGCGGCCTGATGGACCAGATGGCTTCCAGCGTCGGCAACATCATCACCATCGACTTTGCCGACCCGGCCCACCCCGTGGTCGAGCCTGTGCAGGTCGATTTCTCCAAGGCCGGCCTCGCGCTCTGCATCCTGGATTCCGGTGCAGACCACGCCGACCTGACTGACGAGTATGCCGCCATCCCGGCCGACTGCCGCGCCGTGGCAGCGGTCTGCGGCGGCGAAGTTTTGCGCGATGTACCGTTCGAGACCTTCCTTGCCAACCTGCCGGAGTGCCGCAGACAGTGCGGCGACCGCGCCGTTCTGCGCGCTTTCCACGTCTACGCCGACAACGACCGGGTCGCAAAGCAGGTGGACGCCCTCCGCGCGGGCGACTTCGAGACCTTCCTTGCGCTGGTCACTGAGTCCGGTCTGAGCAGCTGGGAGTATCTGCAGAACGTCATCCCCGCCGGGTATAAGGAGCATCAGGAGGTGGCCGTGACCATCGCTGCCGCCAAGCACTTCCTGCATGGCGAGGGCGCAGTCCGCGTCCACGGCGGCGGCTTTGCAGGCACCGTGCAGGCCTTTGTACCGCTGACCCGGCTCGATTCCTTCAAGGCTGAGATGGAGGCCATCCTCGGCAAGGGCCGCTGCCACATCCTCTCCATCCGTCCGGAAGGAGGCGCTGTCCTGTGATCTCCACTGCCATTCAGCAGCTCGTCAACTATGGTCTGGACACCGGCCTCATCCTGCCGGACGATGCAATCTACATCCGCAACCAGCTGCTCATGACCATGCAGCTGGACAGCTTCACCGAGCCGGAGGGCGAAGTCTGCTACAAAGACCTCGAATCCATCCTGAAAACGCTGGTGGACGATGCTGTATCGCGCGGTGTGTGCGCGGACAACTCCACCGCCCGCGACCTCTTTGACACCAAACTCATGGGCGTCCTGACCCCGCGCCCCTCCATCGTCCGCGCCAACTTTGAGGAGCGGTACGAGGAGGAAGGCCCCCAGGCTGCCACCGACTGGTTCTATAAGTTCAGCCAGGACACCGACTATATCCGCCGCTACCGCATCAAGCGGGACCTGAAGTGGGTCACCAAAACGCCTTACGGCGATCTGGACATCACCATCAACCTCTCCAAGCCCGAAAAAGACCCCAAGGCCATCGCCGCCGCCAAGCTGGCCCCCCAGAGCGCCTACCCCAAATGCCAGCTCTGCGTGGAGAATGAGGGCTATGCGGGCCGGATGAACCACCCCGCCCGCGAGAATCACCGCATCATCCCGCTGACCATCAACGACAGCGCGTGGAATCTGCAATACAGCCCCTACGTCTACTACAACGAGCACTGCATCGTGTTCAACAGCCAGCACACCCCCATGAAGATCGAGCGGGCCACCTTCCGCAAGCTGCTGGATTTCGTGGCGCTGTTCCCGCACTACTTCGTGGGCAGCAACGCCGACCTGCCCATCGTGGGCGGCTCCATCCTGAGCCATGACCACTTCCAGGGCGGCCACTACGAGTTCGCCATGGCCAAAGCTCCCATCGAGAAGTGCTGGACCTTCCCCGGCTACGAGGATGTCGAAGCCGGCATCGTCCACTGGCCCATGAGCTGCATCCGCCTGACCTGCGAGGACGATGGCCGTCTGGTGGACCTGGCGGACAAGATCCTGACCGCATGGCGCGGCTACACCGACGAGGCCTGTTTCGTCTACGCTGAGACCGACGGTGAACCGCACAACACCATCACCCCCATCGCCCGGATGCGGGACGGCAGATTCCAGCTGGACCTCGTGCTCCGCAACAACATCACCACGCCGGAACACCCGCTGGGCGTCTACCACCCCCACGCCAAGCTCCACCACATCAAAAAGGAAAACATCGGCCTCATCGAGGTCATGGGTCTGGCCGTGCTGCCCAGCCGCCTGAAGCAGGAGCTGTTCGATCTGGCCGACCTGCTGACCGCGCATGTTCCCACGGCCGACTACCCCGAAGCCCTGCAAAAACACGCTGCCTGGGCCGAGGAGATCCTCGCCCGGCACCCGGAGCTGAACGCCGATACGGTCCACCTCATCCTGCAGGACGAGGTCGGCCATGTCTTCGCTGAGGTCCTGACCGATGCCGGTGTCTACAAGCTGGACGAAGCAGGCCGTGCCGGCTTCGTGCGCTTCCTCGAATCCGTAAAGTAATCTGTTGTTCCTGAACAAGACCCGTCAGCAGTTTCTGTTGACGGGTCTTGTTGATGGACCATTCCGGCCGCTGTATCAAAGGAGGTTTTTCATGCCCTATACATTAGAAGTTTGTGTTGACAGCACCGCCAGTGCCCTTGCGGCCCAGCGCGGCGGAGCCGACCGGCTGGAGCTCTGCGCCGACCTCATCGTGGGCGGCACCACCCCCAGCCTTGCGCTGGTGCGGCAGGTCAAGGAGACCACCGGCCTGCCCGTCCGCGCCCTGCTCCGCCCCCGCTTCGGTGATTTCTGCTACGACCGCTGGGAGCTGGCGCAGATGAAAGAATCTGCCGCCGCACTCGTCGCCGCCGGGGCAGACGGTATCGTCACCGGTGTGCTGACCCCGGACGGTGCGCTGGATGCAGAGGCCCTGCGCCCCATCTACGAGGCCGCCCGCGAAGCCGCCGCCAAAGCGGGCCGCCCCGTTGCACTCACCCTCCACCGCGCCTTTGACGTCTGCCGCGACCCCTTCGCGGCGCTGGACACGGCCTGCGCTCTGGGGCTTTCCACCATCCTGACCAGCGGCCAGGCCGCCAGCGCCCCCGCCGGGGCCCCTCTGCTCCGGCAGCTTGTGGACTGCGCCGCCGGGCGCATCGAGATTTTGGTGGGCGCAGGCGTCTCCCCGGCCAACCTCCCTGCACTGGCCAAACAGACCGGTGCGCACAGCTTCCACCTTTCCGGCAAGCAGGTGCTGGACAGCCGGATGACCTTCCGCCGGGAAGGCGTCCCTATGGGCCTGCCCGGTTTCTCCGAGTTCGAGCTGTGGCAGACGAGCGAAGAGACCATCCGGAAAGCGCGCAACGTTCTGGATACGCTCTGACGAAAAAAATCCCGCCAAATGGCGGGATTTTTTTGCTGTATATAACGGAAACCTCAGACCTTGCGCCGCAGCAGGCTCATGGGGGGCAGTTCCGGAGTGGGGATGGTGTATTTTTCCATCGCATGGGGTGTGGACTCCACTTTCTCCCCCGCCTCGTTCCGGATCCACTCCGGGTGCAGCGGGATGCTGCGGCCGTCCGGGCAAAGCACTTCCAGCGTGTCGCCCAGGCTCCACTTGCCCCGCTGCTGGCAGCTGGCGATGCCGTTCTCCCAGCTGTCCACAGTGCCCACGAACTCCCACTCGCGGATGTAGGTGGCGCTGTCGGTGGCCTGCTTGGCCTGCTCGCGGCCAAAGTAGAAGCCCGGCGAATAGTGGCGGTGGCTGGTGCGGGTCAGCTCGGCCAGCACCTCGTCCGGCAGCTCAAAGTTGTCGTTCATCGGGTCGGCCAGATACTGGTCCAGTGCGCGCCGGTAGGCTGCCGTCACGCTGGCGACGTAGTAGAACGTCTTGGCGCGGCCCTCGATCTTCAGGCTGTCCACGCCCGCCTTGCAGATGAGGTCCAGGAAAGGTGCCGTGCACATATCGTTGGCGTTCAGGATATAGCTCCCGTCCTCGTTCTCGCCGATCTCATACAGCTGGCCGGGGCGGGTCTCCTCGCTCAGGTAGTATTTCCAGCGGCAGGGCTGGGCGCACTGGCCCCGGTTGGAGTCGCGGCCCGTCAGGTAGTTGGACAGCAGGCACCGGCCCGACACGCTCATGCACATGGCACCGTGGACGAAGGCCTCGATCTCCAGTTCCGGCGGGGTCTTATCCCGGATGGTGGCAATGTCCTGCAAGGTCAGCTCACGGGCCAGCACCACCCGCTTGGCGCCCAGGTTGTAGGCCGCGCGGGCAGCGGCCCAGTTGGTGATGCCGGTCTGGGTAGACATGTGGACATCAATGTCCGGCGCGAACTGCTTGCAGGCTTCCAGCACACCCAGGTCTGCCACGATGAAAGCATCCACGCCCGCTGCGGCCGCGCTCCGGATGGCGTCCGGCAGACGGTCGGCCTCTTCGTTGGTGGGCAGGGTGTTCATGGTCAGATAGACCTTGCGGCCGCGGGCATGGGCGTAGATGACGCCCTCGGTCAGCTGTTCCGGCGTGAAGTTGGCCGGGGCTGAGCGCATCCCAAATTCGGGCAGGCTGCAATAGACGGCATCTGCACCATAGTTGATGGCGTAGCGCAGGCGCTCCAAATCGCCCGCAGGGGACAGAAGTTCCGGGATCTGTAACATAATCATTCTCCTAAACGAGCTTACCCTCTCCCAAAGGGAGAGCCCCTGGCAAACCGGTCAACTATTGCATTTTCCGTCAGCACAAGGGCTTCGCTCTCATTTTTTTGCCGCAAGCGAACGGTTCACATCCGCTGCCTTCTGGCAGTTGGTCTGATGCTCCGCATAGGTGCGGGCGTAGTAATACTGGCCGCTGAGGTCGGTCACGAAGAAATAGCAGTCCTGGACCTCCGCATCGGGCTGGGGGGCCAGCGCAGCCCGGATGGCGGCCAGACCGGGGTTCGAGATCGGCCCGGCGGGCAGGCCGGTGCAGGTATAGGTGTCGTAGGCATTGCGGATGTTTTCGGGGATCTTCTCCCAGCCGCCGTACCAGGGGGCCACCCAGTTCCAGAGATAGTTGTTGTCTGCATCGCTCTGGACATAGCTGGACGTGTTGCTCTGCAGCTTGGGGTAGGGCGAGCCTTCTGCCAGACGGTTGCGGAACACCTGGGCCACATTGTTGTCCTGGTCGTTGCCGGCCTCCTCCTGCACGAAGGATGCCAGCGTGATGACCTCCGAAAGGCTCAGGCCCTGCTGATCCAGCTCCTTGTACATCGCGTCGGTGAACTGCTGGTCAAAATGCGAATAGAACGTTGCAACGTAGTTATGCACCGTATCATCCGCGAGGAATTCGTAGGTATCCGGGAAGAGATAGCCCTCGCACTTCAGAAAGCGGTCCGGGGCCTCCGTGTCATCGGGGACATACTGCCAGAATGTGTATTCGCTGAAATCGCCGGTGTTGGCCTCTTCGAGAAACTCCTTTGCGGTGCACAGCCCAGCCTGTTCCATCTTCTGTGCGATGGCAATGGCCGTCGTGCCCTCCGGGAAGGTCAGGCGGACGCTCTCCGCTTTGGCATATTCAGAAAGCGCCTCGATGAGCGCATCGTAGGAGCTGCCGGGTTCCAGCGAAAATTCGCCGTACTGAAGTTTCGCCGCCGCGTCTTTGCGGCCGACGTACCACCGGAACAGCTGCGGGAACCGGATGACGCCCGCTTCTTTCAGCTGCCGGGCAATGGTGCTCACACCGCTGCCCTGCGCGATTTCCACGGTCACGGCGTCCTGCCGGGTGCCGCCGTCGATCTCGCGCTTTGCCAGCAGGAATGCGCCGCCCGCCGCCGCCAGCACGAGCACCAGCAGCACGAGCAGGATCTTCAGCACACCACCTTTTTTGCGGGGTCTCGTATGGTTACTTGCCATCTGCATGTTCCTTTCAGTCCAACATCAGCCGCATATAGCTCTCGCTCACATCAAAGGCTTCGCCCTCGAAGCGGATCATTCCATAATCCTGCCGGGTGCCCTCGCCAAGGAAGAGGTTCTGCGCGGCACCCACGGTGATGACGGCCTTTTCCACAATGACCTCTTTTTCGCGGGCCGCTTCCATCAAAATCTCTGCGGCGCGGTCACCGGTGGCCATCATCTCCACAAAATAAAGGGTGTCCTCCTTGCGGAAATATATTCCGTAGCCGTTGTCGTTCGAGACGATGGTGGCCCCGCGGGAGTACAGATCCCCCAGCACCACGGCCATCTGTTCCGGCGGCAGCTGCACGGTGTCGGGCCAGAATCTCGCCCGCAGCTCACAGAGCTTTTTGGCCGTGACGGTGTCGAACTCGGCCTGGCTCCACAGGTTGCGGTCCACCTCGCGGGGCAGGCACCGCAGCGGGAAGGCCCACTGAAAGCCTTTATCCTGCAGCAGCGCCGCCTGCTCGTTCCCGCTGGGCACAACGACCACGAACCCGGCCCCTTTCAATTTCTGCTGGGTGCACAGGTGGTCTACCAGGCCCGCCAGGATCAGGCTGCCCTGCCCGGTCAGGCCGTACAGGCAGCAGCCAGGCCGCCCCTGCAGCGAGACCGGCACCGCCATGGCCACGGCCTCGATGTGGTCATTTTCCTCCGCTACATAGACATTCTGCTCCCCGGCAAAGCGCTCGATGGCGTTAGCGAGGAACGTTTCGTCCTCCCCATGTTCGCGCTGCCACAGCGCCAGGATCTCCGCCCGGTCGGACGGCTGCATCAAACGGTACATAAAAACACCTACCTCCTACGCATGGGTATCCCTGCGCCTGCCCGGCGCAGGTCGATTGTGCGTTATTCCGCAAGGGCCGCGTCCACCCGCCGGCGAACCTCCTGCCCGATCTCTTCAATGCTGCGCATCCCGTCCCTGCAGGTGCAGGGCACGGTCTGCCAGCCCAGATGCGCGGCACAGAACTCAGCCGCTCTGCGGCTGCGGGCCAGATACTCCACATCCTTTTCGTGGACATCCTTTTTGCTCTCGTCGCCGTGGTAGCGCTGGGTCATCAGCTTCTGGCTCACGGCAGGGTCCACCTGTAAATAGATCACGCAGTCCGGTGCGGGCAGCCCCAGCAGATGGAACTCGTAATCGAACAGCCAGTGCAAAAACTGCTCCCATTCTTCCGGCGGCAGCTTCGAGCACTGGTGCACCGCATTGGAGGTGGTGTACCGGTCTGCGATGAGGATGCCGCCCTCTTCGTAGAACCTCCCCCAGTCGGCTTTGTAGCCCGCGTAGCGGTCTACCGCATAAAAGCTCGATGCTGCGTATGCGTTCACGTCGTCGGGTCTCGCGCCGAACTGTCCGGCCAGATACATCCGGACCAGTGCGCTCGAATCGCTGGCATAGTTCGGGAAGGTGATCTCCCGCACCAGCCTGCCCTCGGCGGCCAGTGCTGCGGCCAGACGCTTGGCCTGGGTGGCCTTGCCGCTGCCGTCCAGCCCTTCCAGCACGATGAGTTTTCCGTGGCTCATACGGGTTCCCCCTTCAAAGCGGCATACTGCGCCCGCACCTCGGCGGTCTTGCCGCAGCACATCCTGCCCTCCGGGCAGGGGCCGGAAACACACGCCGGGCCGGCCGTGCGGAAGAGATGGGGTGCCACCGGGTAGACCAGCCGCAGCATCTCTTCGGCCAGCGCCCGGATCTCCCACTGGGCGCGGCTGCAGCACCGCAGATGGAAGAAGTTCTGCAGGCTGCGGGCGTTCATGGTGACGACCATCTTGGTCTCGCAGGCATTGGGCAGCACGAAGCGGGCGTCCTCGTTGGCCTGCTTGGAAGCCTTGGCGCGGGCCTGTTTTTCGGGCATTCCCTCTGCCATCAGACGGGCAGTGTGGCCCTCCTCCAGCTTTTTCACGAGGTCAAGGTAGCGCGCCGCGTCCTCGTTCATGCTGGCGATGAAAGCTTCCTTCGCTTCGGGGATGGCTTCGATCTCCGGCGGGATGACATAACGAAAGTCGTCCAGCCGGACATAGCGCTGGCTCTGCACACTGAACGATGCGATGCGGTGGCGGGTGATCTGGGCCAGCAGGGTGCGGCTGACGCCCTCGATGCCAAAGGTGAAACTGGCATGTTCTATGGGGCTGGCGTGGCCAAGGTCGCTGAGCATGGTCAGGAAGCTGGCCGTCTTCTCCTCGGTCAGGCCGTCCAGCAGGTCGGTGATATGGGCGTCGGAATAGCAGAGCTTCGCCGCCGCGGCCACCACCTTTTCCGGCTCCGGCGTATGCGCGATCAATCGGACTGTCATCATCTGTCATTCCTCCGTTATTTTTGTCAGCGGCGCAAAGTTTGCCATGGTCTTCTTCACGCCGACCTTTTCAAAGTTGATCTCTACGATCTGGTCGCCTGCGGCAGGCTTGACCTTGAGCACCTTGCCGCGGCCAAACACTTTATGCTCCACGATATCCCCCGGCTCGTAGTGTTTCGGGGTGCTGGCGGCAGGCTTTGGCGCCGGTGCCCCGGTGAACTGCACCGGTTTCGCCGGAGCCTTGGGGGCTGCGGCGCGGCCATAACCGGAGCCAAAACCGCCCGAACGGCTGCGGCTGTCCCCGCTGGCCGACCCGGACGCGCCCCGCCCGGCGTAATCGGAGCCAAAACCGCGGCTGCCGCCGTTGTATTCGGCATTCAGGTAGCCGGAGCGGCTGCGGCCCCAGCCGGAGGCACCGGAGTAGCCCGATGCGCCGCCCGGCACGGTATCGCTGTAAGCCGAGCCCCAGCCGCCCAGCTGAGAGCGGCGCTCCAGCGCCGGGCTGCGGGTCTCCTCGATGTACTCCGGCTCGATCTCGCGCAAAAACCGGCTGGGCTCGTTGCGCTGAGTGCGGCCATAGAGCATCCGGGTCACGCTGTTGGAGATGTAAAGCTCCTTTTTGGCGCGGGTGATGCCGACATAGGCCAGACGGCGTTCCTCTTCGAGGTCTGCCTCGGAGTATTTGCTCATCTCGCTGGGGAAGACGCCCTCCTCCATGCCGATGAGGAACACATACGGAAATTCCAACCCCTTGGCCGAGTGGATGGTCATCAGGACCACCTGGTCGCTGCTCTCGTTGTAGCTGTCGATGTCGCTGATGAGGGCGATGTCTTCGAGGTAGCCTTCCAGTGTGGCTTCCTCGCCGTGCTGGTCGCAGTAGTTTTTCACGTTGTTGACCAGCTGGCCCAGGTTCTGCAGCCGGTCGGCGGCGTCCTCGTGGCCCTTGGCGATCTCCTGTTCGAGCATGGCCTTGTACCCGCTCAGCTCAATGACGTCAGACGCGAACTCATCCAGCGTCCGTGTTTCCAGCGACTCCTGCAATTTCTCGTAGATCTGCCAGAATTTCAGGATCGGCATGATGGAACGGGCCAGCCGCGCGTACTGGTCGGCGTGGCTGATGATCTCCAGCATACTCGTGTTCTCCTGCGCGGCAAGGTCTGCGATGACCTCGATGGTCGTGTTGCCGATCTTCCGCGCCGGTTCGTTGATGATGCGGCGCAGACGGACATCGTCGCGGGCATTGGCCACGATGGACATATAGGAGTGGATGTCCTTGACCTCTTTGCGGTCGTTGAAGCGCTGGCCGCCCACGATCTTGTGCGGGATGCCGGCGCGGGTAAAGTAGCTTTCGATGGGGGCCGACTGCGCGTTCATTCGGTAAAGCACCGCGTGGTCTGCCAGATGCCCGCCCTCTTTGAGGTGCTGACCAATGACATCCGCGATGTGCATGGCCTCATCCTGCTCGTTCTCCGCCGTGTAGACCTGCACCTTGTCGCCCTCGCCGTTCTTCGTCCAGAGGGTCTTGCCTTTGCGCTCGGTGTTGTGCTGGATGACGCAGTTGGCGGCGTTCAGGATATTGGAGGTCGAGCGGTAGTTCTGCTCCAGACGAATGGTCTTTGTGCCGGGATAGATGCGCTCAAAGTTGAGGATGTTCTCGATGGTGGCACCGCGGAACCGGTAGATGCTCTGGTCATCGTCGCCGACGACGCAGATGTTCTTTTCCGGCCCGGTGAGCAGGCTGACCAGGCGGAACTGTGCCACGCTGGTGTCCTGGTATTCGTCCACGAGCAGATAGCGGTATTTGTTCTGGTAGAACTGCCGCACCTCCTCGTGCCCGGCCAGCAGCTGGACGGTCTGGTAGATGAGGTCATCGAAATCGAACGCACCGGCATCCTTCAGCTTCTTTTCGTAGGCCGCATAGACTTTGGCCGCCAGCGCCCCTTTCGTATCCCGCGCCGGGGTGCGCAGGGCCTCTTCGGGGCTGACGAGCTGGTCCTTCCAGCGGCTCATCTGGTTGATGGCGCTCTTGACCGGGAAGAATTTGTCGTCGATGCTCAGTTCTTTGTACACGCTCTTCATCACGCGCTGGGCGTCGTCGGTGTCGTAGATGGTAAAGCTGCGGGGGTAGCCGATCTCCTCGGCCCAGCGGCGCAGGATGCGCACACAGGCCGAGTGGAAGGTGGAGGCGAACACCTCGTCGCCCTCTTCGCCGCCCAGCATGTTCCGCAGGCGCTCCTTCAGCTCCCCTGCCGCCTTGTTCGTAAAGGTGATCGCCATCACGTTCCAGCTGCGCACCGCATCCTTGCGGAGCATCCCGTCCAGCCAGGAAGGGGCATCGGTGTTCGTCATGATGGCCATCCGCAGCGCCTTGACGTCGTCCTCGGTCACTTCGCGGGGCACCCACTGGGAGCCGTGCGCCGCACCAAAGCGGATGAGGTTCGCGATGCGGTTGACCAGCACGGTCGTCTTGCCGCTTCCGGCACCTGCCAGGATCAGCAGCGGGCCGTTGGTGGTAAACACAGCCTCACGCTGCATCGCGTTCAGGCGGCCGAACTGTTTTTCAATGTAGGTATCGCGCAGCGCGCAAAATTCCTGCCTGAGATCAATTGCCATTGTTTCACCTGTTCTTTAAGCTATTTTCCATGAATCACTAAGATATAGTATATCACATTTCATCCCTATTGCACAGAGTTTCCCGCACAAAAAACCGCCCATCTGCGGCGCAGTGCCGACAGATGGGCGGTTTGGAATCTTCAATTTGCCAAAACAGGGCTTAGCCGAAGATGTTGATCAGAATACCAGCAGCAACGGCGGAACCGATCACGCCAGCGACGTTGGGGCCCATGGCGTGCATCAGCAGGAAGTTGGAGGGATTCTCGCTCTGGCCGACCTTCTGAGAAACGCGGGCCGCCATCGGAACAGCGGAAACGCCTGCGGAACCGATCAGGGGGTTGACCTGGCCGCCGGTCAGTGCATACATGACCTTGCCGCACAGAACACCGGCTGCGGTGCCGAAGGAGAATGCAATCAGACCCAGCACGATGATGAACAGGGTGCGGGTGTTCAGGAAGGTGTTGGCAGAGGTGGTGCAGCCAACGGACAGCGCCAGGAAGATGGTGATGATGTTCATCAGCTCATTGCCGGCAGTCTTCTGGATACGGTCCACAACACCGGACTCCTTCATCAGGTTGCCCAGCATCAGCATACCGACCAGGACGGCGGCATCCGGAACGATCAGGGAGACGATGATGGTGACCATGATGGGGAAGACGATCTTCTCGGTCTTGGTCACGGTGCGCAGCTGCTTCATCACGACGGTACGCTCTTTCTTAGTGGTCAGAGCCTTCATGATGGGCGGCTGGATGACAGGCACCAGCGCCATGTAGCTGTATGCTGCCACGGCGATGCTGCCCAACAGCTCCGGTGCCAGACGAGAGGTGACGAAGATCGCGGTCGGGCCGTCTGCACCGCCGATGATGGCGATGGCAGCAGACTGCTTCTGGGTGAAGTCCACCAGGCCGGTGGCTGCCAGCAGGCGGGCACCCATGTACGTACCGAAGATGCCGAACTGGGCTGCAGCGCCCAGCAGCAGGCTCTTGGGGTTAGAGATCAGGGGTGCGAAGTCGGTCATGGTGCCGATGCCCAGGAAGATCAGCGGCGGGTAGATGCCCAGCTTGACGCCCATGTAGAGCATATCGGCCAGACCGCCGTTGTTCAGGATCTCAACCCACATCGGGTGCTCCAGACCATCGCCGACGAAATACTGCATGTGGATGATGCCGCTGCCGGGCAGGTTGGCAAGGATCATGCCGAACGCCATGGGCAGCAGGATCAGGGGCTCAAATTCCTTCACAATGGCCAGGTACAGCAAGAAGCAGCCGACGCAAATCATGATTGCGTACAGGTAGCCGCCCGGCTCGCCGAAGCGGGCAAAGCCAGAGCTTTGGAAAATACCGACCAGAGTGCTGATAAACTGTGTCATGTTCTTCCTCCTGTGTTAAAAAGGTGCGGTGGTGTCGTTGACACCGGCCTTGCCCCAGCCATTCTTGCTGCGGCGCACGGCCTTGAGGGTGTACTTTCCGTTGCCCATTGCGTGGATCGCTGCCATGATCGCAGCCACCACATCGCCGGGGATGCCCTCTTCCACCACAGGAGCAGGAGCAGCAGCCTGCTGAACAGGTGCGGCCGGCTTTGCAGCGGGAGCCTTGGGTGCAGCCTTTGCTGCTGCCTTCCTGACATTCATGCCGTCGAAGATCTTGCCCTCCAGCGTGATGATCGCCATCAGCAGGACAAGGATGGCAAACACCAATACGATACCGGTAATGGTGATAACCACATCAGAACCCAGATTCATGTTCTTCCTCCTAGTCATTTATTCTTCTGCGGCCAAAGCGCATAGCTCCGCCCGCAAAAACCGATTTGAAAACATTATACAATATTTTCCGGCCCGATTCAACAACGATGAACAAAAAATATCGCAATTTTTTCCAAACCGTGAAGTACGTCTTTTCGCTCAGCGGCGGCCGATGCGGGGGGTCGCATCCGTAAAGCCGGTCTCCAGCCGGTCGCGCACACTCAGGCTCATGGCCGTGCCCAGCGCCACGCAGTTCACGGGGTCGGGCGAGACCTCCACGTTGACCTTGAGTTCCTGGCTCAGGTACTCCGGCAGGCCGTGCAGCTGGGCACCGCCGCCCGTCAGCACCACGCCGTTGCGGAAGATGTCGCCGGCCAGCTCCGGCGGGGTCTTTTCCAGCACCTGATGGGCCGCCGTGCCGATCTGCTCGCTCAGCATCATGACCGGCTCGTACAGGTCGCTGGTGGAGACGTTCACCCGGATGGGCAGGCCGGTCAGCAGGCTGCGGCCCTTGACCTCCATCGTCTCGTTGAAATCGGCCTTCTGAGGGCAGCAGGCCACGTTCTTTTTCAGCTGTTCGGCGGTGCGCTGACCGATGGCGATGCTGAACTTGTTGCGCACATGCTTCAAAATCTCGTCATCGTAGTGGTTGCCCGCCACGCGGACGCTGGTGGCCTTGACCTTGCCGCCCAGGCTCAGCACCGCGATGTCCGTGGTGCCGCCGCCGATGTCGATGATCATCCGGCCGTCGGGCTGGGTGATGTCGATGCCGGAGCCGAGGGCTGCGGCGATGGGCTCATCAATGAGGTAGACCTGACGCGCACCGGCTGCCATGACCGCCTCGACCACGGCGTCGCTCTCGATGCCGGTGATGGCCGCAGGCACACAGACCGCCACGCGGGGCTTGACCATGTGGGAGCTGTACACCTGATTGACGAACCGGCAGATGAGCTCGCGGGTCATGGTGTGGTCGCTGATGACGCCGTCCTTCAGCGGGAAGATCGCGGAAATATAGTTCGGGGTGCGGCCCACCATGGCCAGCGCCTTGTCGCCAACCTCCAGCACCGAGTTCTTGCGGGTATCCACCGCCACCACGCTGGGCTGATTGAGCACCACGCCGGTGCCCTCCTGCGCGATGATGATGGTCGTGGTACCAAGGTCGATACCGATATCATTCTGTGCCATAATACGAAGATCCTTTCTCTGCTTTCCCTGTTCCTATCTGAATGCCGGTCTCCCCGGCCGGGTAATCAAACACATTATAGTATAACATAACCGCTCGGAAAAGTACACCCGCGTTCTTGCACAAAGCAGCGGTTTCCTGCGTCATTCCTCAAGTTTCTGCTGTTCAGCGGGCAGGGCCTGCTGCAGCAGGGTGCACAGGCCGCTGTACCGCAGGTTCTGGCGCACATTGCCCATCATCCGGTTCACGACATCCCGCCGCCCGGTCACGATGCAGAGCTTCCGTGCGCGGGTGACGCCGGTGTAGAACAGGTTCCGGTAGCACAGCCGGGGCGGCACCTGCGCCACCGGCAGGATCACCGCCGGGAACTCGCTGCCCTGGCTCTTGTGCACCGTGATGGCGTAGGCGATCTCCAGTTCGTTGAGGTTCTCCGCCGGGTAGAGCAGCCGCCGGTCGTCCATCCGGACCACCATCGAGCGCTCCCGCATGTTGATGGACTCCACGATGCCGATGTCGCCGTTGTAGGCACCCACGCCCTGTTCCCCGCCGACCCGCTGCCAGACGATCTCGTAATTGTTGCGCACCTGCATCACCTTGTCTCCCACCCGGAAGACGCGGGCCGCACTCTGCAGCTGGGGTTTGCCCTTCTGCTCCGGGTTGAGCAGGTTCTGCAGCTCCACGTTCAGCGCCTGGGTGCCGGTGGGGCCGAGCTTGGTCGGGCAGAGCACCTGGATATCCCGGACGGGGTCGAAGCCGTAGCTCCGGGGCAGGCGAGTCGTGACGAGGTCGCAGACCAGCTTCTGGGCTGCATCGCCATCCGATCCCAGAAAGAAAAAGTCGTCGGTCTTGCCGCCTTTTTGCAGCGGCTCACTGGAAATGATGTGGTGGGCGTTCTCCACGATGAGGCTCCGCTTGGCCTGCCGGAAGATCTCGTTCAGGCAGACGGTGGGCACCCGCTCGGAGCGGATGACCTCGCCCAGGATGTTGCCGGGGCCGACGCTGGGCAGCTGGTCGGCATCGCCCACCATCAGGATGCGGCAGCTGTACCGCAGCGCCGCGATGAGGGCCTGAAACAGCTTGACGTCCACCATGCTCATCTCGTCGAGGATGACGACATCGCACTTGAGCAGGTTCTTGTCGTTGTGGATGAAGCTGACCACGCCGCCGGTGTAGTCCACTTCGAGCAGGCGGTGGATGGTGGAGGCCTTCCGGCCGGTCAGCTCGCTCAGCCGCTTGGCCGCGCGGCCCGTGGGAGCGCAGAGGGCCACCCGCTCGGCCTGATGTTCCAGCAATTGCAGGATGGCGTTCACGGTGGTGGTCTTGCCGGTGCCGGGGCCGCCGGTGAGGACGAGGCAGTTCTCGGTCATCGCCTTGCGGATGGCCTCTTTTTGCAGCGGTGCATAGGCAAAGCCCTGGGTCAGCTCCAATACCTGGATGTTCTTGTCCAGGTCGCGGACGGTCTGCTTCTCCCGCTTGGCCAGCAGGGCCAGCCGGTCGGCGATGTCCTGTTCGGCGGCCAGCAGGTCGGGCAGGTAGATGTAGGGTGTGCCCTCAAACATCCGGACGCTGAGTTCGTCCGTTTCGATGCACTGGTCCAGCGCTTTGGCCAGCTTTTCCGGCGGCTGGTGGATGAAATTGGAGGCCGTTTCCAGCAGCTGCGCACGGGGCAGGCAGGTGTGGCCGTTGCCCGCATTGTGGCGCAGGGTGCGCAGAAGGGCGGCTTCCAGCCGCTGGGTGCAGTCCCCTTCCATGTGATAATACTGGGCGATGCTGTCGGCGTGGCGGAAATCCAGCTGCAGCGGCTCGCCGCAGAGCAGATAGGGGTTGGAGGAGATGGCATTCATGGCGCTGGGGCCGAACACCCGGAACACCTCCATCGCGCGGCGGGGGCTGATCTCAAACTGCGCCAGATAGGCGATGAGCTCCCGCATCCCGAACATCCGCTTGAACTCCTGCTGGATGCGGTCGGCCTTGTCCGCCGAGATGCCGGAGATGGTGGTCAGCTGGGCCGGGTCATTCGCAATGATCTCCAGTGCCTGTGCCCCGAACTTGTCGAGGATCTTCGTGGCCGTGCGCGCTCCGATGTAGGGCAGCGAGCCGCTGGCGAGGAAGGCGTAGACGGCTTCCAGATCCTTGGGCATGTCGGTCTCGCACTCCTGTGCGTGGAACTGGCGGCCATAGGTGGCGTGGTTTTCATACTTGCCGCGGCAGACGACGCTCTCGCCTGCATGCAGCTCCCCCACCACGCCGCACACCACCGTGAGGACGCCGCCGCCGGAGATCTCAAAGACGGTGTAGCCGTTGTCCGTATTTTCGTAGATGATGTCTTCGACCGTGCCCTCGATCTGTTCCAGTTCCTGCTCCATCGGCTCCACCGCCCTTTCTGTGGCATAATTATAATCAGTATAATATAAAAAGAAGCGTTTTGCAATGCAGTCATCGCAAAACGCTTCTTTTGAGTCTTACAGGTTTACGCGAGGCACCAGCTTTTCCTTTTTCAGGCGGCGGTACACCACGATGTAGGCCGGGATGAGGAAGAAGCAGGCAAAGAACCAGGCCACGGGGCTGGCGATGCAGGCGGCAAAGTACCCCCACAGCGGCACGAACAGGACGCCCACCAGCGCACGGGCGACCATCTCGGCCACCCCGGCGAACATGGCCAGGCTGGAATAGCCCAGCCCCTGGATGGTATAGCGGTAGATGATGAGGACCGCCAGCGGGATGTAGAAGACACTGTTCCAGAAAATGAAGCTCTGGGCGTTGGCCATGATCTCAGTCTGATCGCTCTCCAAGAAGAGTCCGATGAGGGGCTTATCCGCCACGCGCAGGATGAGGAAGGACACGATGCTGTACACCACGCCGATGCCCAGCGCGGTATTGACGCCCCTGTTCACACGGTTCAGGTCGTGTGCGCCCATGTTCTGGCTGGCGTAGGTGGTCATGGCCGTGCCGATGCTCTCCAGCGGGACGCAGAGGAACTGCGCCGCCTTGCCGCCGGCCGTCTGTGCTGCCACGATGTCGCTGCCCAGACCATTGACGGCACCCTGCAGCACGACGCTGCCGATGGCCGTGATGCTGCACTGCAGGCCCATGGGGATGCCCATGCTGCAGAGCTTGGCGCAGTGCGTCCTGCTGAGTTGCCCCTCTTCTCTGGACCAGCGCAGCTCCCCGTAATGTTTGAGGATATAGAGCAGACTGCCCAGACCGGCCACGGCCTGGCTGAACACAGTGGCGAACGCCGCACCGAAGGCGCCCATCCGGAACACGATGATGCAGAGCAGGTCCAGCCCGATGTTCAGGAAGCTCGCCACCAGCAGGAAGTAGAGCGGGCGCTTGCTGTCGCCCAGAGCGCGCATCAGGGCGCTGGTCATATTGTACAGCAGGGTGAATGGGATGCCCACAAAGATGGTGCGGATGTAGACATCCGCCAGGTCGATGATGTTGTCCGGGGTGTTGGTCCAGACCAGGATGGAGCGGGTCATGGCAACCGTGACCACGGTGAGCACCGCCGCAAAGAAGATCGACAGCCAGACGGCATTGGCGGTGTAACGGCGCATCTCACGGTAGTCCTTCGCGCCGAACGTCCACGAAATGGGGATGGAGAAGCCGCAGGCGATGCCGTTGACGAAGCCCAGCACCAGATAGTTCAGGCCACCCACGCTGCCGACCGCCGCCAGCGCTTCCACACCGACGAACCGGCCCACGATGATGGTATCGGCCAGATTGTAGAACTGCTGAAACAGGCTGCCCAGCATCAGCGGGACCGCAAAGGCGAGGATCAGCTTGAGCGGGTTGCCCTGTGTCATATCTTTTGTCATGTCAGTGCCCTCCTTTGGGGGTCATCAAAAGCAACAAAACCGATTTTTTGCCGACAAAAACGCCCTGCCGGAAAAGGGGCAGGACGTTGTGTTTTTCACGAATGTGATTATATCAGATTGCGGTAATTTTTCAAGAGTCTCCTTTTGATAAGCTTCAACAAAGATTCCTCGTAAAAATTAGTGATTCTGCTCATATCTCAGCGAGTCAGCTGGCGGTAGACCCGGACAGCATCTTCGATATGGTAAGGCTCGGTGCCGTGGTTCCCCTGCGCACCCGCCGTGACGAGGATGTACCGTTTCCCCTTTACCTGTGCGGCACTGGCCAGACAAAGCCCCGCCGCGCTGGTGTAGCCGGTTTTGCCGCCCAGGAACTGCCCCCTCCACAGGGAGACATCGCCCAGCTCTGCCCAGAACGTGCTCGTCATGGTAAAGCCCTCCGGATGCAGGTCCGTCTCCGGGACGGCGTAGCGCCCGGCGCTCAGGATGGCACGGAAGGTCTCGTTCTGCATCGCAGCCCGCAGCAGCCGGGCCATATCCCGCACGGTGGAGATATGCTCCGGGTCGTGCAGGCCGGTGGGGTTGCAGAAGTGGGTGGAACGCATCCCCAGCTCTGCCGCCTTCTGGTTCATCAACTCCACAAAGGCTTCCTCCGAACCGCTCACTTCCCGCGCCAGCGCCTCGCAGCACTCCGCGCCGGAGGGCAGGAGCGCACCGTATAACAGGTCCCGCACGGTAGCCGTCTCACCGGGCTGAAACCCCGCCATGGATGCGCCCTCGGCCCGCAATTCCGGGAAGATGTCCTCCGGCAGCGTCACCGGCTGTTCCAGGTCTGGGTTTGCCTCAAGGGCCAGAAGGGCCGTCATCACTTTGGTCATCGAGGCCGGGTAGATGCTCACATCCGCCTCTTTTTCTGCCACTGCCTCTCCGCTGTCGGCATCCACCAGAATGGCATACGGGCTGACCAGCCCCTCCAGATGGACCGTCCGAGGCCACATCAGCAGCAGTGCCAGCAGAGCCAGCAAGATCAAAAACAGACACCGCCGTGCCCGGCGGTTCCGCACAGAACGCTTCCGTTTCATCGAGTTCCACATCCTTTCACTCCATAAAACGGTCGTCCGGGCGGTTTTCCTGCATGGAGTGCAAAACCGCCCCCGGAAAGGCAACCTCTCCGGGGGCAGATGTGGTCATTTTTTCTTCGGTGCACCAAATTCATACTTCCGTGCCGGAACGATGATTGCAAATGCCATGCTCACCAAATATACCAACCAGATCATCAGGCAAAGTTCTTTTCCAACCATCTTCCCTGCCCATGTGCCAAGCGCAAGCAATAACGGCATTGCCACCGCCGTCACGACCGTCCAAATACGTCCCCATCTTAAAATGACCGGCCAATTCCGGTTGTTAAAATAGACCCCCGGAATATTCATTCGGAAAATCCCTTGTGTAACGTAGTTGATACGGTTTTCATCATAGTAACCCGGAAGCACTTCCTCTGTAAAGAAAAAGTACGCCCCGAAAAGGAATCCAAAACCGCAGCTCATCCACAGCAGCATTTGCATCTTTTCTTCCATCCACCCCAGATTCCAGACCATCAGTGCTTCTACCGCACCCAACACGTTGCAGGCCAGATACGTCGGCAGATACTTTTTCACCCGTTCCTGTTTCACTTCTGCCGGTTCCGTCGGGAGGGTCAGTGCCTTTTTCACCAGCACTTCCACCTCGTCGGCCGGGATGGCCGCTTCTTCCAGCCGCCGCCCCTCTAACAATTCTGTCACCGAGACGCCCAGTAGTTCGGCCAGCGGCAGCAGCAGCGAAACGTCCGGCACACTCAGGCCTCGCTCCCATTTACTGACTGCCTTGTCCGAGACATACAACTTCTCGGCCAAGTCCTTCTGCGTCCAGCCCTTTTCCCGTCGCAGCTGCGCCAGGAACGCCCCGAACGCCTGCTTGTTTAGTTCGAAGTTCTGCTCCATCGTGTCGTCCTCCCCCTGTCCGGTCTTGTTGGCTCCAGTGTAGCAGAAATTTCGCAGACCCGCAACCGACCAGCAGTAGAATCCGCGCACCTGCGCAAAACCGCCCCCGGAAAGGCAACCTCTCCGGGGGCAGATGTGGTCATTCTTTTATGATCTTGTCAAGCATCTCTTTCAGCGGCAGGTCGATGCCCTGTGCGGCGTATATCGTTGCGATCATCAGCTCATCGGCATCCACACAGGAAAAATCCAGCCGATAGCCTGCGTTCTGCGCCAGCTGGGCCAGAAACACACGCTGCGTACGCCCATTCCCTTCCCGGAACGGATGCAGCTCATTGGTCCGTTCATAGAGGTCCAGAAGCTCCTCTGCAAAACGTTCCCGCGAAAGACCGCAGAAGAAGTGTTCTTTTTTTACCCGTGCAAAAACCGCCTCGCCAACGCGCGGCAGTTCTTCTGCCGGGCAGAACTGCGTCCCCTTCTTGGAGATATTGATGGTCCGCATCTGCCCCGCCCAATCATACAGCTCCTCAAACAGATGCTTATGGATCGCTCTGTAATGCGCAAGATCAAAGGTGTCACACAAGGGTGCCTCTTCCCACTGGATCGCCCTTGCCGTCACAAGCGCAGCCTCGACCGCATCCAGCTCGCTCTGACTGCGCAGATCGAATTTGTTGACCAGAACCGTTGTTCCCGGATAGCAGCCGCTTTCCGTTGCATCAGCTTTCCGTTGCATCAATGGTATATCCCATGCTTCACCTCCGGGCTGGCCGGTCCTGCCCACGCTGCCGGTTCAGGATCTCCTGCACAAGGGTCGCCGTATCGATTCGTCCTTCCAGATAGCGCACACAATCGCGCTCCGTCTGTTTGGAGACCGGAAGCCCCTCCATCCGCGCAGACGCCACCGCATTGCGCATAGCCTGTTCTCGTTTTGTCGTCATACCGGAACTCCCTCCTTCCTGTTCGAATCTATTATAGCAAAACCGCCCCCGGAAAGGCAACCTCTCCGGGGGCAGATGTGATCATTCGGAATAGTGGGCGAGGAACTGCTTCGTGCGCTCCTCCTGGGGGTGGTCGATGAGCTCTTTGGCGGGGCCTTCCTCCACGACCACGCCGCCATCCATGAAGAGGATGCGGTCCGCCACATCGCGGGCAAAGTGCATCTCGTGGGTGACGATGATCATGGTCGTCTTGCGGTCGGCAAGGTCGCGCAGGACGCGCAGCACTTCACCGGTCAGCTCCGGGTCGAGGGCCGAGGTCGGCTCGTCGAAGCAGAGGATGTCCGGGTGCAGGGCCAGCGCACGGGCAATGGCCACGCGCTGCTGCTGACCGCCGGACAGCTGGTGCGGATAGTGTCCGGCCCGCTCCGACAGACCCATTTGGGCCAGAAGCTCCTTTGCCTGCTGCTCCAGCTCGGCGTGGATGGCCTTTTTGCGGGCCTTGTAGTCCGGGCGCTCTTTGGCCAGCAGCTCACCCGCCAGCATGACGTTCTGCAGCGCGGTGTACTGCGGGAAAAGGTTGAAGTTCTGGAACACCAGACCAAAGTGGAGACGCTTCTTGCGCACTTCGCTCTCCCGCTGGGTGGCGGGGTCGGCGGCGTCCCACATGGTCTCGCCGTTCA
>OOCD01000711.1_pt1 | contig 23276 bp, 26 predicted proteins | sample 1671791 | NCBI WGS metagenome assembly OOCD01 (sample SAMN06348193, study PRJEB24527) | human gut metagenome | biome: human gut; feature: ankylosing spondylitis patient; material: feces | host: Homo sapiens | place: China | collected 2015-10
GTGTATCAACAGCAATTCAGGTGGATGGTTACAGCTTGGATGCACAGAAGGACAAGTTTAGGAAATATGCAGAATTTCAGGATATGGAGATTGTGGGAGAATATTCCGATGAATGGCATTCCGGTAAGAATATAAAAGGTCGTCAGGAATTTATGCGTATGCTGAATGAATTTCCCTGTTTATGAGGGCGTTCATGAAGCAATTATTGCCGAGGAAGACTGGGAGCTTGCACAGGAAAAGCGTTCAAAAAATAATTACAGGCGTGAAAAAATTCATGATCCGGAACATGCACATATTTTGTCCGGAATATTAAAATGTCTTTGCTGTGGAAAAGGAATGTATGGAAATATTGCCAAAGCAGGGAGAAAAGATAACAAGACCAGATATTACTATTATTGCAAGAATACCGTGAATGCGCAAATGAAGCTCAAACCCTTGTGGTTTGGGCTCTTTCTAATTTTGATAGAAACTTGAGAACAATAATTTTCAAAAAGTCAATTATCAATTTGTAATGGCGTATATGAAAGCCTTGCAGAAGTTGGAACAGATGGAGAACATGGTGGAGGAATAGAGATGGCAAATAAAATAGTTAGGGAAATTATTCACGCAAAAGGAATTGATATTGGGATTTACACGAAAGATTTTGAAAATGAATATATTTCGTTGACAGATATTGCAAAATATAGAAATGATAATGATCCCAGATTTGTCATTCAGAACTGGATGCGAAACAGAAATACAGTTGAGTTTTTGGCTGTTTGGGAAGAATTTCATAATTCAGATTTTAACCGTGTGCAATTCGAGGCGGTTAGAAGTGAGGCAGGATTAAACAGGTTTGTTATGACGCCAACCAAATGGATTGAACAGACCAATGCTATTGGAATAGTGTCAAAAGCAGGCAGATATGGTGGAGAAACTTATGCACATAGCGATATTGCAATGGTATTTGCTACATGGATTTCTCCGGAATTTCAACTGTATATTATGAAAGATTACCGCAGGTTAAAACAAGATGAAAATAGTCGATTTTCATTGGACTGGAACTTGAACAGGGCTTTATCAAAGGTGAACTACCGTGTTCACACAGATGCGGTGAAGGAAAATTTGATTCCACCAGAGCTAACACCAGAACAGAGAAAAGATTCATCTATTATCAGGAATTTTGAAATGTCCTGTCTGCGGTGCAGGAATGTATGGCAACAAGTCTATTAAGAAACGCAAGGATGGAAGTAACGATAAGGATTTTTATTATTATGGTTGCAAACACAGAAATATGACTAGAGGTCATAAGTGTGATTACAAAAAACAGGTGCATGAAGAAATGCTGGATGCTTCTGTTGCAGAGGTGATTAGTAAACTGGTTAGTAATCCTAAATTTTCGGATTTAATCCGCAACAAAATAAATATGGAAGTAGATACTAGTGCATTAGATCAGGAAATAGAAAATTATAAAATACAATTAAGAAAGCTATATCATAATAAAGATACTATTTTATCAGATATGGATTCTCTTGATTATGAGGATAAGCATTATCAGCGAAGAAAAATAGATTTAGAGAACCATTTGTACAAGACTTATGATAAAATAGATGATGCAGAGGAACTGCTGGTATCTGCAAAGGCTAAGAAACGTTCTCTGCTGGCAGATAAGATTACAGGTGATAACATTTACAAGGCACTCGTGTTCTTTGATAAATTGTATGCTCAAATGAACGAAGCAGAGAAACGGGAGTTCCTGTCGCAGTTAGTGGATAATGTGCAGATTTACGAAGAACGCAAAGAGAATGGTCAGTGGCTGAAATCTATAGAATTTAAGTTGCCGATTATAGAAAAAGAGTTTACACTAAGTTTGGACAATGATACACAAAATGAAACGGTAGTAATGCTTTCCCACAAAAAACTGATAGCGTAATCAACGTAAAAGTCGAGTTTGGCGAGGGGGAGGGCAAAGTGCCGCTTGATAATATTGCCAAGAGAGCCGAAGCGTACAAGCCGAAAGAGCGAGTGACCTATAAGAGGATTAAGGAGTACATAGAAGCAAAATACGGCTTCAAAGTACGGCTTCAAAGTACATACCGCATACATCGCAGAAGTAAAGCGGGATTTAGGCTTGCCGATGTATGATGCCCCTAATGCGGTGGAAGAATTAAAGCAGCCGAGGAAACATCCGACACCAGAGAAAGTGGAAGCTATAAAGGACGCGTTGAAGCATTTTGAACTAATCTAAATATAAAATCGGATACCATTATAGCCGTTTGTTCAGTTTTTGAATAGGCGGCTATTTGGCTATCTGGATTTTTAGAACTATCGAATAAGCAGAAAAGGTTGTATAATATACGTGGACAAAGTGAAAATGTGTAAAAAAGCTATCTTGATTATATAGAGGAGAATAGTAAAATAAGTATGGGATTTTCTAAAAATGATTTTGACAAAGTAGATTTGCGGATTAAAAATATAACAGAACAGACTGTTGAACAAATAGAAGTAGATTCAGAATTGCCTCCAACAATAGAGCAATTAGAAGATAATAATAAAACCTATTCCATTATGGCAGCCATACTATTTATCGATATTCGTAAGTCAACACACTTAACGGAAAATAGTCAAGCAAAAAGTATGGTTAAAATATATCGTTCATTTATGAGAATGGCAGTTGATTGTGTTAGAAAAAATGGAGGAGTTACAAGACAATTTCTGGGTGACAGAATTATGGGTGTCTTTATTGACTCCATTGATAAAAACGGGAGTATAGTGGATAGTGCAGCAGATAAAGCAATCAATGCGGCAAGAAGTTTACAGACTGTGATTGATTATAGCTTAAATAAATATTTGAAAACTAATGTTAATGGGAAAGTTATTGAATGTGGTATTGGTATTGATTATGGAAAGGTTCTTGTCACTCAAGTTGGTATGTATGGCCTAGAAAGTGATGAAAATAGAGAGAATGAAGTGGATTGTGTATGGGTTGGCAATACAACAAATTATGCAAGCAAATATTCAGATATAGCATCTGGCGGAGAAATATTTATTTCAAATAATGTTTTCAAGCAAATGTCAGATGAGTACAGGGAAGTTTTTGTAAAATCAGCAAAATATAAAGGAAGAAAATTATTCCAAGGCTATGTGGCAAAGGATTATTATTTGGAGTTTTCAGAGGATTTAGGAAAACCAATCAAAATAGAAGAAGATACAACAGTAGAATCGGATACATTTGAAGGATTGGCAGATGGCATTAGAGAAATCGAGAGATTAAAAAATAGTCTGGTTCAACGAGAACGGGAATTAGCTATTTTAGAAGAAAGATTGAAGAAAGAAAATGATGAATTAAAGAGAAGGTTTTCGAATGAAAATAACGAAAAAATAAAGGCGATAAATGAAAGGGAAAAAGCGGAAGAACAGCTACAAACGGAAATTGAGACTACATATTCTTTTGTCAAAAAAATAATAAGTGGGTCATTTTGTAGACAACTTGAATATATCGATAATATTGGTATTAATAGATGGTTAGATATAGACGAATTTTATCATGAATTAGGAAAGAAGCAAGGATATAATGAAGATATAATAAATAATAGTGTTTTTGAATTTATTGAGATATATGCTTACTTTGGGCGATATCGTGCGTCATATAGATATATGGTTAGTATGGCAAAGGAAAATGATACATGGGTATATATAAATGAATCGACTTTTAAATGGGCATGTGAACAGAATCTAGGTTGGCAAGTTATTGATGCAATGGAGAATAGCCTTAAAAATAATAAAATACGATATGAACATATAAAAGATTATGAAGAAAAAATTAGTAAATTGAAGAAAATAAGGGGATTTTAAATTATGGCACAGAATGACAATCAACAGCAAGAAAATAGAGCGTTTAAAAAAGAAGATGCTTATGAAACACTGGGTATCATAAATACATGGATAGGAAATATGGATACCAAGGTTTCATTTGCATTAGCATTAGCAGGAGTTTTAATAGGTGTTATATTTGAAAAGGGCATGCCCAGTGCATTTGAAAGAATAACAGAGGTATCAAAACTGGCAGAATTATCTGGAGGAGAAATTATTGCAGCCATTCTGGTTGCACTGCTATATTTATCAAGCTTTATTTCTATTTTATGTTTTATGTTATCTATTATTGCAAGAGTGAAAAATCTTAATAGTGCACCATCTATTTTTTTCTTTGGCTCTATTGGAAATATGACATTGGAGAATTATAAGAGTGCCGTAAAAGATATGGACGAAAAAGAAATGATAGATGATTTAGAAGAACAGATACATACAAATTCGAAAATATGTAGTCTAAAAGCAAAATGGTATAACAAGGGAATAAAATTTTTATTAGCAACAGTTATTCTGTGGTTTGTGTGTATGATATTTCAGTTAATATAGAAGGAAAATTATGGAAGTACAGCATCACATTGACAGACAGCAACGGCGGCATTGGCGTGGAGCTGATGCCGCTTTTCATATGGGTATTAGTTATGGAGTTTTCCGTAGGAAACTGATATAATTATAAAAACGAGAGGAGGTAAAATATGGTCAATAATGTGTTTGTTCAGTGTAATGCTTGTAAAATGAAGATAAATCTTCGTGTTCAAATTGGATTATTTGATATTCCTTTTCATGTCCGTTGCCCCAAGTGTCATTCTACTATATATGGAAAAGTTTTTGTAGAAGATAATAATATCAATGTTGAAAATGCTGATATTGTACAATGTGATGATGAGGAATTTTACTCGGTTGAATTATCAGCCGAATTCCCTACCAGAAAAGCCACCCACAAAAAACTAAATGAAATTGAGCTTTCTCCATATATGCGAAATCTTTTACTTTACGGGAGTAATGAAAAGGCAATAGAGGAAACACAAAAAACCATGTATTTTGCTAATTTTGTTAAGTCTGGATTGAGTGAGATGAAACAAAATTTTGAGTTATTTTGGAATAACCAAGATAAGATACTCTTTGCAAGGGTTACGGACATGATTAAACAGTACCCGTATATTCCTTTTTCAGAAGTAAAAAACAACTTTGATGCGGCAGTAGCGTTACACCAACTTTTGCTAACCACAACAGGCATTTCAATCATTATTGGCAAAGATACTTTAGGAGAGTATACGAAAATAGGACAATTAGTAATTGAGGATAGAAATTATCTTACCCAGATTAGCGAATTTATTGCTAACAGCAAGATTGATTTCAATAGCATTGAAACAAAAGGATTCAAACTAATTGAGTTATTTGCTAAGGTATATGAGCAATTAATTCCCGTAATAGCTCTAAAAAATGGAGATTGTCTTGAAAATGTTGATAAAAATCAATTTGGCATTATGACGGCTAATTTTGATGAGCTAACAGATTTTTATGCCAAAAGTTATGAGTGGATATTTGATAATCTTAAAGTGATTTTGGGACTTAATAACATTTTTGTTCGGAATGATTCAACAAAATGTGTTAATGGCAAGACCTATCAAGATTTTATTAGGGAATCTAACGGAAATAAAATGAAAAATGGATATGTAGACGAAAAAGAACCATTTGGCAAACCTATTAGTAGTTTGAACAACCGAGTTAGAAACGCCATCCAACATTTTGATAGTGATATTGACTATGAAACACAATTGATTACTTTCAAAGACAGAAATAAGTCTGTTGATTTGTATTTAATAGATTTTGCGGATTTATGTATAGAAAATTTCCGCATTATATTTTATGTATTAGAGTTAGTATATAACTTGAGAAAAATAGATTTTATACAAAAGGGGATTGCTCCGAGTTTTGTTGCCAGTAAAATAAGAGTGGATGAGCAACAGCAAAAGAAAAAGAAAATCGGAAGAAACGAACCTTGTCCGTGTGGCAGTGGAAAAAAATATAAACGATGTTGCGGTAAATAATAAGTCTTTATATGGCGAGGAGGTACAAGTGTGGATTATGATTTCAAATGGATACGCCCTAATATGTCATTATATCATATAGATAAAAACAGCCCATTCTCAATAACATTATTAAACAGTGGTAACTTGGCAGACGACTTTAATAAATATGCAGAAGATTTTTTCAATGCGGCAGAGAGCGTAATTCATTATTTGGGCGAAGATGCAGCAGAAAACGGTGATATAGAAAAACTTGATTTATGGTATTTTGCGATGGTCTATTTATATAGACAAAGCATGGAACTTCTTTTGAAGGCAAATATATTTAAGATTGTCACAGCGGAAAATGATAGAAAGTTGATAATCGGTGACATACGGCATGACCTTAAACAAGGGTATGACAAATTATTAGAGCTAAAAGATTTAGAATATACAGATAACGATAATGCTAACTGGTTATGGAAATATTTAGCGGATATTTCAAGGATTGATAAAGAATCTGATATGTTCCGTTATCCTTTTGGCAATAATCTTAATGTTTTATTTGATAAGCAGACGCATATTTCTTTAGCGGCAACTCATGATAATATGAATAAAGCCTTTAATATTTTGAGTGAGCTATATAAGACGGGAAATTTTACAGAGCAGGAATATGAAGCATATTCACCACAGTTAATTATTGAAGGTGGACATTACTACCAGCAAAGCGTTGTCGGCTATAAATATGCACAGCATTCGTTTTACCCTTACTATTCCTCGTATGAAGAAGTAGGGAATTTTTTAAAAGAAAAAATTGTGGACGACAATAAAAAAGAATTGTTTATGCCAATGTGCTATATGTATCGTAATGCAGTTGAGCTTGGTTTAAAAAGGATAATTATTGAAGATAGCCACATAGAGAGAACAAAGGCGTTGAAGATACTTCGACGAAAAAAGCATAGCATACTTGGACTTTGGAACAGTATTGTCGATGAAGTTGACAAATATTCCAATGCACCAGATGATGATACTACTTTAAATGATACAACACAGTATATCCAAGCGTTTCATGATTTTGACCAAAGTTCTGATTTGTTTAGGTATCCATGTAATAAAAATTTGCAGGTTTACTTTTCAGAAGAAAAGATATTAGACATAGAGAATGTAGCTTCTTGTTTTGAAGAACTATGCAATTTTTTGGATGCTGTTGATAGTATGCTAAGTGAAATTAAGGATTATGAAGCAGAAATGGCATCATATTACGATTACTATTAAATTGAAAATTCATACAAAAAACGATTGTCAACTTGATTTTAATGACGAAGATTTTGGGGATGATACGATTGTAGAGTTGGAAGAAATCCGGAAAAATATGATAAGCAGATTAACGCATGGTATGAGCTGGCATTACATGATGAGAATGAAGAGATACAGCATCATGCAGCAGATTCCTTATTTGGATTTTATTTACGTAAGAAGAATTACACCAAGGCGGAAAAATATCTGGACTATTTTTCAGAACACGATCCTATGAAAAGTTATTATCAGGGAAGATTACTCCATGAGCAGGGAAAAATCAAAGAAGCATATGAGAAATATGAAAATGTTATTTTTTACGGCTTTAGTACACTTAATTTTGTTCTTTCCACAATGGCTGGACTGGCATTGCGGGAAAATGATATCGGTTATGCGAGATTTCTGTCAGGGAAAGTACAGGCAGTTGCCCATACATTGGAAATGGGAAAATATAATGAGTATTCGCCAATGCTTGATATTGTATGTGCAGGGAAAGATGTAGAGGGAACATATAAGGTGGTAAAACATCTTCTTGATAATGTGGGTACTATGTATGATTTTAGAAAGTCCGGTTTATATAAGCATATGAAGTTCAGAGATATTGATGAAGCTATATTAGATGGTGTAAAAGAAAAACTTCTTGAAGGATTCAGAAATGAGGAAGAATTCGGCTACATGGCAGGATATGAACCGTGGGAGAAATTAATTTTTGACAGATAAGCCTTTTTGAAAACTGTCGTTTGGTAAAATCTATTCCATTTTTAAAAGCCTTGCGATAAAATATGTTCTGTGAATTATTCACAAGATAATATTTTAAGGAGGCTTGGCAATGAACAAGGATTTTGAACGCTGCTGCAGCTTTCTTGCAGACATGATTATTAAATATGCACCACGGATAAGAGATGAAGTAGAGATGTGTATGATGATCAAGGATTCCATTGATGACGAGAAAGTAAGCAGGCAGAAACAATTTGACAGGTTCTGTTATTACTTAGGTGGGGTAAAACAGCTTCTGGACGAAAAGGCTGTATATGCAGCCAGCATCCTGCAGATATATGCTGTAGGATGTATACATATATCAGGAGGCTTCATTCATGGCGAGTGGAGTCTCTTTTATTTTGCATTGTATAATGGAAAAAGTTTTGGTTGAACAGCGGTTGGAATAATGATAAAATCTTGTTGGGACAATAGTGAACGCATGCGTTCACATTTCATAACTAAGAAGTAATGGATTGGAGAGGTGCTTATGGCAGATAAAATTGGAACTGATGAATATGGGGAAATACTTATATATCAGACTGATGATGGGCAGACAAATATAGAAGTTAAAATAGAAGATGATACAGTATGGCTGACACAACAGCAGATGTCAGAGTTATTCCAAACTTCTCGAACAAATGTAGTAGAACATATTAAGCATATTTATGAGGAGGGTGAATTAGACGAAATTTCAACCTGTCGGAATTTCCGACAGGTTCGAAAAGAAGGAAATCGTGAGGTGACAAGGCAGATTCCTCATTATAATCTTGATATGATAATCTCTCTTGGATACCGTATTAAATCAGTGATTGCAACAAGATTCAGGCAGTGGGCAACAAAGCGGCTAAAAGAATATATGATTAAGGGATTTACGATAGATGACGAGCGTTTGAAAGGAAATGGTGGAGGAAATTACTGGAAAGAGTTACTTGACAGAATCAGGGATATAAGATCTTCAGAAAAGGTATTGTATCGCCAGGTTCTTGATTTGTATGCTACGAGTGTAGATTACAATCCTCATAGCGAAGAGTCTGTTAGATTCTTTAAAATTGTTCAGAATAAACTTCACTATGCAGCACATGGTCATACTGCGGCAGAGGTTATATATCAACGTGCTGATGCACAAAAACCATTTATGGGACTTACTTCATTTTCAGGTGAATTACCAGCATTAAAAGATATAGGAATTGCAAAAAATTATCTGGATGAGAGTGAACTAAAAGTATTAAATAATCTTGTATCTGGTTATTTTGATTTGGCAGAAATTAATGCAATTGAACATAAACCTATGTACATGGATGATTATGTAAAGCAATTGGATAGTGTTTTGTCATCAGGAAACAGAAAGCTTTTAACTGGTTCCGGTTCTGTAAGTCATAAACAGGCGTTGGAGAAAGCAAAGTCAGAATACAGAAAATATCAGGAGATTACTTTGACACCAGTCGAAAAAGCATATCTTGAAAGCATTAAAGAGGTTTCCAAGGAAGTAAAAAGGAGATAACATCTGATGAAAAAACAGCAGAAATGTTACATATATACAAGAGTTTCCACTTCCATGCAGGTAGATGGTTACAGTCTTGATGCACAGAAGGACAAGCTTAGAAAATACGCAGAGTATCAGGAATTGTCTATCGTCGGGGAATATTCTGATGGGGGTAAATCTGGCAAAAGTGTGGAAGGCAGACCACAGTTTAAGCAGATGCTTGCGGATGTAGAAAGAGGCAAAGACAATGTTGATTATGTGCTGGTATTTAAGCTGTCACGATTTGGAAGAAATGCTGCAGATGTTTTATCGTCATTGCAGAAAATGCAGGATTATGGAGTTAATCTTATCTGTGTAGAGGATGGGATTGACAGCTCTAAGGATGCCGGGAAGCTGATGATATCTGTGTTATCTGCGGTTGCAGAGATAGAACGTGAGAATATCCTTGTCCAGACAATGGAAGGCCGCAGACAGAAAGCGAGAGAAGGCAGATGGAACGGCGGATTTGCGCCATATGGCTATCAGCTGGTAAATGGTGAACTTATCATTGCAGAAGATGAAGCAGAGATTATCCGTATTATATATGATAAATTCGTCAATACAACGATGGGAATGGCTGCGATAGCTGCATTTTTAAATAACAGTGGTTATAAGAAAAAGCTTCGCCAGAATAACACAATTGAAGGTTTTTCTACATCATTCGTCAAGGGTGTGCTGGACAATCCGATATATTGCGGTAAGCTTGCATTTGGCAGAAGAAAAAATGAGAAGATTCCGGGAACAAGGAATGAATATCATATCGTAAAACAAAAGGATTACTTGCTAAGTGATGGAGTCCATGAGGCAATTATATCAGAAGAAATGTGGAACCAGGCACACAGAAAGCGGCAGGAGACAGGTGTTTTACAGGTAAAAACACATAGTCTTGAGCATGAACATATTTTATCAGGGATTATTAAGTGCCCTGTATGTGGAAGCGGTATGTATGGCAATGTGAATCGTAAGAAGCATCCGTACGGAGGCTATTACAAGGATTATTTCTATTATGCCTGCAAACACAGGAAGCTTGTGGACGGACACCGCTGTACTTATAAAAGACAGTGGAATGAGGACAGAATCAATGCGGCAGTTGAGGAAATTATCCGTAAATTTGTAAAGAACCCAAAGTTTGAGCAGGAAATCCGTAAGCAGATAGGAAGCAGCATTGATACTTCGGAGCTTGACAAGGAATATGATGGATTAAAAGATAGACTGAGCCAGACAACCGGGGCAAAAAACAGGCTTGCTGACCAGATGGATCATTTATCTGTATCCGATAAGAATTATGACAAAAAATATAATGACATGCAGGAACGTTTAGACAAGCTATATGATGAAATCACTGATATTGAGGATGCCATGGAAGAAGTCGAAACAAGACTATATAATATCAGGCAGGACAAAATCTCAGAAGATAATGTTTACCAGTTCCTTTTATTCTTTGATAAGCTGTATGATAAATTTACAGATCTGGAAAAGAAGACATTTTTGAAGAGCTTCCTGTCGGATGTGTTTATCTATGAGGAAGAGCAAAAGGATGGCAGAATATTAAAAGGTCTCCGGTTTAAATTTCCTATATATATGAATGGCAGAAATGTATTAGGCGTGGATTGGGACAACGAGAGTACAGATGAGACTGTGGTGGGACTACACAGAAAGGATATGTAGAAATCCTTGAATTTACGCACTTTGTAGAGTTTTTCAGTTTCAACAAAATTAGTGAAAATCACAGGGAAAAAGAGCTTGTGAGGAAAGTAACTGTTGTTGTAGCGTTAGACCTCGGTTGTGGGAACACAAAGAATTCTGAATATGAAAGTGAATAGAGAGCTATCAGATATATTGATAGAACATAGGGATACTTGAAAGAGTGTCCCTATTTTTTATATTAGGGCATTCCATTAGGAGTGCCTTTTTCAATTCAATTTAAAAGGAGGTTCACTATGAACAACACAGCGTTAGGAGCAGAAAACAAAAAGGAACAGACAATCAATTTTATCAGCGAAGCACATGAGAAATTCTACTATGAAAAATTAAAAGAAGTGCGTTATGTGGATGTATATCACAAAGCACTTTGCTATTGTCTTGGCATCAGCGATGATACGAGAAGAAATATCAACAGAATTTATGACTTTAAGACTGGCTGCGTAAAACCAGAGTGCCTGCACGATGGTTGGCAGACCAGTGGAAGCGAAAAGGTTGTCAGAATGGCGTTCAATTTGTATTGCAATGGTACACCGAGTGTAGATGATGAGTTGGATGCAGAGGAGCAGATTGATGAGTGTAGGCAGTATTCAGTGGAAGAATTGTTCTGCTGTGCCTATGCACCGTATTTTTGGCAGGCGATACAGATCCGCTATCCGGAGTATGCAACCTATAATCGGAAACTGTATGCCCTGTTTGGAGGAGCTGATTGATGTTAAAAGTTCGATTGATGGGAACGAAGAATGATATTAAATGGTTTGGGAAGATTTTGCAGAGAAATCCCAAGATTGAAGTAACAGAGTTTTCAGATTTATACCCGAATAAAGGGACAAAGAAGTTTTACAGAGCGTATGTAGAAGTGAAAAAGACTAATGTAGGACGCCCTGATTTGGGGCTCCCTTTGCGCCATGCCTGCAGTCAGTCCGGAAAGAAAAAGTGGCAATGCCTGTTTCAGACTGTTTTCCACTGCATCTACAATCTGTTTCACAAAAAGTTCTTCCCGTTCTCTTGTTTCCAGATAAGGATCAGCCTGTGTGCGGTAGTAGCGGTCAAAATAATCTACCAGTGCAAGAGAGATTACCTGACTGTAAGATTTAAAATCCTGCCTGTCCATCGTCTGTAAATATTCCCAGGCTCTCCGCTGTTGTTCTTTGTCCAGATTAAAGCGCAGGTTTGTGTTGCGGATATTGTTCTGCATGGTTTATCCCCTCCTTTTTTCGTATTGATTGATTCAGCAGGTCGTACCGGTGTGGTACTGCTCTGCTGTGGGATAAGCATATGAAAATCGGAGGAAAAAGGCATTGAGGGGAAATTGAGCTGGAATTGAGAAAAAATAAACTTTTTATTGATAAATAAGTTTAGATACTAACTCTTTTGTCGTTTTGGTTGTTAATTATATTAAAAGTAGAAATATTTTGATAATGAAAGTGTGGGAGAGAAAATGAACAAAAGAAGATACAGCAATCGTAGAAGAAAGAATATTTTACGAGTATTCATTCTTTTAATGACTATCATAATAACCGTTGTAATGTGGAGAACAATAAAAATCGATGTGCAGGTTGGAGAATTAACATTACCGAAAATTTTGCAGTCAGAAAAGTCCTTTGCAGACACTTCAGGTGAATGGAATCTTATTTTGGTCGACCGAAAACATTATATTCCCAATAATTATCAAGTAGAATTGACAGAATTATCGAATGGTAAAAAAGTAGATTCACGGATTTATCCAGAATTACAACAAATGTTTAATGATGCAAGAGCTGAGGGGATGGCACTGTTTGTTAGAGAAGGATATCGAACAACAGAAGAACAACAAAAAATTATGGACGAGAAAATCAATGAATATGAAAAACAAGGATATTCTGCGAAAGAAGCAAAAAAAAGAGCCGAGAAATATGTTGCAATTCCCGATACAAGCGAACACCAATTAGGACTGAGTGTTGATATTAATGCGGATACCGACAAATGTTCTTCTGAAAAAATATATCAATGGTTAGACGAAAATGCATATAAATATGGGTTTGTAAAACGTTACCCGGAAGATAAAACGGATATAACAGGAATTAGTAATGAACCATGGCATTACCGTTATGTTGGAACGACTGTCGCTAAAATAATGAAAGAAGAAAATTTATGTTTGGAAGAATATTTAGAAAAATATAAATAAAAACAAAAGAAAATCCTAACTTTTTTTATAGTAGGATTGTTATATTATTTAGAAAACAGAGGGAGGCAAATTTGCGAATGGAATACAAAACTGATTCTTTGTTAGTACATCTAGCAAGAGCAGGAGATGAAGATGCGTGTGAAAAACTGGTCAAAAAATATTACTCAAGTATATATCAATATTGTTTGCTACATATCAATGATCCCTATGAGGCAGAGGATTTGACACAAGAAGTGTTTACACGTTTCTTTTCCAATTTATATAGATATAAAGAATATGGAAAAGTTAAGAATTATCTTTATACAATTGCTGGAAATACCGTTAAAAATTATTACAAAAAGAAAAAAGATATTCCATCAGAGGAACTGCTAAAATCAGAGGACTGTAGTAAAAATCATGTAGAAGAGCTAGGAGTCCGATTAACTATTGAACAGGCAGTGAGAAAGTTACCGGAAGAAATTAGAGAAACGGCAGTTTTATATTTTTTTCAGGAATTGAAGCAAAGAGAAATTGCAGAATTACTTCATATCAAACTTTCTCTTGTAAAATATCGAATCGGAAGAGCAAAAGAACTTTTAATGAAAGAGTTGGAGGTGAAAAAAGATGAAGAATTATAAGCAACAAATAAAGGAATATAAAGAGGAGATTGAAGAAAAGTATGTAAGGGCTGAAGCAGAGAACAAAACAGTAAAAGCATGTCAGAATATTTTGTCAGAGTCGGTTTTATCGAAACAATCGCATAGAACATCTTATTTTGAATTTTTGTATGAGCAGACAAAATTCATAAAAAAAAGATGGTGGATTTTACAAGGTTGTGTTCTTATGTGTCTATGGATATGGTTGAGTAATTATACGTCAGACATAAAAGATATGATGAGGATTATGGGAATATCTGCCACAATATTTGTGGTTCTGATTATCCCGGAAATTTGGAAAAACAGAAGAAATGGTGCGATTGAGATTGAGCAGGCGTCTTATTACACACTGCGTCAGATTTGTACAGCAAGAATATTAATGTTTGGAGTAGTGGATCTGGTGATCGTTATGGTGTTTTTGGCAATTACATATCAAACAACAATACTCTCGTTAAGTGATTTGGTGGTTAATTTTTTGCTTCCGGTAAATGTTTCATGTTGTATATGTTTTCGTGTATTGTACAGCAGATGGGAAAAATCAGAATATATAGCAGTACTTTCTTGTCTGGTATGGGTTGGTTTATGGATGATGATTGTTGCAAATGATGTTATTTATCAGAAAATTGTAACTCAGGTATGGGTGGCTATGCTGATATTGACTTTTGTATATTTTATTTTTTGTGTTCAGAAGTCATTGCTATTTGATGAAAAAATTTTGGAGGATTACATGTATGAAATTAGAATTTAAAAATGTAACAAAACAATACGGAGAAGTAAATGCTGTTAATAAAGTGAATTGTGTTATGGAAAAAGGAATTTATGGACTGCTTGGAGTAAATGGAGCAGGAAAGACCACATTAATGCGTATGCTTTGTACGATTGTTCAACCATCAGAAGGACAAATATTATGGAATGGTAAAGATATATGGAAACTAGGAGGTGAATACCGAGAAGTTCTGGGATATTTACCACAGGATTTTGGATATTATCCAGATTTGACCGTATATGATTACATGATGTACATTTCTTCTATAAAAGGGTTAAAAATACCGTTTGCCAGAAAAAAAGTGAAGCAATTATTAAATCAAGTAGGAATGGAAAAATTCAGTAAAAGAAAAATGAAGAATTTGTCTGGAGGAATGGTTAGACGTGTAGGAATAGCACAGGCGATGTTAAACGATCCGCAAATTCTTGTCCTGGACGAACCTACCGCTGGATTAGACCTGAATGAAAGAATACGTTTTCGTAATTTAATTAGTGAATTGTCGGAAGAACGTTTGGTGCTCTTGTCTACACATATTGTATCGGATATTGAGTACATTGCGAATAACATTATGTTAATGAAAGATGGAGAACTTTTTTATGCAGGTACTGCGGAAGATTTAGTATCTTCTATGAAAGAAAAGGTATGGCAATGTAATGTTGCGAGAAGTATGATAGACAAATATATGAATGAATATTTGGTTGGAAATATAAAAACAACAAAAACCGGAGCAGAGCTTAGAATTATTTCAATAGAAAAGCCAACAGAAGATGCTGTGGCTGCAGAAAAAAATCTGGAAGATGCATTTCTATTTTATTTTGGAGAAAAATCGGAGGAAAAACAAGATGCTTAAATTAGAATTAAAACGAATTTTTTCAAAGAAAATTAATGTATTTGCAATCGGATTGGCATTGATACTTGCTGTCATTTTTAGCGGATTTGCAGTTACAAGTAATCGCTATGTGGATGAGAATGGAAATGCTAGTACTGGAATTATGGCAACAAGAAAACTTACAGATAACAGACGAGCATGGAAAGGTACATTGACAGAAGATGAACTTGGAAAAGTTATAGAACAAAATAAAAATGCGGTGACACAATCCTCAGAAGAAAATGCAATTTACGGAACGACATTGCAACCGATAGATGATATTAGGAGTTTTATAATATCGGTATTAACACCGGATGCAGAATATGATGAAAGTGTTCTGAATCAAATTACAGAAGAAAATGTGCAAGAGTTCTATGACAATTATCATAAAAATATGGAAAAGATGGCAGAAGAATATGGAAAGACTTCTGTACAGAAAAAATACTTGGAAAAGAAATATAATGAAATAAAATTACCAGTAGAATACGAATCCTATAGTTCATGGGATACTATGATTATGTATGTAGAAACGTATTCTATTATTCTGGCAATCATAGTTGGTTTTATTTGTGCTGGAATATTTGCAGATGATTTTCAGACAAAAGCAGATGCAGTATTTTTCTCTACAAAGTATGGACGTACAAAAGCTATTAAAACAAAAATACTGGCAGGAATAGCTACGACAGTTATGATTTATTGTATGGGAATTATATTACTTAGTGTGATTTGTTTTGGAATTATGGGAACCAGTGGTATGAATACACCTTATCAAATGTATCAGGCATATAGTATTTACATTATGTCATATGGACAATACTATTTATTGACAGTTGTATGTGGATTTATAGCCAGTATGCTGGCGGCTGTAGTGTCTATGTTAATAGCGGCTAAAATGCATACAATTAGTGTCGCTGTTTGCATTCCGTTCTTTTTATATTGCTTATTGCCATTTATAGGACGGGCACTTTCTGGGTATACAACGCTTTTCAATTTGATACCAACAATTTTGACAAATGTACAGGCAAGTGTAAAAGTCCCACTTATTTATCAGATTGGGAATTGTGTATTTCGACAAATTCCGCTTGTAATGGTAATGTATACAGTGATGGCAATAGCCTTACTGCCTTTTATTTATAAGAGTTTTCGCAGATACGGAAATAAGTAAAAATTGTATTCATACTCATGAAAAACAAAGTAAGTAAAATATCTTCTGGAAAGATCAAAGCATAATTTAAAGATTTAAGGCGGGCAAGTTGCCCGCCTTTTGACGATGTCTCACGATACCAGCAAATATATCGGCGAACTGTACTGCAGGAGTTACAGCAGAGCTGACAAACAAAGGCATTTCTAATATGTGATGGAAAGAACGCCCAAACTTCGTTTTGAAAAGAAAACCTGTAATTGCCTCAGCAATTTTTCGGTCAGCATCCTCATGCACCTCATCAAATATCATCATAGCTTTGCCATAGTGATGATGATTACAGTAAAACTCAACCTTTTTTAAAAGAAGGTAATACTGCTTTGGAAGATGATGCTCCGGAACAATAATTGGTTCATCTGGCTTGTCCATAATTATGGCAAAATAGCAGCGTCATAAGAGGTAATGATGTCCACCATGCCTTCAACATACGCTTTATTATTTGTACGGTTCTTAGTAATAGTTGCGTCACGAATTAGTTTTGTAGACTTTATTTCGTCCTGTTTTCCCTGCAATGGTCAAGCGTATATTTAAAGTCAATCGCCGCAGTTTCGGACGCACACGCATAAGACGAAACATAGATTTGTTCATCGGTTTTGTCCGGGTTGCAGATATATTCTATGGCTTTATCAACGGTTGCTTTGATAGCATGGATTTTTGTGTATGCCATACCTCATTCATCAACTCCTTTACTTCGTTTATATCCTCTTGATAAATGTTTCCGGTGCTGTTTACCCTTTTTGCAATCTGGTTTAAATTGGAGCTGATACGTCCCAACTCCGTATTATAATTTCGCAGGTAACTGTTAATCAACATCATACACATATCCATATAAGATCAGCTTGCGCAGGAACGCAGAAATACTCTTCATGCCGGATGCTTTGAATTTGGTGTTGAGGATGTATTGCTCATCATTGCTGAGATAAAATTGCACCGGATTGGTGCGGTTTCGATTTGCCATTTCTGCCACTTCCTTTCTCTCTTTTGGGTACAAAAAAACTGCTGTAAAATGTTCGATTTTTACAACAGTTCGTTTCAGGTTTTATTCAGTTTTGGGCGCAATCACCAACAGCAGATTGTAGCAAAAGCGGCAGGAAAGGTCAAGGTATTCCACAGGAAAACCGAAGAAAAAATAAAAGAGGGTTAGGGACACTTCCCTATGGAAATTCATACGCACAGACGATAGGAAAGTGTGGGAAATTTCGCCTGTGTCATGACACAGGCAGTGCTTGCTAAGGTTGTTTTTGGCACTTCCTTAGGATGTGCCAGATGCTTTGTTATTTAGAATAAAAGTAAAATAAATACTTGACGTTTAAATCTTACAGATGTAAGATATGAGAGGGGTAGTATTTACCGAAAAAAGAAATCATGATTGCTTTGACATAACTTTTTAAATGGAAAGAACAATTTTTTTTAAAATGAAATCTTACAACTGTAAGAAAAGGAGATGCTATGACGAAAAAAAAGAAAAAAAGCAGGATATACATTATATGGCTCATGAATTTATGTTTGATTACAGCTGTGGTTGCCTTTTTTGTATGGTATGAAAGTGTACCTGATGTATCACCGGAGAAGGTTCTTAAAACATATATGGCTCATATTTCAAATCGAGAATATGAACAAATGTATGAAATGATTGATGCAGGAATATCTGGGAATATCAGTCAGGAAGATTTTGTAAAACGTAATTCTGCTATTTATGAGGGAATTGATGTAGATAATATGAAAGTTCATATCACATCTTATGATAAAGAACAAAAAGAGATCTGTTATGAAACATCTATGGATACTGTTGCAGGAAACGTAACTTTTGAAAATAAGGCATCATTTATACTGGAAAAAGGCAAATATAAGCTGATATGGAATGATTCTTTGATATTTCCAGAACTGGATTCCACAGATAAAGTAAAAGTGTCTACAACAAGTGCTAAGAGAGGGCAGATTATAGACCGAAATGGTCACTTGCTTGCAGGCGAGGGAGTGGCTTCTTCTATAGGCGTAGTTCCCGGAGAATTAGAGAATAAGAATGATGCTATCAGCCAGTTGGCAGAATTATTGGAAATGAAAACAGAAGATATAGAAAAAAAATTAGCGGCAAAATGGGTAAAAGATGATTCATTTGTACCATTAAAAACAGTTCCAAAGGTGAATGAATTAAAACTGATGTCGATTGAGCCAGATCAGGAAACATTGGCAGAGAAAGACAGACAGGAGAAATTATTAGAGATTCCAGGTGTGAAAATTTCAGATATCACTGTAAGGGAATACCCACTGGGGGAGGCTGCTGCACATTTAGTAGGATATGTTCAAAACGTTACAGCAGAAGATTTAGAAGAACACGCAGGGGAGGGATATACATCGAACAGTGTGATTGGAAAAAGTGGAATGGAAGGGTTATTTGAAAAAGAATTAAAGGGACAGAATGGGTGTGCTATTTCTATTGTTGATTCAAATGGCAATAAGAAAAAAATCGTAGTAAGCACGATTGTGGAAAATGGAAAAGATATAAAACTAACGATAGATTCGGATTTGCAGAAAGAATTATATGAACAATATAAAGATGATAAGAGTTGTACGGTTGCTATGAACCAGTATACAGGAGAAGTGTTGGCGTTAAGCAGTACACCGTCATATGATAACAATGATTTTATTATGGGAATGTCAAATGAAAAATGGACTGCACTTAATGAAGATGAAAGAAAACCTATGTATAACCGTTTTCGACAGGTCTGGTGTCCGGGCTCTACGTTTAAGCCTATCATAGCTGCTATTGGATTAACAACAGGGGCAATTGATCCAGATGAGGATTATGGGAATGAAGGATTGAGCTGGCAGAAAGATTCCTCATGGGGATCTTATTATGTAACGACGCTTCATGCTTATGAGCCGGTTATTCTAAAAAATGCTTTAATTTATTCGGATAATATTTATTTTGCAAAGGCGGCATTAAAAATTGGGGAAAACGATATGGAAAGTTCATTAACAAAACTGGGATTCAATGATGTACTTCCATTTGATATTAAGATGGCAAAATCGCAGTTTTCCAATACAGAAAAAATTGAAAAAGAGGTACAGTTGGCTGATAGTGGCTATGGACAAGGTCAGATTCTTGTGAATCCTTTGCATATGGCTTGTATGTATTCTGCATTTTGCAATGAAGGAAATATGATAAAACCATATCTTACATATAAGGAAGATGCAATGCCTGATGTCTGGATTAAAGAAGCATTTACAAAGGATGTGGCGCAAACTGTTTTGGAGGATACGAAAGAAGTCATAAACAATTCTCATGGAACTGGCTATGCAGCACATAGAACGGATATTATATTAGCCGGAAAAACGGGAACTGCAGAAATCAAAGCATCAAAAGATGATACAACGGGGACTGAATTGGGATGGTTTTCTGTTTTTACAACGGACAAGAATATGGAGCGTCCTATTATGATCGTCAGCATGGTAGAAGACGTAAAAGGAAGAGGTGGAAGCGGTTATGTTGTCAAAAAAGATAGTCAGGTTCTTGAAAAGTGGTTTTCTGGTAATTAGTATAGGTTTTTCGATGGGGATTTCGGGATGTAAAGGGAATACAGGAGAACCAGTAGCTTCTGAATCTGTTGAAATTGTCGATGAGAGAAAAATAGATGACAATTTTATAAACATTCCGATAGATATTTATGTGGAAGCTGCAAAAAACAATGAACTAACGGATATGGAAACCGTATGTAAAGTCATAAAAAGATTCGGGGAATGTGGATATGCAGCGGTTGATTGTGAAAATCGAGTTGATATGACACAAATGCAAAGTGTGATGGATTTTTGTGATTCGGTAGAGAACCAGAAAGAAGCAGAAGTGACAATTATCCAAGTGAGTAGTTTGGGAGGATTTTCAGTCTATCATTTACAGACAGAAAATGGAGTGGTTCATGTGAAAAGATGTTACTACGGATATAAAGATGGAATTATGAAAAGTGAAGATGAGGGTGAATATCAAACCGATTATTGGAGATATACCGATGATGGATATCTGATGTTTTCTGGAACTTATTTTTCAGAAGAATTGTATGTATTAACATTAAGTTCTGCAGAAGAGCATGTAGCATTTCGTATACTGCCATTGGATGCAAAGTGTCGGGAATTAAATGAAAAATATCTTTTGCCAATAGGATATGAGTTAAATAATATGTTTTTAGTGGATTGGAATGAGGATGATTTTGGAGAACTGAATTTCTATGACATGTTTGATTTGTTGTATCCAAAGTTGCATAATGAAAAATTTCCATATGTAGCAGATGATAACTTAGGCATAGGTGCAGTTTATCATATTCCTAAAACAGAGTTTGAAAATGTAATTATGGAATATTTTAATATCGACAGTGATAAATTGCAGAAAAAAACTATTTACGATTATCAAACTCAAACATACGAATATAAACCAAGAGGATTTTATGAGATAGAGTATCCAGAATATCCGTATTCCGAGGTGGTTGGGTATAAAGAACATTCGGATGGGACGATAACGCTCAACGTTCATGTGATATATCCGTATGCAGGCAATTCAAATGTATATATGCATGATGTTACGGTCAGACCATTATCTGACGGGGGATTCCAGAATGTATCAAATTACATTGTTTCAGAGGAAGAAAATAACAACATTACATGGCATACACCGCGTTTAACTGAAGATGAATGGAATGATATATACGGAGGACAGTGATGAATCCCTGATGTGACTGAATGGAAAGGACAATATTTATGAAAAAGCGTATTTGGTTCATTGTACTGATCAGTTGCCTGTTATGTGGATGCATAAGGAAAGATATGACATCAGATAGTCAGTTGATGGATAGTAGAGATGTTGATTCTATGGAAGAAAACGAGAATGCAAAAGAAGATGTCGCAGAACAGTGGGAAAAAGGTTATGACCTTCCAATAGATGAGCCGGAAAGAAAAGAAGCAGAGGATGAGTGTAAAATGATTCTGGAGCTTATTTCTGATATTTATACTCAGGCAGATAAAGGGGAGGCAGTTAATACGGTTCTGGATGATAAGACAATCTATAAAGTGCAGGATCGGATAAAAGAAAAAGGGTATCCGGTTATAACGATGAAAGCATATGCAGCAATGGAAAATTATAAAAAAGTCGAAGATTTTCTTAAAAACTGTCAGGAAGAGAAAGCTGGTTTTATAGTGCTTTACGAGTTGCAGTCAGATGGTGGCATTGGCAGAGATAAATTTATTTTTGATGGAAAGGACATGTATTTAATAAGTGCGTGTGCTACATGGAACACCAATGATACATATGGATTGTCCTATATTTCTTATGCAAGGATAAAGGAGTGGAAATATACGGATAAAGGATGGTTTTGTTATGAATTATGTGTTCCGGAACCACCGGAGGTTACAGAGATTGTTGACGGAAGCTGTCTGGTAAGAATAAAGCCATTATCTAAGGAACAACGGGAAATGTCAGAAAGATGCGTACAAGGTCTGGGGTATCAGGGAAATAATCTTTTATGCTCGAATTGGGATACCGACCATATGGAAAAACTGGACTATAATGGAATGTATGAATATCTGTATGCCATGAAACATCAGAAAGCGTTTGATGCCGAGGATTATTCAAATGGAATACCAAAAGAAGAATTTGAGAGTTTGATCATGGAATATCTTCCAGTAACAGCAGAGCAAATTCAGGAATATGCGGTATTTGATGAAAAAAATCAGACTTATGTATGGGTACGACTAGGCTGCCTTAACTATGCACCAACTTTTTTTGGAACTTCGCTGCCGGAGGTTATTGATATCAAAGAAAATGAGGATGGAACAGTGACATTAACGGTGGATGCGGTGTGTGATATGGTCATTTGTGATGATGCGGTCATAACCCATGAACTTACGGTAAAGTTTGCTGATGATGGTAGCTTTCAATATTTGGGGAATAAAATCCTTGATGATGGAATTAAGGAGATACCAGCCTATCAGTACCGAATTAAAGAATGATTGATAATATTGGTGATGATGGTAATATTACAGATGTAAGAGAGTGAGAATAAATGAAAAAAATAAAATTGGTTGGAATATTGGCAGCAGTTGTATTGATAGGCAGTGTGATTTCAATTCCACTTATAAATAACCATACAGCCTATAAGGTGGAAAAGGCATTATGTGAAATCCCGTTGCCAGAGGAAACAGAATTGATAGAGTCGTTGTCACAGGCTGGGAAGCTGACGGGTAACGGAAATGGAATGCAGTATTTCGGAGCAATTTTAATTCGAAGTGATTTGTCTTTGGAAGAATTGGATGCTTACTATTCAGGTTACAGAAGTAATGAATGGGAATGTTTGGTGGAAACTCAGGAAGGGCAGTCCATTGAGATGATTGAACATAAGGCACTACAATTTTCGGAAGAAATAGAGGACGGTGGTTATTACATTGTATATTCATGGGGAAGCGGAAATTCTCTATTGAAAGAACTGGATATACGAGGACATTAAAAAGGGGGCTATATC
>OOCD01000713.1_pt1 | contig 23196 bp, 18 predicted proteins | sample 1671791 | NCBI WGS metagenome assembly OOCD01 (sample SAMN06348193, study PRJEB24527) | human gut metagenome | biome: human gut; feature: ankylosing spondylitis patient; material: feces | host: Homo sapiens | place: China | collected 2015-10
AGGCCCGCCTTTCCGTTGCTCCGCAGGAGCAGGAAAGACGGGCCTCATGCGCGAGGACGTTTTCAAAACCAAGCCCGGCCCCGGCCGGAGGGACCACGAGCGCTACAGGTTCTTGACACCCATCGCGCGCATGGCGTTCAGGATGGCGATGATCGCCACGCCCACGTCGCCAAAGACGGCAAGCCACATATTGGCGATGCCCAGTGCCGCAAGCACCAGAATCAGCAGCTTAATGCCCAGTGCAAAGATGATGTTCTGCCAAACAATCGTCATGGTCTTGCGCGCCACGCGGATCGCGCGGGAAATGTTGGACGGCTTGTCGTCCATCAGCACCACGTCGGCGGCCTCGATTGCGGCGTCCGAGCCCATGGCGCCCATGGCAATGCCCACATCGGCGCGCGTAAGCACAGGCGCGTCGTTGATGCCGTCACCGACAAAGGCGAGCTTGCCCTTGCCACTTTCGGCCGCGAGCAGCGCTTCAACACGCTCGACCTTGTCGCCCGGCAGCAGCTGCGCGTGGAACTCGTCGAGGCCGAGCTGCTTGGCCACCGCAGCGGCCACTTCCTCGCGGTCGCCCGTGAGCATAACGGTGCGCTTGACGCCGGCGGCGTGCAGGTCGCGGATTGTCTGCTCGGCATCGGCCTTAACGGTGTCTGCAATCACGATGTGGCCGACATACACGCCGTTCACGAGCACGTGGAGGATTGTGCCGGCAACCTCACAGTCCGGTGCTTCAACGCCGGCCGCGGCGAGCATCTTGGCGTTGCCGACGACGACGTGCTTGCCGTCGATGGTTGCCGTCACGCCGTGGCCCGCGTCGTTGGCGGAGTCGCTCACGCGCTTGGGGTCGACCTCGCCCTGGTAGGCGTCGCGCACGGACTGCGCGATGGGGTGATCAGAGAACGATTCAGCAAGGGCTGCGACTTCGAGCAGCGACTGCTCGGTATAGCCAGCCTCGGGGTGCACCGCGACGACTGAGAACGTGCCGTTGGTGAGGGTGCCCGTTTTGTCGAAGACGACGGTGTCCACGTCGGCGAGCGTCTCGAGGTAGTTGGAGCCCTTGATGAGAACGCCCAGCTTGGACGCGCCGCCGATGCCGCCAAAGAAACTCAACGGTACGCTGATCACGAGGGCGCACGGGCAGCTGACGACCAGGAAGGTCAGGCCGCGCAGGATCCAATCGGACCAATCGCCAGTCACCAGGCCGCCGCCAAGCGCGAGCACCGCGGCAGCGCCAGTGACGGCGGGGGGGTAGACGCGGGCAAAGCGCGTGATGAAGTTCTCGGTGCGCGCCTTCTTTTCGCTGGCATTCTCCACGAGCTCCAGAACACGCGCGACGGTGGACTCGCCAAAGGGCTTGGTGGTGCGCACGTGGATGAGGCCCGTCATGTTGATGCAACCGCTGATGATATCGTCGCCGGTCTTGGCCGGGCGGGGGACCGACTCGCCCGTGAGTGCGGCGGTGTCGAGCTGGGTTTCGCCCTCGACGATGACGCCGTCGATAGGCACGCGCTCGCCGGGCTTGACCACGATCACGGTGCCGACGGCGATGTCATCGGGAAAGACCTGTTCGAGTGTGCCGTCGGCTTGCTCGACGTTAGCGTAGTCGGGCGCGATGTCCATCATGGCACTGATCGACTTGCGGCTCTTGCCCACGGCGTATGCCTGGAACAACTCGCCGACCTGGTAGAACAGCATGACAGCGGCGCCTTCGGCCATGTGCGGGTCGGTGTCGGGGAAGAGCACCATGGCAAACGCGCCGATGGTCGCGACGGCCATGAGGAAGCTCTCGTCGAAGGCCTTGCCGCGGCGGATGTTATTGAATGCCTTTTGCAGTACGTCGTAGCCGGCAATCAAAAACGGCACGAGGAACAGCGCGAAGCTGGCGTAGATGTTGCCGGGCTCTCCAAATGCGATAGTGAGGGCGCCGAGCTCGTCGAGGGCATAAACAACGGCAAAAATGCCCAGTGCTACCAGGATGCGGTTGCGCTTGTGCTCAAGGGACTCTTTCTTCTTGTGCTTCTTCTTTTTCTTTTTGGAATCGGCGGCCGCCATGATTCAAACCTCCCATTTGAGTGTATGAACACTTGCTCATATAATTTCGCGAGCAAAGGCCGCGGCAAGCGCGGCCTTATAGGTCAACGTATGCGCGGGTTAGAGAATGATCTCGCAGTCCGGCTCGGCGTCGGCGGTGAACTCAACGACGCGGTCCAGGACCTCGTCGAACTCGGCGTCGTCGGCCTCGAGCGTCAGCTTCTGGGTCATAAAGTTGACCGAAACGGACTTGACGCCCTCGAGCTTGGCAAGTTCGTCCTGAAGTTCACGCGCGCAGTTTGCGCAATCGATCTCGTCGAGCTTAAACTGCTTTTTCATGGTGGGTTCCTTTCCCTGTGTTAGCGGTCTGGGTGCCGGCCGCGCTGATACCGTGGGTGATTGCTATTCGCAGATATGGCTCATGCCCTGGTTGAGCATGGTATAGACATGATCGTCGGCGAGCGAGTAGAGAATGTTGCGGCCGTCGCGGCGGAACTTGACCAGGTGAGACTGCTTAAGCGTGCGCAGCTGGTGCGACACCGCAGACTGCGAGGTCGCGGTCGCTTCGGCGATGTCAGCCACGCAGAGCTCGCGACCCATGAGGGCATAGAGAATCTTGATGCGTGTGGTGTCGCTGAAGACCTTGAACAGGTCGGCCAGGTCGTACAACAGCTCCTCGTCGGGAAGGTCCTCGGGCGAGCAGGTGGTGGGGACGATCGGCTCGGTGGCCTCGATGCCAGTCTTTGTTTCATCAGCGTGGCTGCTCATTGCAACATCCTTTCATATGAACATGCGCTCATATAAATTACTTCCGATTATATGAGCGCATGTTCATATGTCAATACAATTTACGTTAACTTCGATGACTGCTTGCCGCCTCTGCGATTTTCTGCGGGTTGGGAGACATCGACGCAATGCTCGCCAACATATTTCGAGATGTTCGGCCAGCATGCTAAGAAAGCCACCTTGAGAAGCTTTAGGACTGTTCATATTTGTACTTTATCGTGTTAAATACAGCGAGAATCAGTTCTTCCTCTACGGGAGTTCCTGCAGAATCAGTTTTATCTAAAGTTATATTGAGCATTGCTGCAGCCAATCTGGCACATCGGTGGCCGAATAAGTCGAAAAATGTAGGTGGACATCCGCAGAGATCGCCTTTAGAAGAGCGAATTCTCAATTAGATCAATAATCGTGTCGTCTTCCGTGCGGTTTCCATCGATTTTTGCGAACATGTCGCATTCCCAAGGCCCATTGATTTCCTCAGTAAGGGCCCCGACGTGTTGCATGTCGTCGGGTTCTGGCACATCGTTGATGCTCGGGTCATCAGCTTGCGGATATTGGCTTGCAATTTCGCGCTTGGCGGCCTCTTCTTCTTTGAGTGTCTCCAGGACGCGGCGACCGTATTCGAAGTAGCGCCGCAAGACAAATTGACGAAGAGTTTCTTGCAGGATGGCGAAGTTATCCGGGAGTCGACCGGGCCATATCTTCTCGCGAATGCGAATCGCTTCCATGACCCGCCTAAAAGCGGACTGCTTGAAAAACGAATGACGACTAACTGTGATAACGGCATATCCCATGTTTCGCAGCGTGTTTCGGCGTTCCTCGTCAATTGATTGCTGTTCGGGCTCGTCGTGGTAAAAGCCGTTGTATTCGATATCGGTCATCGAATTTTCGAGCAGCGCGTCGAGGTAGAAAACCGTCCGTCGCGTTAGGGCGGCGTATCTTTTGGGGACTGGGATCGGATAGTCCGTTTTGATAGCGCGTATGGCTAAGCCACCCATTGACTTGGGCATTGTCAGCATCATGACAAACGCCGTTTCGAGTGGGGAGCGACAGCCTTCGCGTACATAAGAAAGTGCCTTAAGTGCTTTATTAGATCCACGATACCCCGATGCCTCTGAAAAGAAGGCTCTGAGCTCTTCAACGCTGGTTAGGGCTGGGCGCTCGCGATATTGAGTTTCGTCGGACGTTCCAAGCGCGTAGGAGCCGCAGATTTCAAAGTAATACTCAACGAGCTCCGAAAGGTTGAGGTCGGCTGCTGCTTCTAACGCGCACAGCTTGATATCGACGATGTAGACGTTCGGCTCGAGTTCTAGGTAGCTTTCTGCATCAAACGTATAGCGCGTGCAGTGGCAGATGCAGCCCTTGCGGTGCCTTTTGGCATTATTGGAAAACGTCAGCACATGGATGCTTTCAGAATCGACATTCTTTCTGTTGAGCCATGCTCGCGCCGCTTCCAGGTTGGACGTGGTCGGCGCAGACACCTTGATCTTTTCCATAGATATGGGATCGGTCGCGTGATGGCATAGCGGACGCCATATACGCTCGAAACTTCGGGCAACGGTATTGGGGCGCGGCTTATCTTCTGCGAACGGTGGGTTTTTGAGCTGTCGTATTGAGGGGGGCAGCTTCGGCTGGGGAGGTTTCTGTCGGCTGCCCCATTTTGGTGAACTTTAGTTGCGGATTCGTAGCTTCTAAGCGTTTTTGCCGACCGCTCAGATGCCTCACCAACATAATTTGAGTTATTCGGCCTTATCCTATACGAATGGTGCGATCGCAACGTCCTATTCGAATTGATTCAGATAGATTTATAGGGCTTGGTTGCGAAATTGGGGCGACTATAGCGCTCGATTGCGGTTCAAGGGGCCTTGACTAGTGGTTCAGCTGGCCGAACAACTCGAAAAATGTAGGTGGGCCAACCTGCCGACTATGTGAAGCACGCGTATTTGCTCGTTTTGATGAAAACTAGGGTGCAGCCATAAGGCTGCGCCCTAGTTTACTGCGTGCCGGTGTGCCCAGACGGATTGCGCTGTGCCTGGCAGGCGCTCCCGCAGATGGATCGGTTATTTCGCGAATAGGTTCTTGAGGTTGAACTCGGCTTGGACGGTGCGGAGCATGAGGTCGGTGTCATCCAGACCCAGGTGCTGCTCGTTGGCGTCGGCGGCGAGGGTTCCACGGCGGCGCGCCCAGTTCTCGAGCGCGGCTGGGGCGGACTCGCGGGGGAGCGAGCGCACGTCGGCGTCCAGGCTGCGGCAGATCTGGCGCGAGTCGATGACGATGATCTTGCCGGCGCGGCGTGCCTCGGCGTAGCCGTCCAGGTGGATCTTGAACCAGCTGTCCTCAAAGGCGGCGTTGTGTGCCATGTACGGGTACTTCTTCATAAGCTTGAGCAGCTGCTTTTGCAGCTCCTTGTTCTCGCGGAAGGGCGTTTTGCCGTCGATGTCGTCCCAGGTAATGTGGTGGATATTCGACAGCGGCACATCCTCGCCGCGGTAGATGTCGGGCAGGCCACAGTAGTGCGCCTCGGCGTCGTGCGGGATGGCGTCGCTGGTGAGTTCCATGATCTCCCAGCCGACGTTGATGATATAGCCGCGCTCGGGCGCGCGACCGGTGGTCTCGATGTCGATACCGAGCACGGTGCCCTGGATGGGCTTGCGGGCATAGGCCACGCCGAGTGCGTCGCGGTCGCCGCGGATCTCGCGCATAACGGACGCGGCGGTGCGCTTTTGCATCTTGCCGATGGCGGCGCAGGTGTCGGCGTCGGACAGGCCGCGCGAGAGCGTCGCGGGCGTCACGTTGCGCAGGCGTGCCTCGCCAATCTGGTCGCACAGGTCGCGGTTGCGGTCGGCCAGGTCGCGCACGGTGGCAAAGTCGAAGCCGGGGTCGCCCTCGGCAGTAAAGTACTCGGTCTCGAGCACCTTGAGGGCCTCCTCGCCCTTCTGGCGCTCGGACTCCATGGCGCCGTGGTCGCCGTAGATAAACATGGGGATAAACGGCTGGCGCTCGTATTCGAGTGCTTGCGATACGTTCATATGCTACTCCTTGGACGAGCCGCGTTGTGCGGCTCGAGGTTACTGAGTTATGGCGAGATGATAGTTTACCATAGGCAACTATTGGCACCGCGCCCGGGACAACTACAATACCCTAGTTGACCGCTAGGACTTTTACAATGCTGCCGAAAGACACGAAAGGTTCCATCCGTCATGGATTTACTGATTGATATTCTGCTCGACGCCGGCAAGGACACGCTGTCGCTGGTGCCGTTTTTGTTGGTGACGTATCTTGCTCTCGAGACACTTGAGCACGTTGCGGGCGACCGCGTCAACGGCGCTATCAAGCGCGCCGGCGCTGCGGGTCCCGTGGTTGGCTCGCTGCTGGGCATGGTGCCGCAGTGCGGCTTTTCGGCCATGGCGGCCACGCTGTACGCCGGCCGTGTCGTGACCTTGGGCACGTTGGTGGCGGTGTTCCTTTCGACCTCCGACGAGATGCTGCCGCTGTTGCTTGCCGAGCAGGTTCCCGTGCAGACTATGGCGATGCTTTTGGCTTCGAAAGCGCTGATCGCACTGGTCACGGGTTTTATCGTGGACGCTGCCATTCGCGGCCTGCGCCGTAACGCCCGCGCGCACGCGGCGATTCGCCGTACCGTGCTGGGAACCGCGGCCAATCCGGCCCACGTGAACTGCGCGCACGACGACCACAGCGGCGGTGACATCATCGACGAGGTGGCCGAGGCGGGCGTGAGCGCCGACCACATCCACGAGCTGTGCGAGCGCGACCATTGCGGATGTGATGAAGACGAGGACGAGCACGAACACGGACATGGCCACGATCACGGTCATGAGGGCGAATATGAACACCATGATGGTCACGGTCACTCCCATTCCCACGAAGGGACGCCTGTCCTGTCGATTATCCGCAGCGCCATCTCCCACACCGTGCAGGTATCGGTATTCATTTTCCTGGTGACGCTGATTCTGGTTGCCGTGCTCGAGACGTTCGGCGAGTCCGCAATCGAGCAGTTCCTGCGCGGCAACGAGACGCTTGCGGTCCTGGGCTCGGCACTCGTCGGCCTGATCCCCAACTGCTCGGCCAGCGTCGTCATCACGCAACTGTACCTGGAAGGCGCGCTGCAGCTGGCCCCGATGCTCGCCGGCACGCTCATTTCCGCCGGCGTGGGTTATCTGGTGCTGTTCCGCACCAACCGCAGCGCCCGCGAAAATGCCGTGTTCCTGATTATGATGTACGTCATCGGCGCGGGCTGGGGTCTCATCCTCTCCGCCGTTGGCCTCTAAGTAGGCCTAAAAAATGGGCTTCAAATAGCCATGCTCAGCGCCTGCGCAATGCGGCGACGCATGGCATTTTGAAGCCCGTTTTTTGTTGAGCCATGGATTCCGAGCGCTCACACCGCTCAAAACAAAAAGGTAGATTTTAGGCATGTCTCAAAAATCTACCTTGGTTAGTGCAGCAACTCGGTGAGGTTGCGTTTAAAGCGGGCGCGGTCTTCGCTGGTAAATGCTGCCGGACCGCGAGTGCGTCCGCCGGCGCGGCGTACCTTCTTTTCCTCGTGGCGAATAAACAGCTGCATGTCGATGGTTGCTTTGTCGTAGACGCGCCCGCGCACACCGATAGCGGCGGCATCGCGCCCGAGCACCATGCTCGCCAAGCCAATGTCCTGCGTCACGACCACGTCGCCCGCCTGCAGGCGTTCGACAATGGCAAAGTCGGCGCTGTCGGCGCCCACGCTCACGTCGAGCGTCGTGACCCAAAAGCCGCGTCGCGCGTGCTCGGCATCGCGCGGGTCGTCGCGGCGAATGTGCCGTTCCAGGTTTTGCGTGCTGTTGCCGGCGATAACAACGGCGACGCCCGCCCGCCGCGCGCAGTCAATCGACTCGCGCGTGACCGGGCAGGCGTCGGCATCAATAAAGAGCGTTCGCGGCATCTAGTGCACCAGTTTGCCAAATTGAATAGCGCGAACAATCAGCGTTACGCCAAACACCAGCAGCGCGGCGCCGCTAAAGATGACGAGCATCTTGGCCGACCACAGCGGATAGATAAACACGAACATGCCGGCGATGATGGAAAGTGCGCCGCTCAGGATGGCGAGGGCGCGGTTGGACGAAAGCTCGGACTCCAGAATGGACATGACACCTTCGACAATCCAGCCAAAGCCGGCCACGATAACCACCATCGTGGTGAGCGTCGCGGTCGAGAAGGCCTGGTTGCGCAGGATTATGACGCCGCCCAAGATAATGAGTAGGTTGGAGATGATGCTCGTCACGCGCCAGCCGGTGGGCAGCAGCGGCTCAAAAATGGCAGTGAACAGTCTGATGGCAGCAGTGATTACAAAGTAAAAACCCAGGACGGTCGTCAAAAAGACGAGGGACTTGGCGGGTGCAAAAAGCAGCGCGATGCCAGCAATGAGTGCTAAGACGCCCGTGATGGCGTAGATCCAGCGTACGGCCTTGACGGCTTTGCCCGCCATGCTTTTCTCGTCAAATCCAAACTGGCTCGATTTTTGGTCATCGTTCTTAAAGATGCCCATAATGTCTCCTTTCCGTGCGGCGTAAGCCCTGATCGTTACAACCAGTATCCCCTAAGGGCGCTGACGTATGGGTCGGGGAGGGCGAAACGTAACCCAAAGGCCCCGAATTGTTTCCGTTGTTCCCCACGTCGCGATTTTCTATTCAACAGGTGTAGAACATTGCAGCCCTGTTCGTTATTGCCTACGTTTTAGGTTAGATTTTCCTAAGGACAATTGGCTTGTATTGGGGGTCCCTATGAACGAAGCAGTTCCCGAGGCACCGTCGAGTGTCGAATCGATGGCAAAGCAAGGTTGCGAAAAGCTCGGTCTGGAAGCGTTTGATGCGCTGGTCCGTCGTGCCCGTACGTGCCGCCGTTTTGACGAGTCCATGCGCGTGCCGCGCGAGTTTTTGCTCGAGCTGGCGGAACTGGCGCACCTGGCTCCCTGCGGCGCCAATGCTCAGCGTCTGCGTTTTCACGTGGTGAGCGGTGCCGAGGATTGCGCGCGTGTATTTGACGAGCTCGCATGGGCCGGCGCACTTAAGGATTGGCCGGGTCCTGCCGAGGGCGAGCGCCCGACCGGCTACATCGCGATTCTGGCTGAGCGCGCCGTTCCGGGCAAGCCTGCCGCTCCCATTACCGAGGTCGACACGGGCATTGCCGCGCAGACGATGATGCTCGCCGCCCGCAGCGCTACGCCCGAGGTGGCAGCCTGCATGTTCAAGGCCTTTACGCCCCATGCGATCGATGCCATGGGGCTCGATAACGACAAGTATGAGCTCAAGCTGATCATGGCCTTTGGCGTTCCGGCCGAGATACAGGTGATCGATGCGATCGATTCCAACCCCGATGGCTCCATCAATTATTGGCGCGACGAGGCACAGGTGCACCACGTACCCAAGCGTTCGCTCGCCGACGTGCTGGTGTAGCTGAGCGTCACCGCGGCGTGATCAGACGGTAAACCACCACAAAGGTGCCTGTCCCCTTTGTGGTGGTACGAGGGGAGGGCGTGTGGCAGATCTGTATTTGGTGCGGCATGGGCAGACTGAGCTCAATGTGCAGAGCATTTTGCAGGGCTGGCACGATTCGCCGCTTACGGCGCACGGGCGCGAGCAGGCGCTGACGGCGCGTACGGCGTTTGCGGCGCGTGGCGTGGCCTTTGATCATGTGTATTCCTCGCCGTTGGGCCGGGCGCGGCATACGGCCGAGCTTATCGTTGGCGAGGGCCGTTCCATTGAGCTGGTCGATGACCTGCGTGAGTGGCATTTTGGCTCGCTGGAGGGCACATCAAATCGCGAGATGCCGCCGCAGCCCTGGGGCGATTATCCGGTGGCCTTTGGCGGCGAGTCGGAAGTGCAGCTTCAGTCGCGCATGGTCGCGGCGCTGTCCCGCATCATGACCAGGCCGCAGCACGACTGCGTGCTGGCGGTTTCCCACGGCTCAGCTTGCCAGGAGTTTCTTGAGTATGTGACTGGCGGGGGAGAGCTGCCCGACAACGGTGCCGTGCTTCATTTTGGCTATTGCGACGGGGCGTTTTCGCTCTTGGGTTGGTAACGAACGAAAGGACCCCTATGAATAAAGACCTGTATCTGGTCCGTCATGGACAGACGATATTCAACCTTAAGCGTATCATTCAGGGGTGGAGTGATTCGCCGCTTACGCAGTTGGGTTGCGACCAGGCGGCGCGCGCCGGCATGTTTTTACGTGCGCGCGGCATTGAGCCCGATCATGCCTACACCTCCACGCTTCATCGCACCGAGCAGACTATCGCCAACTTGTGGCCGGGCTTGGCGTACGAGCGCCTGGACGGCCTACGTGAGTGGTTCTTTGGCGACTTTGAGGCCGAGCGCGTGATGCTCATGCCCGAGCGCCCGTGGCGCGATTTCTATCGTCAATTTGGCGGCGAGGGCCAGATCCAGGTGCGCGAGCGCATGGTGGCGACGCTGACCGAACTCATGCGACGCCCGGACCACGAGTGCGTCCTTGCGGTGAGCCACGGATCGGCCATCAAGGAGTTTTTGGACCACGTGAGGGGAGCGGCGGCCGACGAGCGCGAGCGCGTGCCGGGCAACTGCTCGGTGCTGCATTTCGTGTTTGACGATACGACCGATACGTTTGAACTGGTTGAGATCTTTACGCAGGAAGACTACGCGCGCGAGCTGGGGCTTGAGCCGCTCGTGGCTGCCGCGGGTCCGCAGCGCGGGTAGTTTGGGCGTGGCGGTGCGGGTCGCCGACTTACTTGCTCGATGCGAAAGGGGGCGGAGATGCATGTGCATGTATTGCATTCCCGCCCCCTGTTTGTTGAGCTGCCGATTTTTGTGCTGGGCGGTCTGGTCTTGCTAAAACCGCGCGACCTGGTGGGTGAGCAGGCCCATCGGGACCCGCTGCGCGGCGCCGCTGACCTGCGCGGCGGGGAAGAGCACGGCAACGGTAAAGTTGAACGGCTCCTTGCCGGTGTACGTTCCGGCGGCACGGGCCTCATCGGCTAGCAGCTGCGACGCCCCGGTCAGAGCGGCGGCGTAGGCGGGGTCGTCGGCCAGTGCCGGCTCCGGTGCTTGGTCGAGCATAGCGCGGATGGCCCCGACGGCGTCCTCGCGCTTGACCTCCCACGCGCGGTGCGTAATGCCCGCGGGGTCGGTGACGGCGTAGAGCGACGCACCCTCTTTGGCGGCGCCCAGGATGATATCCATGACGGGCGAGGCCTCGTAAGCGAGCGACACGGGACGAGGCTGAACTTTGAGTTCGGCGATCGCGTGCGCAGCGGCGGCCACGTCAGCGCTGGCATCGCCCTTGCCGCCCGCAAGTACACTCGTCGGGCAAATCGCCACGACGCCCGTCACGCGACCCGGCTCACCCGAGCATTCGTACACGTAATACGCCGCGCCTGGATCCTTGAGCATCAGGCCATCGGCAATGGCTCCGCGCAGAGCATCGTTGCCGTTCAGGATGCTGCCCATTGCAGGCAACGCCTCGAGCACGCGGTCCTGAGCCGGGCGGATGCAGGGAAACGGAAGTGCTTTCATGGGCGGTCCTAACGCGCGAGTCGGTTTGTTCGCGGCTTATTATGCCCCAACTTGGCTATCCGCGCCCCAGAGTGTATTGTCGGCGAGCGCGATCAGCACCTGTTGGCAGCGAACGATGTCGGCGTGGGGCACATATTCGTTGGGCTTGTGCGCGAGCGCGAGCGACCCGGGGCCATAGCTCATGCAGTTGCGGTTTCCCGTCTTGCCGGCAATGACGGCAGTGTCGGTGTAGCCGGTAAAGAAGCCGACGGTCGTGTCCGTGCCCGTCACATCGTCTGCTGTGCACTTGAGCGCAGCTAGAAGGGGAGAGGCCGGATCGCGCTCGATGGCGGGGCGGTCGCCTGTCACGGTATAGCTTCCATGGCAGCCTGGGACCGCGGCTTCGGCGGCGACAATGGCCTGCTCTACCATGCGCGTCGCGGCGGCCGTATCGGTCGGCGGGGTCAGGCGCATATCGACCCAGACCTTAGCGTGGTCGGGCACGACATAGGGACGGTAGCCACCCTCGATCTGTCCAAACGTGATGGTCGATGGCCCCAGCTCCTCATGTAAAGGCAGCGTCGCAAACGTGCGACGAAGCGAGCACACGACCTCGGCTATGGCGGCGACGGCGTCGGCGCCCTTCCAAGGCTGGCTTGCATGAGCCGTGACGCCGGCCATCTCGATCTCGAACCACGTGCGACCCTTGTGCGCCACCTGGATCTGCCCGTCGGTGGGCTCGGTGTCCAGCACCCATTCGCGCGAGCCGACCCAGCCAGCATCGATCGCGGCCTCTGAGCCGCGCATGAAGTCTTCCTCGTCGACCGAGCAGATGAGCGAAAAGCCGCGGCGTGGCAGCGCGCCATCCGCCGCCACGCGCTCGAGCGTATGGACCAGTGCGGCAATGGCGCAGGCCAGGCCACCCTTCATATCGCAGGCACCGCGGCCATAGAGTTTATCGTCGCGCACAACCGCCCCAAGCGGTTCGATGTCTGCGTCCCAGCCATCGCCCAAGGTGACGGTATCCATGTGGCAGATATAGATCAGCCGCGGCTCGTCGCTTTGGCCCGGCACGGTGACTTTAAGGTTGCGGCGCCCGGGCAGCACTTCGAGCTCCTCAATCTGCACGGCATCGAGCGCAGAACTATCAAGTTGTGCCAGCTGCTGCTCAATGAGCCTCTTAATGAAGCGCTCAATTTCATCCTCATACGCGCCCGGGTCTGAGCTGTCGATCCGCACAAGCTCCTGCGCAAGTCGCCAGGCAAAGTCCTCATCAACCATATGCAACCTCACAATCAGTCTGCTTTCCAAACCGATTGTAAGCCTCCTGAGAGATTCGCGATGCGCACGTAGCAGTATTTACCGTTCGCAGGCTAAGCCATCGCGTTTGCCGTCCGAGCGGGCTCACAAACGACGTAGTGGGTACGTAGCCGTTATGGACGACATGCTGTGCGACATATCTGCCTTTCGGTATCACCGGATACCTCCACAGGTCTTGGCGATAATGCCGGACCTGCCCGATTCTGTAGACGATCCGCGCAGGGAGCATCTTTGTGAGCACCCACTCGTCAAGCATTTCCTGGGCACCCCGTTACACGTTTTGGCGCAGGGCAGCTGCGGACGTAAGGGCGATCGCATTGTCAGGCATGTTTGGAACGGGGAGAGGCCGTTTGGCTCCGTGCGGCAGACAGAGTTTGGCCTCGATGTCGCGTCCCCGCTCTTTACCCTGCTGACCCTGGCCTCCTCGGTCTCAAACGAGCGTCTGATCATGTGCATGTATGAGATGTGCGGCACCTTTGCCGTGTGCAAGATTGCGCCTCAGGTAAAGTCGGCACTTGAGCAGGCATACGGGGGCCGGTGGGGTGACGCACGGTCGGGCTGGGAAAACGTAAAGGATACCTCGGGGAATCCAACAGACTTGTGGAAACGACCTCCCTTGATTGAGCTCTCTGAACTTACCAAGTACGTCGATAAGATCCCGGGGCTCCGCGGCGCTAAATCGTTCACGCGTGCCGCGAAATGCATTACGGGGGTGGCGGCATCGCCGCTCGAGGTCCAGGCTTCGATGCTGTTTGGCCTTACGAGGTTGCGCGGCGGCGAAGGGCTGCGCCTTACCAATAACGTCGAGATTCGCTTGACGCGCAGTGCCCGCCTGATTTCGGGGCTTGATAGGCGCTATGCCGATATCCTGCTGGCAAATAAGGACGGCAGCAGAGAGTGTCTGGTTGAATGCCAAGGTAAAGCCATTCACGGATCCATAGAATCCAAGATTTCGGACTCCGATCGAACGACGGCCTTGCAAGCCATGGGATATCCCGTCGTTCTGATGACCTATGGTCAGCTGGCCGACTTCGATGCCTTCCGCGTGGTGATGGAGCTCATCATGTCCTATCTCGATGTGCCGCTGAAAGACAAGACGCCGCGACAGCAGGAGCTCGAACGGCGGCTTCGTGAGGAGATTTTTATCGATTGGGCAGGAATGTAGCCGCGCGGGTGGAAAACGGTCGCGCGGACTAGAGTTTTGGTCACAAAAAGACTTATATTTCGCCTTGGAGGGGCCTTAAAAATGCTATCTAGAATAAGTTGTTTCGGAAAATGGACAGTCAACTTACATTCGGCACATAGAGACCGATTTTTACCTACTAAAGTCCCTGATAAAGCTGTTTATCAAAGCGGGTGTGCTTAGCGACTTGAGCCTCACTATCGATTATCTGAAAAAACTTGTTCTGGGTATCATTTTAAAGTCGTCCGGAGCAACAAAATCGGCCCCCGTTTCGTGAAAACGGGGGCCGAATGGGCTTCGTGGTCTGTCTGGCAGGATTGGCGCCGGCGCTATTTAATCACGCGCACACGATACATCGACGGAATTTGCTTAAGTGCCTCGATCGTGCTGCCGTCCAGGTGCTCATCGGTGTCGAACATGGTGTAGGCGTTCTCGCCAGCGGACTCGTTGGTCATGCGCTGCACGTTGGCGTTGTCCTTGGCGAGAATGGCCGTGATCTGGCCGATCATGTTGGGCACGTTGGCATGCAGGCAGGCAATGCGGCTTGCGGCGCGCGCCTTGCCCATGCTGCAGGCGGGGTAGTTGACGCTGTGCGCGATGTTGCCGTTTTCCAGGTAATCCTTGAGCTCGCTGATGGCCATGTCGGCGCAGTTGGCCTCGGCCTCGCCGGTGCCGGCGCCCGAATGCGTGGTGATAAACGTGTTGGGCATCTTGACGGTCTTGGGCGTGGCAAAGTCGCAGCTAAACCAGCTGAGCTTGCCCGCGCGCAGGGCGGCGTCGACGGCGTCCTCGTCAATGATGGTCTCGCGCGCGTAGTTGATGAGCACGGCGTCCGGGGCCAGCAGGTCGATCTGCTCGGTGCTGATCATGCCGATGGTATCGGCCTTGCTGGGCACGTGCACGGTGAGGTAGTCGCAGCCGCGGCACAGATCCTCGAGCGTGCCCACGCGCTGCACCTCGCGGCTCAGCACCCACGCGTGCTCGACGGAAATGAACGGGTCGTAGCCGTAGACGTCCATACCCAGGTCGACACAGGCGTTGGCGACCTTGGAGCCTACGTTGCCCAGGCCGATGACGCCGATGCGCTTGCCCTTGAGCTCGCGGCCCACAAAGGCCTTCTTGGCCTTCTCGGCATCGACCTGGATCTCGGGGTCGTCGGCGTTGTTGCGCACCCAGTTCATCGACTGCACGACGCCGCGGCTCGAAAGCACCAGCATGCCCAGGACGAGCTCCTTGACGGCGTTGCTGTTGGCACCGGGGGAGTTAAAGACGACGACGCCCTTTCTGGCGTACTCCTCGACGGGGATGTTGTTGACGCCGGCGCCGCAGCGGGCGATGGCGCGGATGCCCTCGGGCAGCTCGTAGCCGTGCAGGTCGGTGGAGCGCATCAGGATAGCGTCGGCCTCCTCGGCGGTGCCCACAAACTCGTAGCCTTCGCCAAACTCGACCTTACCGTCCTTGGTGATGTCGTCGATGGTTTTGATCTTGCGCATGAAAAACTCCTTAGCAGGTTTGTCTAAACAGATGGTTTGAAGTGGCTGGTCGGCCCGCGGGTTGCGGGCTAGTTAGATCGCGGACTCAAACTATGCTGCGCTTCGAAGTCCTTCATGTACGAGGCCAGTGCCTGCACGTCTTCCATGGTTACGGCGTTGTAGACGCTGGCGCGCATGCCGCCCACCAGGCGATGGCCCTTGACGTTTTGAATCTGGTGCTCGGCCGCGCCCGCGACAAAGGCCGCGTCGAGCTCGGCGTCGCCGGTGCGGAAGGTGACGTTGGCGATGGAGCGGCTGTCGGGCTGCGCGGTGCCATGGAACAGTTCGCTGTGCTCGAGCAGGTCGTAGAGCAGGTTGGCCTTGGCCCAGTTGCGCTCGGCCATGGCGGCAAGTCCGCCGGTCTGCTCAACCCAACGGAATACCTTGCCGCACACGTAGATGCCAAAGGTGTTGGGCGTGTTGAGCATGGAGCCCTTGGCGGCCTCGGTCTTTAGGTCCATATACTGCGGCGTCTGCGCAAAGGCGGGGCCATCTGCGATGAGGTCGTCGCGCACGATGACCACGGTCACGCCCGCGGCACCGGCGTTTTTTTGCGCGCCGGCGTAGATGAGCCCGTAGCGCTCGACGTCGAGCGGCTGCGATAAAAAGCAGCTCGAGACATCGGCGACCAGCGGCACATCGCCGCAAGCGGGCAGCTCGTGGTACATGGTGCCAAAGATGGTGTTGTTCTGGCAGATGTAGACGTAGTCGAGCCCTTCGCCCGCAGCCTCGGCGGCAATGCGCGCGTTGATGTCGGCCATGTCGGGGATGCGGTCGAAGTTGGTGTCCTCGGAGCTCGCGAGCAGCACGGCCTCACCGTACTTCGCGGCTTCTTTGTATGCCCTGTTGGCAAAGTTGCCGGTCACGATGTAGCCGGCGCGGCCGCGGCGCATGAGGTTCATCGGGATGCCCGCAAACTGCAGCGTGGCGCCGCCCTGCAAAAACAGGACACGGTAGTTGTCGGGGATGCTCAGCAGGCGACGCAGGGTTGCCTCGGCGTCGTCGATAATCTGCTGGTACATACTAGATCGATGACTCATTTCGAGCACGGACATGCCGCAACCGCGGTAGTCCATCATCTCGTCGGCGATCTCGGCGAGCACGCATGTAGGCAGTGCGGCCGGGCCAGCTGAGAAGTTGTGCACACGTGCCATCTTCTAGTTCCCCTCGTAGTCGTTTGAACGTTCGGGATACTTTAGCACAGTGGAGCGCCGGACGCGACCGCATCACGGTAAAACTCGAGTGCGCCGCTATGATTTACAGGATGGTTACATGGGGGAGGGGCGACCTTAGCTGATGGCTCGCATTCGATCTGCCTCGGTATTCGCTTGTTTCCAGGGACGCACGCGGTCGTTTACGATGCCATCGTAGCCGCGGGCGATGGATTGCTGGGCAGCCATATAAGCTTCATGGCGGTTGTCAATTACCGAGCCTGAAGTGTTTTGCAAGAATGGAACTTTTTCAATTGGCATGCAGAGCCCCCTGTATTGCTTGCCCATTCAATCTATATCGATGATAGCGTGCGGGCGCCTTACAGGATTGGGGCAAAGCGATGGGCGGTAAGAAAAACTTGGACCCCCAGCCGGCTGATCCGTGCATCTATGTTTACAATTGAATCATTTTGGCGGTGGTTTTGTTGCGCAATAAAGCGTGCTTGAACCATGGTCGACCTTTTAGGGAACTGTTCGCCGGGTGATAGTGACCGTCTGCAGAAACGGTTCCGTTGGACATCTTTGTTCTTCGAGTTGCGCAAGTCCCTCACGGTATGATTAAAAGCGCGTCGTGTCAGACCGGTGTCAATAAAAGGTCAGAAATGGCGGCATCGAATGCAATTACGGCATAGGGGATGCTGATGAGCGAAGCGAACTACTTGGAGAGGCTGAAGAAAGCGCCTATCTCGGAGCTTAGTTTTGATGATGTGGGGCTAAGGCGTTTAATCCAGAATGCTGGTTTCTGCTACTTGCCCGATCTTTTGTCTCTTACCGATCAAGAGATAGACGCTCGTTTTGATGGCAGATATGCCGATTCAATCATAAAGATGCGAGAGAAATATCATGCGGCCCCCGACACCTTCGCTGCTTCTATGCTCCAGCCTAAGATCGTGGAAAAAACGGCGAATCTGAAGGCTCCGCTGAAAGTTCGGCATCCTCACGAGCCAAAAGCTGGGGTAACGTCTTCGATTGAGCGATATGAATATGACCTGAGTTGTTCTTCGCCCGCGCGCTTCCATGGACTGTTTTCAGCAAAGCTGGAGAAATTTGAAGAAAGAGCTCGAAGTGCCTTCAACGACCTTGACTCAAGGTCTGAAAACGTCATGGTTTATCAGGCATTTGAGGAATTCTCGACAGACCTTGATGAACTCAGTGCTGCTTTTGAAAAGCTGATTAAATCCTATCCGACAAATCCCCGTTTTGTTTTGATGCTGATTGATAAGTACCTGCCGAACGCTTTTATGGTTTATGTTGCAGACAAAGCGCGCAGGGTTTTCAACGAACATAACCTATGGGGTAATTTCTTCGCGAGTCTTGGCATTTGCGACAGTAACGTCCAAGGGCTTGTAAAACATATTTTTATAAAACATGTTGAAGAGCGTGGAATGCCTTTGTACGGCCGCGACGAGGAAGTTAATCACTACTTTTATACTGCACTTCTCCATGGAGGTTTATCGGAAGACTCTTGGTCGAATCTGTGGGAGAAATTACTTCCGCTTGCGCGGGAAGTTTCCCGAGGCGGCCTAGGTTTTGGCGGAGAGATGGACGGGCGATCCGTTCTTAGAGAGCTAAAGAATCCTGAGAGCAGATATGCTCCTGAAAAGGCTGTGTTTAACATCCTTGAGAAGGCGCCCGTTTCAACTATTGCGCCACTCTTTGAGGCGTCCATGCGCGTGGCGGCCCAAATTGTTGACTCGAATAGGGTTAGAAGTGGCTACACGATGCTATCCAGCTTTGGCCTTCCAGAAGCCGCAATGCAGGCCCTTCGCGACAATCAGGAGCGAGCGCCGTCTTCGGCGGCTGGAGGAAAGGCCACTGCTTCGACACAAGAGCGGAGAAAAGACGCTCATCGATTGATCTATCTTCCGACTGCCAGTTTGCAACTGGATCTTTCTGAAGGCGTTGTCACTATGCGTTGGCCGCGTCAGCAGTTTCCACTGCATTTCGCTGGTGACAGGATTGACTATTATGTTGATGGCGAGCTTAAGGCAAGCTCTGAATTCGATATGAGCGTCGGGAAATGCATCCTAAATGCTGCCGGCTTTGCTATTGACCCTCGGGCGCGTTATGACGTAGAACTCAAGCTTATGCAAAAAGATGAGCATACGGGGGACTATATCGAGCTTAGTTCGTTGAGCCAGACGTTTAGCAGGAACAAGCCTGGCTGTTTTGAATTCATAAAGGACGGCAAGGGCCTCTATCGCTTACGCGGCAAAAACGAGCGGTTAACGAAAAAGCGCCGCATCGCCTACATCGTAAAAGATGGATACAAGATTATTCCCGGCCAGGGTATGAAAGCGGTCTCGGAGTACGAGACTTCTGGCGATTGGGGCGATAATCAAATCTTCATCTATGATGTAGAGCCCGGTTCGGCAGGTTCGGTCGTTGACGAGCTGACAGGCGAGGAAGTCGCCGTTTGGCAAGAGCGCTACGTCGCAAAGATATATAAGCACCGAATCATCGGAGAAACGAGCGACGGCGTTGACTTGTATGGACGTATTCCTAACGAGCTTGATACAAACGCCGGCCTTCCCTCTGTGAGCATTGAGGCACTTGATGGCGCGGATGCGCTTAAAGATCTGGATATCGTTTGTTGCTGCGATGGTGAGCTGGTGTCGATACCGCGTCGTGTCGTGTGTGAAGACGATACCGGTAATGTGGGTGCCGCAAGAATAGAGTTAGATCCGTCAAGGGCAAACCTTTTCAGTTGGCATATCAAAGAGTGCACCATAGAGGCGAGGCAGAAATCCGCCGGTGGCAAGGTCGTTTTCCGCTACCGATTCGCAAGAATTTAGGCCTGTGTCCATCAGCGTTGATCATGGGTGCGCTGTAGCTGAATATGGCTTCCAAGCGTGCCTTCCCATTGACATTGTGCGTGTTCAAGAAGAAGCCGATGCGACGGGCGAATGCGAGAATCTTAATTCTCTCAATGCGTGGGAGCGGTATGAAGTGAAGACGCTCCTAAAGGATGAGTTCTTGCACGTTCACATCCGGTCGAGAGAGGGCGGCAAAGAGACCGATGCTAAGCTGGCCCTTGCTGCAATAGACGTTGACATTCCAGAAAGGCTTGCGACTATTTCCGAAGAGCGTCCAATCTGTTTGGCAGATGCGTTGGAACTCGGCCCCAGTGCGGCAAACTTTAAGATTATCTCCTATGGTTGGAGGTACAACAGGGCTGCGCTGGTGATGCTTGGTTCAAAACCCCTTTTCTTCAAGAACCTCAAACAGCCTGGAGAATACGGATTTAATCTATTTAGACATGCAAGCCTCTTTCAACAGACTGACTATAGGTCATCTAGCCGTCTTCCTCTGAGGCTGTCCCTGTGCTATGGCGATGACGTATCAACGGGAGAGCTGATTCCAGCTTGGACCGATGTCCAAATGCTTGATTGTGCCGAGGGGCTCGGTATTAACGGCTGGAAGCTATCGCCGGGAGAATCCCTTGGATATGTTCTTCGGTTTGAAGGCAAGCCCTTGTGCGACATTCATTTCAGGTTCTTTAGGCGTTCTAAGTATAAGGAAAGAGACGAAAAGCCAATTGCTACGGCCTTTGCGGAAAAAGGCTCTGCGGAGGTCGCCCTTCCATCAAGCGTGGTAAGGCAGCTGGGCAACAAGAGAGAGGTCGCAGTTGAAATGTCACCGAGCGGCTTCTTTGGAGACCCTCGGCGAGAATACGCGACCAGTATCATTCTTAAATAGCAGGAGCAAATAATGACGGATGTAAAAGAATTCAACCCCATTGAGACTGCGCGCAAAGTGGAGGACTCTTATCGCGAGTACATTGCCACTACTATTCACTTTGATGACGCGGATTTGCAGAAGCAGCTTGAGACGATTCTTTGCGAGCCGGGATATCTTTCAAAGGGACCGTTTCTTGAGGCGGCGCCTCCGTACCGCAAGGATAAAACTGTGGCCGACCTGGTGGACGAGGGGCTTCTCTGCAAGGGCATGATGAGTTTAGGTGACGGAGAGGCGCGTAATTTTGACCCCTATCGCCCCTTATATGTGCATCAAGTTAAGGCTATTGAAAAGAGCGTTGCCGGGCGTAATTACGCAGTCGTTACGGGCACGGGTTCGGGTAAGACTGAGTGCTTTTTGCTTCCGATTTTGAATGACATCCTCTCAGAATTCGAAAAGAGCGGGCGCTCCGCTGGCGTCCGTGCCATGATTCTTTACCCGATGAACGCCCTTGCAAACGATCAGCTTAAACGATTGCGTCAGTTGCTGAAGGGGACCGATGTCACCTTCGGGCGTTATACCGGCGACACTGAGGAGAAAGAGTCCGTTGCTCTCCGTAAGTGGAAAGATGAAAACCCGGATCAAACTAGACTGCCAAACGAAATCATCTCTCGCGAGAAAATACGTGAGAACCCACCCAACATTTTGCTTACAAACTACTCTATGCTTGAGTATCTCCTTCTACGTCCGGAGGATGCGCCGCTGTTCGAAGGGGCATTTGGTGCAAACTGGCGGCATATCGCCATCGATGAGGCGCACGTTTATTCAGGCGCGCTTGGCACCGAAATCGCATATTTGCTGCGACGAGTAAAGGCTCGTATCGAATCGGAAACGGGGGAGCTGCCCAAGCTTCATTGTTACGCAACTTCCGCAACAATCGGCTCAGAAGAAGATATGCCGAAGGTGGCTAAATTTGCTCGGGATCTTTTTGGCGAGCCTTTCTCGGGTGATCCCGAGGATCTCGATGTCATCACGAGCGAGAAAGATCAGCCCCAAGATGCTCTTGATGAAAAGCCTTGGGGCAGGCTTTCTCTAGACACTTGGGCGGAACTTCGCAGGGAACTTTCCGATCCCGAAAACGCAAACGTAGAAGACATTCGCGGCACACTCGCATCTGGTGGAGCTCCTGAAGAGGTTGTAGCGAGACTAGACGGCGAGTCCCCCCTAATGGGACTAGGAAAGATCCTTCTGGGTGAATCGTCTGCGGCAAAACTGGTGAGACGCTGCGAGCGTCTTTTCGACCTCACTGATCTTGACACCATTGAGGAGCTTGAGATCGAAGGGCTCACGGGAGATAAGAGGGGTGTGGAAATCCTCACTGCCATGGTTGAGGTGCTTTCCTCTGCACAGCGCTCCAAGGATGTTCCCATTCTTACGAGTCGCTACCATTCCTTCTTGCGTGCTCCTGAGGGCATCTATTTAAATCTGCATACACGTAAGCTGACTCCTCACAAAACGATTGCGGAGCATTATGACGATGAAAACGATACTCCTGTATATGAGGTGTCGGTCTGTCGCCATTGTGGGCAGGCATACATCCTTGGTGAGGAGAGCTCTGATCTCGAGATGAAGACCGCGTGGCTAAGTCCTCGACATGAAGGAACGGATTCCGACGACGAGTTTCTTCCGAGAGTCTATTACCGTCTTCTCTCTGACGAATCGGAGAGGGATCCCGATGAGAAGATCCAATGGCTGTGCCCGATATGCGGGTCTTTGTATCATGAAGCCGAGGGTGGTGCTCATCGTTTCGAGCATGAGATTGTTGCGCGCATCCCAATTGCGCTCAACCAAAACGAGAAAAAACAATCAGATGAAGCAGAGGCGCGTTGTCGTCATTGCGGATATCAGTCCGTTGTGGCAATTCAGCCAATGCGCGTTTCGCCTGAAGCTGCGGGCAGTGTCGTTTGCTACAACTTAGTCAGGGATATTCCTCCTTTTGATGAGGAGGAGGCTGACGAGGATGATTTGTTTGCAGACCTCGATGAAGAACGCAGGGCCGGAAGTGTTATTTGCTTCTCGGACAAGCGCCAGGACGCGGCTTTCTTCGCGCCCGCAATGGACAGAACTTATGGAAACATCACACGCCGTCAGCTGATAAGAGAAGCGGTGGAGGCTCTGTCTCGCGACGGTGAAGGCTGTAAGCCGAGTTCAGTTATTGATTGGATAACAAGTGTTGCAAAGAGGCGTTATCCGGGGGTTTTGGGTTCCAACAAGAAGGGGCAGGCGACGGCCTGGATTCTCGATGAGCTTGCGGCTGAGGATTCGCGGAACAGCCTTGAAGGCCTTGGCGTTGTAAGGATCGAGCCTACTGAATTTAACAAGGGCTTTTCCCATCCTGGGGCGAAAATGCTTGTCGAAAGACAGGTTGATAGACTTAATGCCGATGGGGCAGCCTGGCTTTCATGCGAAGACTACATTTTGTTTGCAAGGACCTGTCTCGAACTGCTCCGAGAGAAAAACGTTATCGAGGTTCCTGAAGGGGTCCCTGAGCTAAGAAACAATCATGAGAAGCGCGGTAACCTTGTCGTGCTTGAGGGGGGCGGCTCTGCGTCAAAGGATATTGTTCAGTTTGCGGGAGATGCGGTACGTGGTACAGAAAATAAGCGCAGTGCCTTTATTCGCAAGTACGTCAAAAGGGTCCACGGTATCGAGCTGACCCGTGAGGACGTTCGCCCGATTCTGCAAAGTCTATTCCAGTTTATGGGGGAGTATCTAAGTTGCAAGCTATTTAGGGACGAAGGATATTTGATCGATTCGCGTGAACACTTTAGGCTTGGCAGAGATATTTGGACTATGTATCCGCATTCCAACGATGATATTGTCTATCGTTGCGATGCATGTGGATGTGAGACTCATCTGGACACGCATGGCGTTTG
>OOCD01000716.1_pt1 | contig 23169 bp, 6 predicted proteins | sample 1671791 | NCBI WGS metagenome assembly OOCD01 (sample SAMN06348193, study PRJEB24527) | human gut metagenome | biome: human gut; feature: ankylosing spondylitis patient; material: feces | host: Homo sapiens | place: China | collected 2015-10
TCCCTTGCGGCGTAGTTCTTATTTAAGCCGTCCAAGTTTTGGGGTGCAGTTCATTTCTGCGCGGGGGGGGGCGTATATTTGCATCGATGGGGACGACACACATATATAGCGAGCCGCTGCTTGCCGTCCTCATGGATTTGGGGAGGGCCTTCATGAATCGCGTGTGTGCGAGAGCTCGAGAAATGCTAAAGCCTTTTGGCAAGAAAACCAATACCGCCAAGCGTGCCCTGAGGGTTTTGGCCGTCCCGCTGGCGGCGTGTGCGCTCATGTTTGGTGCGACGAGTGCGTCGGCCGATCAAGCGGTTCCTTTTAGCAACCATACCGTGCAGACGGTGAATCCCACCGGCACTACGGTCAATCTGTTCGACTACTGGGTCGTGAACGGCGACAACGACAGCTCGAAGAACATAAACAACGACAACAAGAATGACAACACCGGCATCAATAAAGACCATCAGCTCAAGTTCAATGGCGGCGCCGGATCGGGCATTAATAAATGGACGGGAAAAAGTGATATTGGCGGCTTTGGACGTCTTTCGTTTGTGAAGAACACACTGGTAAAGGGCTATCCGTCGATCAATGCTGGCACCTACACCTCGTATAACACGCACGGTACGTACAAAGACGAGTCGCTCGATTATCTCTTTAATAACGACAGCCAGGCAAATGGCAAGCAGGACGGCAAGGCCGTTTACAACAACGTACAAGGCCTTTTCCAGCTCAAGGATGGCTATTACGTTTACGACTCGTACGGCTCTGACGGCAACTATGCTGTGTATAACTTCACGACTAACTCCTTTGACGTCTACAATAAGGCGGGCGTATATAAGGACAGCGTGTCGGATGCGAATCGGGGTCAGTTCTTCCCCTTTGACTCGGCTGACAAGGTTTTTGAAGAGAGGAACGGCCGGCTCTCTCCTATAGGAATAACGGACGGAACGAACGATAAGCTCAACCACCACTTTGGCATGTCCATGACCACGGAGTTCGTCCAGCCTGCGGGTGGCAAGACCACCGATAACAATGACATGGTCTTTAAGTTCTCGGGTGACGATGACGTCTGGGTCTATATCGACGGCGTGCTCGTGGGCGATCTGGGTGGCATCCACGAGAAGGCGACGCTTGATATTAACTTCGCTACTGGTGTGGTGCGCGTTGGACATATTGATGGCGCAAATGGTTCACCAAAGTATTTTCCGGATACTACCATCAAAGCAATGTTCAAAGCCGCCGGCGCAGATACCACCAACTTCCGCGACAACACCTTCCGCGACAGCACTAAGCACACGCTGAGCTTCTTCTATCTGGAGCGTGGTGCGGGCGCATCGAACATGTCGCTTAAGTTCAACCTCACCACCCTGCCGTCGTCCGAGGTCGCGAAGGTCGACCAAAACGGTGAGGCAGTCCAGGGTGCCGAGTTTGCTCTGTATCAGTCAGATGCCAACTGGAACGCGCAGGGTGAGCCCATCGCTCAGGGCACGACGGGCGCCAATGGTCAGTTGGTGCTTCTGAAGTCGGACGGTTCCGTTCTTTCGTTCGATAGCCAGCATGCTGAGAAGCACGACTATTTTGTACTCAAAGAGGTTAGCCTGCCCAAGGGATACCGCTCGAGCCTGACCTCATCGACCACTGCAACGCCAGGCGAGCTGCACTTGCAGTACAAGGCCGCGGCAAGTGGCACGGGTGGCGTGGTGGTTGCGCCGCAAACAACGGTCACAACAGCCAACAACGAACAATGGACGGGCAGCCGCATGTGGCTGAACGGTGGCTATCTGGCTGCCAAGGAGACCATTTCTCTTAATAAAGAAACAAAAGACAATAAGAATAACCCCATTAGCTCGGGTACGACCTTCGCCGTCGTGCTCAAGCTCACCGGTGCGAGCGAGGACCACACAAGCGAAGACGCGTGGACGGCGGTCACGGGCAACCCGCTCAATGGCTATAAGCTGTGCTCCAAACACGGCATTGAGGGCGCGGTCGAGGCTGCCAAATCGGCAGATACGAGCGTCTTTGGCGTCAACACCAAGGGTGACTACGAGGTGACGGTCAGGTCACTGCCCGGCGATATCGAGAAGTACGCCGCCATGATGACGGACAAGTCGAAGGCGGAATATACCGTGGCGGTGTATCACACCACGGCATCGTCTCTGGCGGAGGCAACCATCGACAACACCTCTATGGTCCAATATCAAACGATAAACAGGCAGTTCTCTACGGTGATCCACCTCACCAACGTTCAGAACCGCCTGTTTGTGCAGAAGGTTGACGACCTGGGCAAGCCCGTGAACGGCGCAACGTTTGAGCTGTACCAGGCCAAGGACGTTACCGGCGACAGTCCCAGCACGTATGCCATTAAATCGGGTGCCGAGCCGTATGACACCGTGAAGGCAAACGGCATGACCTATCCGTATGACATTGAGGGTGCTGCATGCTTCCCACTCGATTCGACAAAGCATGCACCCCTTATCAAGGGTACGTACTACCTGCGTGAGTCTAAAAGCCCGGATGGTTTTGAGATTAACAACGCTATCACCAAGGTAATCGTGGACGATTCGGGTGTGTATGTGGATGCCGGCGAGGAAGGCGACGGTGTGCTCAGCATGAGCGGCCCGGGTTCGCTGATTGCCTCCCTGGCGCAGTTTGGCTCTCCCGACTCCATCGACAACACGCTTACGCACATTAAGGGCAAGCTGCAGAGTGCAGGCGTTGACGCCGACGGAAACCTGACATGGGGCCAGAAGAGCACCGCCGAGGGCGTGACACCTTCGCTCGAAAATGACTTGATGCATATGCGCTATGACAAGACGACGCAAGGTACCAAGACCATCCTGCGCTATGTCGAGGACGGTGGTGAGCGCAACGGCCAGCTGGCGACCATCTTTGCCGATACGGGCATCAACCGCATGGCCCTTTATCAAGACGACGATGCCACCAATGGCACCGATCTGGGCACGCTTCAGCTCAATCATCTCTTTACCACGGCAACGGCCGTGCAGTATACCGATCGTCGCGTGGCACGCCTGCAGGTGACCAAGACGGTGACGGCAGATACTGGTCTTACTGCACCCACTAAGGATGCGAATGACAAGGACAAGGATCTGACGTTTACGTTTAAGTTCACCCTGCCGGAGTCCCAGAAGGGCTACGAGGCGCGCGTATTCGATGCGAATGGCATGTCCGTGGGCAACTCCTTTACGCTCAAGAACGGCGACACCCATTCCATCAAGGCCGGCGAGACCATCCGCGTATACGACCTTAAGCAGGGCGACAAGTATAGCGTGAGCGAGCTCACCACCAAGGGCGAGGACTCCAGCGGCAACGTGCTGGCGAGCATCGTTAACACTGTTACCGGCTCTGCCGACGAGTCGGTGCTTCCGGCCGGCTTTAGCCTCGTGAAACGTAAGGTCGGTGGCGAGGAGCAGTCGGGAACTGGCAACACCATCGAGGGCAAGATTGTCGCGCTTGCGGGCGGGAAGATCCCTGCGAGCAATAAACTCGAGTTCATCAACAACTACAGCGCCAGCTCGGTAACGCTTAAGGCCAAAGACGGTCTGAGCGCCAAGAAGGTGCTCGAAGGTCGCGATTGGGCCGATGGCGATTCCTTTACCGCGCAGCTTACGGCCGACGGCGGCGTTCCCATGCCCGGCGGTGCCAAGAGCAAGGTGGCTACGGTCGAGCTCACCAACGACCAGCCGGCGACGTTTGGCGACATCACCTATACCAAGCCGGGTACCTACACCTATACCATCTCGGAGGTTATCCCCGGCTCCGATGCCGGTGCGGACGGCATAAGCTATTCTGCTGCCGTCTATACCGCGACGGTCGTGGTGGAGGATAACCATGCCGGCGCTCTGGCCGTTGCGAGCGTGAAGGTGGTGCAGGAGTGTAACGACGCGGGCGTCGACACCAAGACGGATGTTGCCGGTAAGGTCGCAACCTTCACCAACCACTACGATACACACGAAGCGAAGATCATCATCCATGCTCAAAAGATCCTGACCGACAACGCCGGGAGTTTCCCGCTTTCCCAGAACGCCTTTAGCTTTAAGCTCGAGCGTGTGGGCGGCTATGCGGACGACAATGCGGCGTTCGATCCCGATAAGGTCGACACGAGCATCAAGGCCCCCATGCCCGAGGACGCCGAGGGCAACACCGCGACCGTGGGCAACAACGCTGATGATGGCGCGGTGACGTGGCCGGCGATCTCCTATACCGCCAAGGCGGATGCGGGACGCGCCTACGTGTACAAGTTTACTGAGGAGAATCCCGGCAGTGTTACGGGCATGACCTACGACGGATCGATCTATTACGCCGTGGTGCGTAACGCCGAGAAGGGTGCCGGCATCCAGACTTCGATCGAGTACTACAAGGTTGTAAAGGACGGCTCGGTAAAGCAGCTGGACACGAACGTTACGCCTTCCTTTACCAATATATATAGCGTGGAGCCCACGAGTGCGACCCTGCAGGGCCAAAAGACTGTGAGCGGTCGCGACTGGAACCAGGGCGAACGCTATACCTTTAACCTCGCTGCCGCTACGGATGATGCCGGCGCGACCGGTTTGAGCAAGACCACCGCGCAAGCGGTAAAGGACGGGGCCGTTGCCGTTAACGTCAACCAAGCTGTCGCCAGCACGCCCGCGTCGGGACGCGTGGCCTCGTTCTCCTTTGGCACCGAAGCCGCCCCGACCGTGACGTTCAACCGCGCAGGCACCTTTAGCTTCAACATCACCGAGAAAGCTGCGCAGGATGGCCAAGCGGGCATGTCCATGGACAAGCACACCGCCCGCGCGACCGTTGTGGTGACCGATCTGGACGAGTCGGGCAACATCCACACGGGCATGCTGCGCGTGTCGAGCGTGACCTACGCCAACACCGGTGCCTCCGAAGCGGACAAGGTCGTAACCGACAAGGCTGCCTTCACCAACGTGTACCATGCATCGGGCACCTTTGGTGGCGTGACGATCAGCAAGACCCTCGAGGGTCGCGCCTCTACCGCGGGCCAGTTTACCTTTGCCGTGACGGGCCTTTGGTACAACGGCGTTCAGACATCGGTCGACGGCGCCGAGGCCAGCCTGTCCAATAAGGCTGCGGGGGCCGGCGTGTCCGGTGCCGTGGTGGGCGCAAGCGGGCAAGAGAAGCTCTTTGCCCGTGAGCTCACGGAACAGGACCTGGGGCGTACGTTTGCCTATCGCATCCACGAGAACCAGCCTGCGGCTGCCGGCTACACCTATGACACCGGCTACGCGGGCGATGCCATTGTGCTCGTCAAGGTTCTTGCACGCAAGGACGACACCGCTAAGCTCTACACCGTGACGACCGTGCTCAAGGGCGCGGGTGTGACGGAGCTGCTGGGCGACGGCGCCGATGCGAGTAAGTTGACGGACGAAAAGATTGTCGAGCTCAAGCAAGATTCGAATACTTACGTGCGGCAGTACGATTCGAGTGATGCCGGCGCCACGACGCCTACTGTCTCGTTTGTGAACCGTTACACGGCAAGTCTCGACTATGGCGCCGATGGCGGTTTGCAGATCGAGAAGACGTTGACGTATCCCAAGGACGCGACCATTTTTGGCTCGCCTAAGAGCACGTTCCGTTATATCGTCAAGCCTGCCGACAAGACATCTGCCAGCAAGGTTGGCATTTCCACGGACGGCAAGGTCTTTGAGACCGCAAGTGTCGAGGCTAATGCTCCCAAGACCGTGAGTTTGGTACCTGCGGGCGGGCTGACCTTCACTCAAAATGATGCCGGCAAGACGTTCACCTATACGGTGAGCGAGATTGACGACAAGGCGACGGGCTATACATACGACGAGACGGTCCATACGGTTAAGGCTGTCGTGGCGGATAACGGCGACAGTACGCTTAGGGTCACGACATCGGTAAGCAAGCAGGTCGATGGCAAGGACGAGCTTGAGGGCCAGTGGATCTATCCGTCGGATGCGACGTCTACCGGTGTCGCGACGGTCAAATTCAAGAACACCTATACGGTCACCGAGGCGGCAACCTACACTCCGTCCGTGACAAAGGTGGTTGTCGGTGCCGATGCTCCGGACAAGTTCACCTTTGCCATGACCGCGGCTGACGATGCTACCCGGGCTGCTGTCGACAGCAAGCTCATCACCGGCTCTTCGATGAGCGCGGACAGCGGCTATGCCGAGAAAAAGCAAACGAAGGAGGGCCTCAAGGACGGGGAGCACTATCAGGTCGATTTCTCGAAGCTCACCTTCAACAAACCGGGCACGTATAAGTTTGCTATTAATGAGTTGGCCCCGAACAGCGGCCTCGGCGAGTGGAAGTATGACACGCACACTTATGTCCTGACCATTACCGTAACCGATGAGGGCGGCAAGCTTGTGGCGCGTGCCGATGGCACGTCCTACACCGGTATTTTGGGTGGCCTGATCTTCGCGACGGGCGACGTGGGCAAGACGTTCACCTATAAGGTGGTCGAGAATAACGGCAAGCAGCGCGGCTACACCTACGACTCCACCTATTGGACGGTAGAGATTGCGGTCAAGAGTCGTGGTGACGGTTCGCTCTATACCGTGACCACGGTCAAGCACTATGACGCCAACGAAGTTGAAGAGCCCCGCGATACGAAGCCCTTTAGCTCCGAGAAAAGTGCTGCCAAGGCAAAGGTGTTCTTTACCAACAACTATGCTGCAACCGGAAAATTCGAGGGCCTTACCGCCGAGAAGGTGATGGACTCCGGCGACAAGATCGAGGCGGGTCAGTATACGTTTGACCTGTATGCCGAGAAGGCCGATGGCTCGCTCGAAAAGAAGGATGAGGGCACGACCCAGGCGGGCGAGAACGGTATCGCAACGGTCGACTTCGGCAAGATTTACTTTAAGCTTGGCGATGCCACCAGCGGAACTGATGGGCAGACGATTGACCTTGCCAGCGCCGTCAACGATGGCATTGCCATCAAACGGCACAATGCCGACCACACCACTACCTATAGCTTTAACCTGGTGGCAAAGGAGCGCTTGACCAGCCTGCCCGAGGGCGTGCGTCCCGTGGATACGTCCGCGACGTGCCGCGTGCTGCTCGAGGTGACCGACAACAACGACGGCACGCTGACGCCTAGGGTGACCTATCGCGATGGCACCGAGAACGGCAAGATCGTTTTCCACAACACGCGTGACAAGGTCAAGACGATCGGCACGGTCGCGAAGCCTAATGTGGACATCGACGGGCAGCTGCTTTCTGTGGGCGACTCCCACGTCTATACCATCAACTGGGTCAATACTGCGGTCAATGCTGACGGCAACCTGGTCTCCGCCGACGTGACCGTGGTAGACGAGCTACCCACTGGCGTTGTGTTCGAGGCCTTTGAGGGCGAGTATGCCGATAATGGCGAAGCGAGCGGCCAGTCGCTTACTTGGGACCTGGGTAAGCAACCCGCGGGCAGCCACGGTTCGGTGCGCGTGCGCGTCAAGATTACCGAGGACGCTGTGAAGGACGCCCAGGGTGCGGTCGGCGCCGTCAACAATGCTGCCACCATTAAGGTCGGCAACAAGAGCTATACCGGCACCACGACTAATTACGTGCCCAAGAAGTCCGAGAGCGATGCCCAGGATTCGACGGGGTCGGGTGTGGCGCTGGGTGATGAGCTCACCTACACCATCGGCTACAAGAACACCGAGGGCGCGTCTGCCACGGTGACGATCGCCGATGCCGTTCCCGCGGGAACCGAGTTCGTGGAGTTCGCTGGCGACCATAAGGATGCCGGCTCCAAGGACAATGACGGCAACCTCACCTGGACATTGAAGGACGTTCCCGCCGGCAAGGAGGGCACGGTTCAGTTTAAGGTCCGCGTGACTGAGGACGCGTTTAAGAGCGGTGGCGCTTCGGGCGACATCTCCAACCAGGCGTCGGTGGCGGTCGACAACAACCCTGCCGTCAAGACCAACACCACTACCGATCAGGTTTCTGACGGGCGCCTGACGTTGAGCAAGACGGTCACGGCCGCCGAAGGCATCACCGCGCCCAACAAGGCATTTACCTTTAAGGTGCTGCTCTACCAGACCGATGGCACAACGCCTCTGGCCGGCACCTTTGCGTACGCCGGTCGCCCCAGTGGCACCAATGGCACTTATGTAAGCGGACAGATCAAGAGCGGTGACACCATCACGCTTAAGGCCGGCGGCTCCGTCACGGTTACCGTGCCCGTGGGTACGCACTACGAGGTGCAGGAGCTCGACTCCAAGGGTGAACTCATGACGAGTGAGGACGGCTTTGCGGTTGTCGATAAGGCGAACCTCCAGAAGGGTACCGTCGGACAGGCGACGCAGGTGGGCTTCACCAACGTCTACAGCGTGGAGTCCACGAAGGTGGAAAACGCCTTTAAGGTGCAAAAGAAGATCTCCGGACGCAACTGGACGACATCGGATGTCTTTACCATGACGCTGGCTGCCGAGGGCGAGGCACCCATGCCCAAGGGCGCCAAGGACGGCGTGTCGGCGATTGAGCTGCACAAGGATGCCCAGGTTGGCAACTTCGGTACCATCGAGTACACCAAGCCCGGTACCTATGCCTATGTGATCACCGAGCAGTCGGGTGACGAGACGGCACTCACATTCTCGAAGGCCACCTATCGTGCCACCGTCACGGTGACCGACGACGGCGCCGGTAAGCTGTCCACCAAGACCAAGATTGCACAGCTGACCGACGACGCGGGCGACGCTGCTGAGCGCACGGTCGAGGCGGCGGTCTTTACCAACACCGCCAAGACCGGCAGCCTCACCGTCAAGAAGACGGTCGTCGGTGGCGACAGCCAGCGAGAGTTCGGCTTTACGGTCGCGCTGGCCGACGGGGACGGCGAGCCCGTCTCCGGCACCTTCGGCAAGGGCGAGCACGCCGTGACGTTCGCGGGCGGCAAGGCGAACTTCACGCTCAGGGACGGCGGGGAGAAGACCGTCGCCGGCCTGCCCGTGGGCGCGCGCTACACCGTGACCGAGGATGCCGCCGAGGGCTACACGACCACGGTCGAGGGGGCCGAGGGCACCGTGACCGAGGACGGCGCGACCGCGGCGTTCACCAACACGTACGGAACGGCCACCGAGGGCAGGGACGTCTCCACCGCGGGGCTCTTCACCAAGACGCTCGAGGGCCGCGACTGGGCCGAGGGCGACAGCTTCCAGTTCACGCTCACGGGCGAGGGCGGCGCTCCCATGCCCGAGGACTCTGCCGACGGCTCCAAGACCGTCAGCGTGACGGCCGCCGCCGGCACCGAGGCGGGCGATAGGGTCGCCTTCGACTTCGGAGCCATCCGCTACACGCTCGACGACATCAAGGACGCCGGGTTCGCCGAGGTCGGCGGCAAGCGCGTGCGCGCCAGGACCTTCACCTACACGGTGCGCGAGGTCAGGCCCGATGACGGCTCCGCCATCGCCGGCGTGGCCTACGACGGCCACGTCGCCACGATGACGGTGACCGTGACCGACGACGGCTCCGGCAACCTCACGGCCACGACGCCCGCGATCGCGCAGGCGAGCGGCGGCGACTTCGTCAACACCTACACGACCGAGCTCGACTACTCGGCCCGCGCGGGCGTGCGCCTGTCCAAGACACTCTCCGGCCGCGCCATGGAGGCGGGGCAGTTCGCCTTCACCGTGACCGCCGACGCCGAGACGGCCGCCAAGCTCGGCCTCAAGACCGACAAGGATGCCTACGCCGTGGCCGCGGCTGACGATGGGAAGGCCGACCTGGTCGACCTCATCGGCGGTGCCGCGGAGAGCGACGTGAAGTTCACCGACGCCGACGCGGGCAAGACCTACAGCTTCACCGTCACCGAGACCAAGCTCGGCGGCAAGGGCTACACCAACGACACCGCGCCACGCACGGTGACCATCGCGCCCGGCTACGACGCCGCGACGGGCAGGCTCACGGTCGCGACCGCGGTTGCCAGGGACGGTGTCGAGGTCGCCCGCGGCGAGGTCTCCACAGCAGATGACGCCACGGCGACGCCCGCGCCCGTGACGGTCGCGTTCGAGAACTCCTACGAGGCCACCGGAACGCTCGGCGGCGAGGGCAACGTGGCCATCAACGCCACCAAGACGCTGACGGGCCGCGCCGCGGCGGCGGGCGAGTTCTCGTTCTCCGTCCGCGATGCCCGGGGCAACGTGGTCGCGACCGCGACCAACCGGGCCTCCGGCGACGGCGAGGCCGTGGGACTTTCGTTCTCGCCCATCTCCTACACCACCGACGCTCTCGAGCGGATGGTGGCGGACGGCATCGCCACCAGGGCCGCCGACGGCTCCTGGGTCATTCCCTATACCGTTTCCGAGGACGGTACGGACCGGCTGCCCGCGGGCGTGACGGCGGCCGTGTCGAGCTTCGGCATTACGGTCAAGGTGACCGATAACGGTAAGGGCGGGCTGGATGTGACCGCGGTCTACCCCGAGGGCTCCGACGGCGCGCTGTCGTTCGTGAACGGCTACGGCACCAACGAGGCGACGGTCGACATCGCGGGTGCCAAGACGCTGGCGCTCGGCCAGGCCGGCCTCGGCCTCACGCAGGGAGACATCGCGGGCAAGTACACCTTTAAGATCGAGCCGCTGGACGGCGCGCCCGCGCCGGTCGACGCTTCGGGCAAGACGGTGACCGAGGCGACCAACGACGCCGCCGGCAACGTCGAGCTGGGCCACGTCACGTTTAAGCAGCCGGGCGACCTTGATGACGTCGAGATCGACGGCGACGGCCTGCGCACCAAGACGTTCGCCTACCGGGTGAGCGAGTCCGGTTCGGTCGACGGCGTGGTCAATGACGCGACGGCGACCAGGACCTTCACGGTCAGGGTGGTCGAGGACACCGCCGCGGGCACGCTTGTCGCGAAGGTCCTGCCCGCAGAGGGCACGCCCGAGGGCAAGGGCGCGTTCGAGTTCACCAACACCTACGGCGTGAACCCGACGCCGAGCTCCGTCACCGACCGGATCAAGGTGAGCAAGAAGCTCAAGGGCCGTGACCTGGCCGAGGGCGAGTTCGAGTTCCAGCTGGTCGAGATTGCCGCCGACGGCGGCGAGAGCGTCGCGGCGACGGGCAGGAACGCCGCCGACGGCACGGTCGCGCTCGGCCCCGTCACCTACACCGCGCCCGGCACGCACAGCTATGAGCTGCGCGAGGTCGCCGGCACGGCGGGCGGCGTGACATACGACAGGGCGACGTACCGCGTGCGCACGACGGTTGCCGATGCCAAAAACGGCACGCTCGCCGTCAAACACGAGCTCATGGATGCCGAGGGCAATGCTGTGGGCGACGACTCGGTGACGTTCACCAACGGCTACGAGGCCGCGCCCGTCACCCTCCGGCTGGGCGCCGCCAAGGTGCTCAAGGGCGCCGAGCTCAAGGCGGGCCAGTTTAGCTTCGAGCTCAAGAGCCGGGACGGCAAGGTCATGTCGACCGCCAAGAACGCCGCGGACGGCAGCGTCGCGTTCGATGCGCTGACCTTCAAGCAGGCCGGCACCTACACCTTCACGGTGAGCGAGGTCGACGACGGCCAGGCGCACGTGACCTACGACAAGGCGGTGCGCAAGATCGTCGTCACGGTGAGCGACGAGGCGGCCGACGGCACCAAGACGGGCTATCTGTCGGCGAGGGTCTCCTACGAGGGCGACGCCAACGTGCCGCCAGTCTTCACCAACAGCTACGCCGAGAATCCCGGGACCCCCGGCACCCCCGAGAACCCCGGCACGCCGGGCGGCGGCTCAGACGGCGGTTCAGATAACGGCTCCGGCAGCGGCTCTAGCGGCGACGGCTCCAAGGGCGGCATGCCCGACACCGGCGACCGCAGCCTGCCGGTCGAGGTGCTCGGCGCCATGGCCGGCATCGGCGCGCTGGCCGTCGCGGGCGGCGCGGTCCTGTACCGCAGGCGCCGCTAACGATATGGACGAGTGGGGCGAATCCATCCGATGGGTTCGCCCCACTTGCCGTGGCGGGCGGGAGCAGGTAAGATATACCGAGCGCCTAGCGCGTTCGATGGGTTCGGATGACGACATGTTCCGAATCTGGTCAGGTCCGGAAGGAAGCAGCCATAAGGAGCCTCTGTCGGGCATCCGAATCCATCGAGCGCACGGGCGCTTTTTTGGTGCCGCGGCTACCCGCGAGTGCCGGCAGGGCGCTTGGTGTCTCGCTGGTCCTCGGCTTTGCCTGCGGGATCGCTCGACTACCAAACAGCCCGCCGGCACCGGAACCGCATCGTCCAAAAATCACCCGTAAAGGCGCGTTAGCCTAATTAAATCTATCCCTTAAGGAATGCTGCTCGTTGGCGTTGTTTGGAGCGCGGTGGCGATGTGCTTCAAGAGGCGGCGGTGTTGTTGCTTGAATTTTTGCAGTTAAAGAGGCCCGTTTCCCTGGGGAAACGGGCCTCTTTTGTCTCTGGGTTTGTGGATTGGCGAAGATGGTATGCTCTGGCGGCTATTTTGAGTTCTTGAGGCGGCGTACACCCGTGGCGGTTATTCCGAGGCCTGCGGTGGCGATTCCTGCGAGTGCGATTGCGCTCGGTGTTGTGTCGCCCGTGTTCGCGAGCTTGTCGGCGGTCGTATCTGCTTGTTTGCCGCTGCTCGAGTTCGCCTGCTTGGTGGAGTTTGGCGAGGTGTCTTTACCGGTTGCGGACGAGCCGGTGGGCTGCGTCGTCTCGGTCGGTTGCGTCGAGTTGGAGGGAGGCGTCGTCTCGGTCGGTTGCGTTATCTCGGGCGAGGTGACCTTGTCTGCCGCGGCTTTCGCCTCTTCGTATGCCTTGCAGGCATCGTCATAGGCTATTTGCGCTCTTTTCAAATCGTCGAGGAGCGCATCCCGCTTGGCTGTTTCTCCGTCGAGATGGGTTTTATTAAACTCTACTTCGCTTTCAAAGAAATAAATCAGGCTTTTATGACTTTCGAGGCGCATTCGGCAGTGCTCAAGCTTATCTTCACAGGAATTTTCTTGCATTATTGCCTCTGTGATCGCCTCTTGCAACTGCCGAATAGTTTCGGCAGGAGTCGTGTAGTCGATTTTATTTAATTCTGCCTCAAGGGCTCTTGTCCGGTTGTGGGCCTTATCGCATTCGGCTTGAGCTGCATCGACGTTCGCTTGCATGGTAGGAAGGGATTCCTTATATATGGCGGCTTGCGCCAAATTAGTGTCGTAGTTCTCTTGAAAAATGGCAATTTTAGTATCGATTTCCGCAATTTTCTCGGGACTTGCGGCGTCTTTTGCGGCCTCGAGGTTTTTGAGCGCTTCCTGCATGGCTGCATACGCTTTGTCTTTTTCGGCGGCCGCATCTTTCGTCTGCAAGGCAACTGCACCGGTGGGGGAGCTGGTTTCCGCCGCGATCGCCGTTGCGGGGGCGATTCCCGCGACAAGTGCCGCGGAAAGGGCGATGCCCAAGGTTGTTCGTCTTGCTCTTCTCGCGAGAATGTCGTTCATCTCGGCACCTCATTTCAAGGGTCGGCGACTAACTTGGTAGCACTAATGTAAGTATACCAAGCGATTGGCCCGCCACTGGCTGGGTGTGCGCGTATGCTCCTCTGAAAACTGAATCCCGTTAGAAATGACGAGTTGTTTACGCTTCTTTTGGGGTGGCGGTACTATCATGATTCGAATTGAGTGTGAATGATGATAGGGAGCGCCTTTTTATGATTGAGCTGCTCAGGCGTTTTGGTGGTAAGTTTCGCCGATATATGGTGATTGGCCCTGCGTGCAAGTTGATCGAAGTGATCTTTGACCTGCTTACGCCGCTGGTGATTGCCCAGATGATCGATAAAGGTATCGGTGCGCACGACGTGAGTGCCGTCGTCCACTACGGCATGGTGCTCGCCGCCATGGCTGTGATCGGCATCTCGTTTACGCTCGTTTGCCAAAAGATGGCGGCGCTCACCTCGCAGGGCATGGGCACCGACATTCGCGGCGCGCTCTACGAGCACATCAACAAGCTGAGCTATGCCGAGCTCGATCGCTTTGGCACGCCGTCGCTCATCACGCGCATTACCAACGACGTCAACCAGGTGCAGCTCGCCGTGGCGCTGGGCGTGCGCATGCTCATCCGCTGGCCCTTCCTGGCGGTGGGCTCCATGGTCGCGGCCCTTGCCATCGACCTTAAGCTCGGCATTATCTTTTTGATTTGCACGCCCGCCATTGGCCTGGTGTTTTGGTTTGTCATGGCGCGCTGCATTCCCTACTACAAGCAGCTGCAGGCAAAGCTCGATCGCATCGCGCTTATCTGCCGCGAAGGTCTTTCGGGCGCCCGCGTGGTTCGCGCCTTCGTGCGCGAGGACCACGAGCGCGAGCGCTTTGCCCAAGCCGCCGACGATCAGGCCAATACCGCCATCGCGGTGGGCAAGCTCTCGTCGATTCTCAATCCCGTCACGTTTTTGGTGATGAACCTGGGCGTGTGTGCCATCCTGTGGGTGGGCGGCATCCAGGTCAACATGGGCGAGCTCACGCAGGGCCAGGTCATGGCGTTTGTGAACTACATGACGCAGACCCTCACCTCCATCGTGTATGTCGCCAACCTGGTCGTGGTCTTTACCAAGGCGAGCGCCAGCGCGTCGCGCATCAACGAGGTGCTCAATTGCGTGCCGAGCATCACCGACGAGGACAACGAGCCGGTCGCACTGCCCGAGCCGAGCGCGACGGGCAATGCCGCTCCGGTCCCCGCGCTGAGCTTTGACCATGCGAGCTTCTCGTTTGGCGCCGGCGCGGCCAATGCTGTCAACGATGTGACGCTGGAACTCCCGCTGGGCAAGACGCTCGGCATTATCGGCGGTACGGGCAGCGGTAAGTCCACGCTCGTCTCGCTTATCCCGCGCCTGTACGATGCGGGCACCGGCAGTGTGAGCGTGATGGGCTCCGACGTGCGCGCTTGGCCGCTCGACCAACTGCGCCACGTGGTCGCGACCGTCCCGCAGCGCGCGTCGCTGGTGAGCGGCACCATCCGCAGCAACCTGACCTGGCGCGACGAGGCGGCAACCGACGAGGAGCTCTGGGCAGCGCTCGATATGGCGCAGGCCAGCGAGTTCGTGCGCAACAAGCCGCAGGGCCTCGACGCCCCGGTCGAGGCGGGCGGTAAGAACTTCAGCGGCGGTCAGCGCCAGCGCCTGACCATCGCGCGCGCCCTGGTGGGCTCGCCACAGGTCCTGATCATGGATGACTCTGCCTCGGCGCTCGACTTTAAGACCGACGCGGCGCTTCGCCATGCCATCCGCGAGCGCAGCGTGCGCGGTGCCGCCGAGGGCGGGCTGCCGCTGACGACGGTGATCGTGAGCCAGCGCGTCTCGACCGTGCGCGACGCCGACATGATCTGCGTACTCGACCACGGCTCGGTTGCAGGCCTGGGCACGCATGACGAGCTCTACGCAACCTGTCAGCTCTACCGCGAAATCTGTCAGTCGCAGCTTCGCCGCGAGGAGCTCGAGGGCCAACAGGGGAGTGCGGCGCCCGCGTCCGTTTCAAGTCCCGCATCCGCCCCGGCTGCCCCGGCATCCACTTGCGCAAAGGAGGGCTGCTAGATGAACCCGTATACTTCTTCCGGTTCGGTCGCCACGATGACGGCCAACGTGTCCGGTAACGATAACCTCAACGACTTGGGCGACGGTCCGCGCCAGCCCGGCGATCCCGAGCGCTATCCCGTGGGCGCGGTAACGCGCCGCCTGATGGGCTACGTCCGTCCGCACCGTATTTCGTTTACGGCGTCGTTTGTGAGCGCCGCTATCTCGGTGATTCTGCAGCTCTACACGCCTATCCTTATCGGCGAGGGTATCGACCTGATCGTTGCCGCGGGCCAGGTGGATTTCGATGCACTGCTGCCGCTCGTTACCAAGCTCGCGATTGTCATTGTAGGTGCTGCGGCCTTCCAGTGGCTGCAGGGCTATTGCGTCAACCGCCTGTCCTACGAAACGGTGCGCGACATGCGCGTGGAGGCGAGCGACAAGCTCAGCCATATGCCGCTCAGCTTTATCGACAGTCACGCCCACGGCGACCTTATGAGCCGCGTGGTCAACGACGTCGATCAGGTGGGCGACGGTCTACTGCAGGGCTTCACGCAGCTTTTCACCGGCGTTATCACCATCGTGGGCACGCTTGCGTTTATGCTCTCCATCAACCTGACCATGACGCTCGTGGTGGTGCTCGTCACGCCGCTTTCCATTTTTGCAGCCGGCGCCATCGCCAAGCTCTCCAACAAAAGCTTTACGGCACAGCAGCGTATTCAAGGGCAGCTCGGTGGTCATATCGAGGAGTACGTAGGCGAGCAAAAGCTCGTGGACGCCTTCGCCTACGGCCCGCACGCCCAGCAGCGCTTCGATGCCCTCAATGCCGAGCTCTACACCGTGGGCGAGCGCGCGCAGTTTATGGGTTCGCTCTCCAACCCCGGCACGCGCTTTATCAATAACATCATCTATGCCGTGGTCGCTGTGATCGGCTGTGTGGGCGTGATCACGGGCGTGCCCGTGGCACTCACGGTGGGCGGCGTGCAGATCTTTTTGTCCTATGCCAACCAGTACACCAAGCCGTTCAACGAGGTCACCAACGTCATTACGCAGATCCAGACGGCGTATGCCTCGGCGCGCCGCATGTTCGCGCTGCTCGATGCACGCGAGCAGGAGCCCGACGCGTCGGACGCCGTGGAACTTGCTGCCCCGCAGGGTGAGGTCGCCTTTGAACATGTGGACTTTAGCTACGTGCCTGACCGCAAGCTGCTGCAGGATATCTGCATTGAGGCTAAGCCCGGCATGCGCTTTGCCCTGGTCGGTCCCACGGGCTGCGGCAAGACGACGCTCATCAACTTGCTGCTGCGGTTTTACGATATCGATGCCGGACGCATCATGGTCGATGGCAAGTCCTCGCGTGACTACACACGGGCGAGCCTGCGCCGCGCCTTTGGCATGGTGCTGCAGGACACTTGGCTGTTCGAGGGCACGGTAGCGGACAACATCGCTTACGGTTGCCCGGATGCCACGCGCGAGCAGGTTATCGAGGCGGCCAAGCGCGCGCATGCGCATAAGTTTATCGTGCAGCTGCCCGACGGCTACGATACGGTGATCGGCGAGGACGGCGGCACGTTTAGCCAAGGTCAAAAACAGCTGCTGTGCATCGCGCGCGTCATGCTCACCGACCCGGCGATTCTGCTGCTGGACGAGGCAACGTCGAGCATCGATACCCGCACCGAGCTGCAGGTTCAAGCGGCATTCGACGAGCTCATGGCAGGTCGCACAAGCTTTGTCGTGGCGCACCGCCTGAGCACCATCCGCAACGCCGACTGCATTCTGGTGATGCGCGACGGCCAGATTATCGAGCGGGGCACACACGACGAGCTGCTGGCGGCAGACGGCTTCTACGCCGAACTCTACCGCAGCCAATTCGCCCAGTGAGCAAGCCCGTGGGGCTAATTAATCAATCGACAGACGGTGGTTTACATCTGTCACGTTAGTACTAAGATATTCATCTAATAAATTGCATTAGTGGCTTTAGTTTTGGGGGAAACGAGGCAACGTGACTATGACGTGCTCTTTGGTGGTTAACAGCAAGAGCGGTAATACCAGGATGGTTTCGGGCGCGATCAAGCGCGCTCTGCAGGCTGCGGGCGTTGAGTTTGTCCATGCCGCGGCGTTGAGCGACGATGCGGATGCAGATCAGGTTGCGCTCGAGGCGCAGGGCGCCTGCGCGGCCGACATGGTGCTCGTCGGTTTTTGGTGCGACAAGGGCGCGTGCACGCCTTCGGTCGCGGCGTTGCTCTCCGCCTTGCACGGCAAGCGCGTGTTCCTGTTTGGCACCTGCGGCTTTGGGGCCGACCAGAGCTATTACCAGCAGATTATCGACCGCGTAACCTCCAATTTGGCCAATGATGCCGAGCTTGCGGGCTGGGCGATGTGTCAGGGTAAGATGGGCCCTGCGGTCAAACAGCGCTACGAGGCCATGCTCGAGCAAGATCCCGACAACGCCCGATTTAAGATGCTGCTCGACAACTGGGTTGCCGCGAAGGACCATCCCACCAAGGAAGATCTGGACAACATGGCGGCGGCGGCCAAGAAGGCCGTGCTGGGGGAGTAGCTCCCATCGCTGACGGCGGTCGGTCCATCTTTCTAAATGAAACGTCCTCCCGGGCGTCGGGGCACGAAGTTCCCTGCTCTACAGTCCTGCGCAAGACGAAGGCCACATTAAGTGGCCTTCTTTGCGTGCGGAACTCGCGATGAACTTCGTGCCCCGCCGTTCGGGAGGACGCCTCTTTATTGATGGGAGGCCTGATAGGTCGATGGTTCCGTGCCCGGATGCGTCCAAAGTGGGACGGGCTTTCCGGATGGGCAGGCTTTCGAAAAATGCGTCCCGGAATTTGCCTTTGGAATGGGACGTAGTTTCCCGTTGAGGTGCTTTGCGGAAAGTGCATCCCACTCTGGGCGGTCGAAGTGGGACACACTTTCCCAAAGGCGCTCCAACGGGAAATTGCGTCCCATTATTCGGTCAAGAAACGGGATGCATTTTCCCAATGAGAGCAAAACCGGAAAATGCATCCCACAATCAGCCCTCAAAGTGGGACGCCGTTTCCCAATGAGGCTCAAGCGGAAAATGCATCCCGGAATTTGCGCTCAAAGTGGGATGCGGTTTCCGGTTGAGGGTCTAAGGGGAAAGTGCGTCCCAGAATCGACGCTTGAAATGGGATGCAGTTTCCCGATGAGGCACTCGACGGAAAATACATCCCAGAAATGGCCTTTGAGCTGGGATAAGATTTCCGCGGCATCTCGGATTCTCAAAAATGAGACACGCCGTTGGCGAAAATGAGACACGTGATATCGGGCATCGGACGTATCATTTGCAAAAATGAGTCCACTCCACTCGAGTAAAGCGAGGTCCCTCATGTACGTTCCACACTCCCGTATCCGTAGGCTGTCGAAAATCCCGCTTGTTGGGACGGCGGCGCTTGCTGCGTTGATCGCCACGAGCGTCGCCTGCTTCACGGCCACGCCCCAGGTTGCCCAGGCGGCAGACGCGCCCGCAATCACCGATATGACCGAGCAGGATTATCAAGCCCTGGGTCTGGGCACGAGCGAGGACATTCCGGCCGATACCGTTGGCCCCTATTCCACTGATACCCCCACGACGTTTGCCACGCGCAGCGAGGTCTATATGGCAGCTAACGGTAGCCATGGCAATCGCTACACTCTGCGCGACAAGCTCGAGAACGTCGAGCGCGGTGACATTGGCGGCAGCAGCAAACTCACCGATGGCTATGGAAGTGTGTGGGGCGCCGCAAAGTTCTGGCAAAACGTCAACAACTTCGATACGAACAGCGATCTCTACAAGCATAGCGACTACGGTGGCGGCACCTGGTCGTACCTAAGCAACAATGAGTCCTCAACAGTACTCGCCAACGACAACAACGGTTTCTCGGGCATTCACGCCACGAGTGTTGAGTTCTGCAGCGACGCCAGCACGGGCAAAAAGAGCCGCGTTGCCGAGCTCCGTGCCTACGGCGACAGTTCCTCCACGACGATTGACGGCAAGTCATACGCCGGAAAGGTTGAGCTGGTCCTCTACTCGTTTAGCAACGGGCGTACGCGCACTCTCGACACACACCTGCCGGTGACGGTCAACACTAATATGATGTACGAAGGCCGTTTTAAGTACCTGGATGCCGGTTACCTGCAAGAGCACGACGCCGTCTTTGATGTCGAGGCGGGCGATGTCGATGGCGACGGCGTCGACGAGCTTTTTGTCTACGCGGGCTGCTATGTCGACGAGAACGGCGTGCGCAAGGCTGTAGTCGACATGTATGACTTGGAGGGCGGCAACTGGAAGCAAAGCGTCGTCAAGATCGATGCCGGTAACGCCGCGGACTACACCACGCACAACAAGGGCGGGAACGACTCCTGGACGCAGCTTCAGTCAGCTCCTGTCGTTTCGCTAGCGGCCGGCGACCTCGATCGCGATTTTTGCGATGACCTCGCCATCGTGGTCTCGGCACCCTACGGCAAGAAGAATATTGATAAGTCGACCCATTGCGAGCTGTTTTCGTGGGATGCATCCAAGGGTGCGCTCGTCCATGTCGATGCTCTGGGCGACGCGGGCGCAATCTCCCTCTCCGCGAACGGCAAGACCATGGTCGCTGCGAATGCGACGTTCGGCACGTTTGCCGCCTACGATGAAGAAGGAAAGAAGACGGGTGAAACCGTCACGGGCCTTATTCTTGCGGGCTATGACTGGCAACGCAGCGCTTTTGATTACGGCGCTTCTGACGGCAGCAAGGGGCTGTACGGCGCGCTGTACCGCTACGCGTATTTTGACTCGGAGTCTGGCGAGTTCAAGCTTTCCGATTGCAAGGAATACAGAGACGGGCTCCTCGCCTCCTATGGGCTGATGCATGTGCCCAACAGCGCATGGAAGGATAGCGCTCAGGATAAGCGCTATCCGTGCACCTTGGCGCCTATTGCCCTTGCCACTGCCAACCTTGACGGCCTGTCCGAGCAGCTGGCGGTCGACGAGGTGCTCGTGGGCGGCGATGTGTTCCGCGACTTTGCCTGCAACACGGCACAGAGCGGGGCTCAGGGCTTGGGGTCCATGGTCGGAACCATGAGCATGAGCGGTCAGCAATACAACAGCAGCAACAAGCATGACCACAAGGGTATAGAGCAGGTGTGGATCAGCGACGTCAAGGCGGGCAGCGTCTCGGGTTCGGACCGCTATAACGAGAGCTTTATCGCCGTGGTGGGCAAGCACCGCGACGAGGACCTGCGCAAGAACGATGACTACTATTGGATGACCGCCTCGCATTTTTCGCTCGACGAGAACGGAAAGGTGCGCCGCGGCGAGGAGCAGGTGATTAGCGAGAGCAACCGTCGCGGCACTACCTATGGCACATTTATCTCGCTCGCGCTGCCCGATGTCGACAACGACAGCGTCAAGATTACGTACAAGGACCGCTACAAGGTCTATACCAACCCGCGCGTGCTTGCCGTGCTGCAGGATGCGCCCTATGTTGAGGATCTGGAGCAGGCATACGGCTATCTGGTGTTGGGCGGCACGTCATACGGAGAGGAAAAGGGCACGGGGACATCCCAGGGCTATACCATTGGCGCCGAGTTGGGCGTTGCCGTCGAGGTGCAGACCGGTCCGCCCCTGGTCGCGATGAATGCTTCAGTCGATTTTGCCGCCGAGGGATGCTATGACTACCGGAGCGAGCGCACGGTCAGCGCAAGCGTAAGCTATGAGTCGCATGCCGGCGAGGGTGACAAGGCCGTGCTCTACACGATTCCGATGGTCTATTACGAGTATGAGATCGAAAATGAGGAAACTGGTGGCAAGGGCGTGATGGCGGCGCCCGTGTCGCTCGGCGCGCAGACCTCGGTCGTTAATGTCGAGGCCTATGACCGCATTGCCAAACAGCACAATATGACGCCGCTCAGCTACTTTTTGACCAACCGGTCGGGAGAACCCGGAACCTATCAAACGACGCTCAACGGCGAGACTCCCGTTGGGGATTCCTTTGGCCTGGGCAAGCCTGGCGTAACGCGCGCCTACACGCACGATGGGTTTAACGGCGCCGCCGCGCAGTCGGGGGCGAGCATTGAGCAGACCATCGAAGTCGAGGAGGGCAAGGAGCAGGAGCTCGAGCTCGGCTTGACGCTGAACGGCAGCGTTGTCATGGGCGCGAAGCTCGCAAAGCACGAGTTGTTTGGCGGCCTGTGCTTTGGTGCCAACGCCGGCTTTACTACGGGTAACTCCTCGAGTGAATCGACCGAATACGGCGGCACCGTCGACAACCTGCCCGAGGCCGCGCAGGGCAAGTACGGTTTTGTGTGGCGTCTGGGCGTCAACGCGGTGGATGTCGACAAGTTCGAGGCAGACTCGGGCGACAAGCTCGGCACCAAGGACACCGACCAGTTCTGGATCGTGGGCTATGACGTTAAGGACGTCGAGATGCCCGACGCGCCGGCCGTGACGGGCTTTACGGCAAACGCCGTCGATTCGACCAGCGTTACGTTTAGCTGGGACGATGTACTCGCAAACAAGAGTGGCTTTAGCTACGGCGTGGGCATGCTGCAGAGCAATGCGGCGGATGCGGTCGTCAATAGCTGGAAGATTGCCGACAACACGCAGACCTCGCTCAAGTGGGATGGGCTGCAGCCCAATACGGAGTATCGATTCGCCATCGCCGCCGTTAAGAATGGATCCACGACCGAAACAGGTATTCGCTCGGCAATCATCACGGTCAAGACCATGCCCGATGGCATGACGATGACCGTGAGCGGACCTGCGGCGGATGCTGCGGAGGGGTCGGATCTTGGATACGACTCTTCGGTTGAGCGCACGGCGGGAAGCCACCTGACGCTCTCGGCGATTGGCCATGTGAAGCAACTCGGTGCCGACGATAGCGAAACAGGGCTGGCACCGACCTATATGTGGTACCGCAAGGGCCGCGGCGAGACAGAGTTTAAGCTCGTGGGTGCCGATGGCAACCTCGCGGCTGGAACGGCCTCAAAGCTCGAGATTGACCTGACCGCAGACGATGACGGTGCGCAGTATTACTGCCACGTGGGATACAACGACGTGGGCCTCGACACCGGCACGACGCTCGTGAATATCGAGGCCGAGGAGACGGCGCCCACAACGGTGAACGCCACCCCGATCCGCACGCGCCGCCTGTTCTCACAGGCAAGTGCGGGCGCCAAGAAGTTCCTGGACCATACGCTGGTAAACACCGCCGGCCCAACCGATTCCGAAGGCTCAAAGGACCCCGAGACTCCTGAGACCCCGACGAACCCGGACAAGCCCAAGTCCGACAACGGAGCTAAGACCGACACCAAGGTCAAGACTACGACCACAGCGAAGAACCTCGCAAACACCGGCGACCAAACATTCGCCCTAGTCGCCACCGCTGCAGCAGCAGGCATCATCCTAGTGGCAATAGCCCTCGTCATGTTGGCTAAACGCCGCAAGAACCACTAGCCATCAGCAGGGGGCAACGGCAAACCAAAAACCCGGGTAGCCAACCACCAGGCTACCCGGGTTTTCTATCGAGCAAAGACTCGGCAACCGGAAACCGCATCCCAGAATCAGCCCCCAAAGTGGGACGCACTTTCCCAACAGACCCTCAACCGGAAACTACATCCCATTCCAACGTCAGATTCCGGGACGCGCTTTCCGCAAACAAAGAAGGCCACACAACGTGGCCTTCAGCTCATCTATATCTATATATGT
>OOCD01000730.1_pt1 | contig 22877 bp, 17 predicted proteins | sample 1671791 | NCBI WGS metagenome assembly OOCD01 (sample SAMN06348193, study PRJEB24527) | human gut metagenome | biome: human gut; feature: ankylosing spondylitis patient; material: feces | host: Homo sapiens | place: China | collected 2015-10
GAACTTGTCCATACCACTGCATCTGTGAAATTCAAAGGCGCGATCGTCGCTGTCAGCTGGAAATCGTCATAGCGCTCCGCCGTTTTTTCTGTAATATCCAGACTGACTGAGGTTGCATGAATATCCTGTGTGACGTACTTGATTCCTTTTCCGCTTGCATAAGTCTGGGCATAGCAATCAGACGGACCGTACATCGTCATTTTCTTTGGATAGGAAAATGCATTTGATGCGATCAAAGTTGTGTTGCGCGGGACTGTGATCTGCGTCAGCTTCGTGCAGTTGACAAAGGCACTGTCACCGATCGTGGTCACATTGTAAGGAAGCACGATGGATGGCAGAACTGTGCAGCCGTAGAATGTCTGGCTCTCAATCTTCTTTAACTTGCTGCCTAATATAATGTCGGTCAGAGCTTCACAGCCATAAAATGCAGAACTTCCAATGGATGAAACGGTATCCGGTACCGCTGCCTTTTTCAAGGCTTTACAGTTTTTAAATGCGTTGCTTTCTATTTTTTCTACCCCGGATGGAAGTATTGCTTCCGGCAGGGATTCACAGCCAGAGAATGCGGAGTTCCCGATCATGGTCAGGGTGGATGGGAAGTTGATGGTGGTTAACTTTTTGCAATTGTAAAATGCGCTTACAGGCATTTCTTTTATGGTACTTGGCAAATGCACTTCCGTCAGGCTGGCGCAACCCGAAAACACGGACTTATCTATAGACTTAACAGTATCAGGAATATTTACTGTTGTTAGCGAAGTGCAGTTATAAAATGCTTCTGGCTCTATTTTTGTGACAGTATTTGGAATTTGTATTGACTTTAAATTCGTACATTCTTCAAATGCACTATCTTTTATTATTGTTACTGTATCGGGAATTTCTATTTCTTCTATTCCAGTGCAATGGTGAAACAACATTGTTGCTATTACCGTTGTTCCCTCTTCAAATTTTACTTTTTTTAACTTATCGCAATCTCTAAAGGGTCCATATGATCCATAAAATATATCGCAACTTGTCAAACTCTTTGGTATCTCTATCTCCGTCAATTTATCACAATTTCCAAACGCACTATTTCCCATACTCTCTAAATTTTTTGACAATGTTACATTTACAAGATTACTACACCCATAAAATGCTCCACCATCTATTCTCGTCACACTATCTGGTATCCTAATATTTGTTAATCCTACACAATTCTGAAATGCCTCTGGCTCTATTTTTGTTACAGTGTCTGGAATTTGTACTGACCTCAAATTCGTACATTCTTCAAATGCACTATCTTTTATTATTGTTACTGTATCGGGAATTTCTATTTCTTCTATTCCAGTGCAATGGTGAAACAACATTGTTGCTATTACCGTTGTTCCCTCTTCAAATTTTACTTTTTTTAATTTATCGCAATCTCTAAAGGGTCCATACGATCCATAAGATATATCACAGCTTTCCAAACTTTTCGGTATCTCTATCTGCGTCAAGCCATCACAATTTCCGAACACACTGCTTCCCATACTCTCTAAATTTTTAGATAATGTCACATTTGATAAGTTAGTACAATTGTTAAATGAATATGCTTCAATTTCCGTCACGCTATCCGGTATCATCACCGTCCTCAAATCTGTCCGGTTCTCAAAAGCGCTATCTCCAATTGCAACAACCTCATGCCCGTCAATCTCATCCGGAATATAAAGTGCTGTCGCATTTCCGCTATATCCTGTGATTGTAGCCCTGTTTGCATCGTCAAGTGTATAGGTATAAATCGGTACGATTGCACCGCCTGCACCTGCACCTGCATCAAAATAGCTTCCTACGCCCGCCGGATTGAAATATCTCGAACCTGGAGATGTCCAAAAACTTGTCCAGCCTCCCTGCGCGGCAAATTCTTTTCCACGCGTACATGATGTCCGAAGTACGCCGTCCTCAATATGATAGTACACGCGCACCGGACTGTTATTCTTTCCCCAGATCTCTATACTTTTGCTAAAGGTCTTTGATGCAATACCAACTCCGATCTTTGCACTTGCCCCCACTGATGCATACAGATATGCCGCCTGTGACGCACAGTATGTCGGTGTTCCGGAACTGTACCTTACGTATTTGATGTTCATACGTGCACCGGTTTTTGCATAAATATCTCCGCTGACAATTCCGAGCGTTGCTTTTGCGGAGAGTACAATACCTGTGGTCAGATCTGCTTCTGCTGAAAAGGAAAATCCTTTTTTATGACTGTTTCCAACTACACGGAATCCGTCCGAATACGCAAATCCGGCTTCAAATTCCTTTTCCACGGTAAGCGTTGCCTCCCCGGAAAGATTATATTCCATTGCCAGCGTCAGCATACCAACACCGCCGAGCGGCACTGCCCCCAGCGTCAGTGTATGGTTAATATCTTTAAATGCGTCCCCTTTTACATTGCAGGAGTACTCCATATCTCCGCTGACTGTAAAATAATAGTCATTATTTTTCAGCCTGTAACTTACTTTCATGTTTGAAATCACAACACTTACTGTCGCTGTGACATCATCTGAGATGGAAATCGTTTTATCTGCACGCAGGGTATTGTTTTTATAGGATATCCCCCTTGTCATACCTTCTGTGACTGTAACACCATTTACCACATATGTTTCTTCATCTGCCGGAATAAATTCCGTCATATCAACATCCAGTTCGCCCTGCTGGTCAACATTTAAAACCGCGCCATCATCCGCATCTGCGGTTGTAATATATGTCGTTGTTCCTTCTGTCCGTACACTTTCTGCCTTATATGCCATGACAATATCGTTAACATACACGGCAAATGTTGTTCCCTGTTTGATCGTAACCGGACAGTTTTCGATCATAACTATTCCGTCCACATCAATAGATACGGCTGTTCCCTTTGGTACAACAACTACTCCGGACGCAAACGTACAGGTATTTTCTTTTCCGGTCTCTATCTGCGCATCTGCCAAAACCTTTTTTGCATCCGCGATCATTGCATCATGTTCTTCCGTTGTAAGTGACTGTTCCGGGAGAAATTTACCGGCAGCAACCGTAACCCATCCTCTATCGATTGCGACCTGTGCTGCATCCTTATATGTAACATCTGCTGTATCCTGATAAGTATAACTGTCTGTTTCCGGCACAAAACCAAGCATCGCATTCATGGTCTGCGCTGCAAATTCACGTGTCACTGCATCTTCCGGTCGAAATTCTTCTCCTGCCTCAAGATCGATCATTCCGAACTCGCATGCCACCATCACATCACGATAAAACGAATCATCCGTTGATATGTCACTGTAATAATTATCCGGATAATTGTCCCCATCTACCGTAAGATCAAATAATGTTACCAGTTCCTGTACCCAGTCGATACGGCTGATCTCGTCACCTGATAATGCCCTTTTTAAAATCTCCTCTGTACTCTCCGTTTCTTCCGTAACGTTCTCTGTTTCAGCCTGCTCTGGCTCTTCTGTGACATTCTCTGTTTCAGCCTCCTCTGTTTCTTCTGTAACAACCTTCGTTTCTGGCTCTTCTGTCTCTTCCGTGACAATCGTCGTTTCTGGCTCTTCTGTCTCTTCCGTAACAATCTCCGTCTCAACCGCCCCAGACTCTTCTTCTGCCAGATGTCCGGCATTATGATCTTCTTCATCTGCCTGGTCTGTTTCTTTTTTCTCTGTCACTGTCGACTTTTCATCATCCTGTTCTGCAGTCTGTGTTTCCACAGTCCCTTTCTCTCTGAAACTGTTTTCTTCCTGTGTCTGCTGATAATCTTTCCCTGCCACATCCGCCAGCAGCATCTCCGGTGCCGCGGTCAATGTCATACAGGCACAAAGCAGCCATGCGATCATTCGTTTTTTCATAACTGTTCTCCTTTCACAGATATGTTTCTTCTGTAGTTCAGACTCTTTTCATTCATTATATAACACTTATTAGCTGTTATCAATACAACTTGTATGTTTTGTATAGTTACATTTTTTATTGATAAAGTAGAACGATAAGGAGATTTATTGCATGGTACGATTAAAAGAACTACGTGAATCAAAACATATGAGTCAGCAGGCTGTCGCTGATGTATTTCATGTCACACAGCAGACAATCTTTAAATATGAGCATGCTCTTGCGGAACCGGATCTTGATGTAATTCTTCACATGGCAGATTTCTTTGATACTTCTGTTGATTATCTGATCGGTTACACAGATGTTCCCTTCCGGTATGAAGTATATCCGAAAGATTCCATCACGCAGAGTGAACAGCGTGTTTTAGAATATTACAGACGGCTCTCGCCCAAAGTACAGGCTCTGGTTCAGGCACTCGCAGACGAAACAGCTGAAAATGGTTCTGCCCCAAAAACAGCTTTCCGTTGATGCAGAATGCACCCCTAATGTGTGATTCAAAGACAGATAGATTACATTGGAGTACTCCCCTGTTTTTTCCGCCAGCATCGCCCCATTTGCATCATTTTCAAAATATACCGGGATTCCGATCGACTGTTCTAAAAAACGCAGACTGTAGTTTTTTAGAACAGGCGCATGGGATTTTAAAACGATCCGTTCTTTCTGGTCAACGATTTCCGGAATCGCAATCCCAATTCCAAGCAATGTTTTCTCTGCAGACTCACCAGCTAAAAAAATTTTTACCTTTTTTGCAGCTTCTGTACAATAAGATAATTCTGTTGTAAATTTTAAGCGGATACGTTCCTTTTTTATAATCTCATCGCCCAGATTGACAAGCACCATTTCTATATGGTTTGCGGTGATGAGCATCCCCATTGCATGACAGTACGACTTATATATCCACGCATCACAAATACCATGCTTACAAATACCTTAAGAGATTTAGAGGAGCTTGGGATCATTCACAGAGAGCAGTTTAATGAGATTCCACCCCATGTGGAATATTCCTTAACCGAAAAAGGAAAAGCCCTGCTTCCAGTGTTTTTTGAAATATCAAAATGGGGGGAAGAAAATTTAGATTAAATGAACAACGTTATTCCCATAAGAATTAACAGACACAAACATTCCCCAATCACTGCGCTCCGATATAAAAGCACATTTACCCGCGCAATATCTTCTGCTTCCACTGGTCTGATATCATCCCCGATATATGGTTTTTTCACGATTTTTCCAAAATAACTTGCATCCCCTGCCAGACGAAGATTTAAGGCACCTGCACAGGCTGCCTCGGTCTGGGCAGAATTGGGGCTTGCATGGTTATAACGGTCACGTTTAAAAATGCGCAGGGCATCTTTCCCGGAAAACTGTTTTCCCGGCAGATAAGCTGCAGCGATCATCAGTGCCGCACTGATACGTGCCGGAATATAATTTACCACATCATCAAGTTTTGCCGCAGTTCTTCCGTAATTCAGATAGCGGTCATTTTTATATCCCACCATCGAATCCATCGTATTGACTGCCTTATACAAAAATCCCAGAACCGGTCCGCCGATCGCTAAATAGATCATCGGTGCGATCACACCATCCGATGTATTTTCCGCTACCGTCTCCACTGCTGCTTTTGCAACACCTGCTTCATTCAGATTCTGCGTATCACGTCCCACGATCATTGCCACTGCTTTTCTTGCACCGTCAAGATCCTCTGCCTTCAGACGTTCGTACACTTTCATACTCTCGACTTTCAGACACTTTGTCGCAAGAATCTGATATGTCATGATACTCTCTAAAATGCAGCCTGCTACGGGATTGAGTACATACCCCCCCAGAAGTAAACAAATACTTACCAGACCTGTAGCAGATAATACGATCACTACAAGCCAGATGCCTGCACGCCATTCTTTTTTTTCATTTCTTATGCCTGATACATCAAGCATTTTATGATCTATTGCAGCGATCAGATTTCCGATCAGGCGCACCGGATGATACAGCCAGTGCGGATCTCCGATCAGCAGATCTAACAGAAATCCTGCCAGAAATGCAATCATATGGTAATACATATCGTTACTCTCCCAAAATTAATTTTTCATCTGTTATAAAAATCGAAGTCTCATCCACTGCTCCATTTTCATCCGTGGTATAAGACAATGTACATTCATACCCCTGTCCGCACCTGCACTGATAATCGAAATAGGAAACCTTTCCATAGCTGTCAAATAATGCCATGATCGTGCCGCCATGTACGACGCAGACAACTTTTCCCTGTACTTTTTTTTGCTGCGATGCTTTTTTCGGCTCATTTTCCTGCTCTGTAAAACAGATCTTATTTATCCTTTTACTCTGATCTTCCGAACGAAAGGTATCGCTCTTTTTTTCTGTCAATCTGGTCAGGCAATCCATGAGCCCGGCTCTGCACCGCAGGATAAATTCTTCCCGGCTCTCCCCCTCCGGAAAGGGCAGCGTTCCACCGCTGTCGATCCATCTCTGATAATCTTTATTTCCATTTAATTCGAGATAAGTTTTCCCTTCAAAACTGCCAAAATTCATCTCTTTCCATTTTTCTATGATCTGGCAGGACTGATCGCCATATATAATTTCTTTTGTCTGTCTGCACCTTAACATCGGACTTGTAAAAATAAAATCTGCATCCGGATATTTTTTTCTGTTCTGTGCAATCACTTCACGTCCTTCCACAGAAAGCGGCTCATCTGTCCACCCAAGATAACTTTTTCTCTGATTTGATTCTGTCTCGCCATGCCGGATAAAGACCATTTCTATTTGATTTTCTGCGCTATCCCGCATATCACACGCTCCACACTCTCCGAGGCTTTTGCAAGAACGATCTGCATCCTTCCGACCTGCTCCCGGTACTCTCTTTCCTCTTTTTCGACCGGTACTACACCACATCCGACTTCATCGCAGATCACGATACAGTCCGGATTCTGCTTTATAAATATTTCTGTGAGTTCCGGTACATCTGCGCCTTCTTTTATTTTTCTTTTGACCCAGAGATGAAACTGATCTACCGCCACTACACCGCTTAACTGCTCAAGTTCTGTTTGTTCACCGGAAAAAATGTCGTTCTCTGAAATCTGATATGCAGTTTTTACATAATCGCGTTTTCCCTGTGCTATTCCACCTAAAACCAGTCTCATCTTAACCTCCAATTTGCCACACTAAAACTCCAAACTATCTGCATTGAGCAGAAAATATTTCATGCCCATGAATACGAATCCTTCTTCATTTCTCCATGGCTTTTTCGTTCCATTCACTATAACAATCTTCTTAAATGAATCCGAAATATTTCGAAACGAATTAAGTTCCTGTGTTTGCTTTTCCTCTGTAGTCATATCATAAGCGACCTGAATGTAATATCTCTGACTGCCCTGATTTACTACAAAATCAACCTCTAACTGCTTATGCACTCTCTTTCCTTCACTATTTTTTGCAAATACATCCACAATTCCAACATCCACATTGTAACCACGCACAAGCAGCTCATTATAAACAATATTTTCCATAATATGAGTCGGCTCCTGCTGTCTAAAATTCAGTCTTGCATTTCTAAGTCCAACATCCGAAAAATAGTATTTCAGATTGGCTCCTATATATTTTCTGCCCTTAATATCATACCGGTTCGCTTTAGAAATCAAAAATGCCTCTGCCAAATAATCAATATGGTTAGATATAGTTTTATTGCTATAATTGATTCCTCGTTCACTTTTAAAGGTGTTTGATATTTTAGTTGGGTTGGTAGGAGCCCCAATGACAGACGCCAGTATATCTACCAAAGTTCCGATTTCATCAACATTTTGAATCCTGTTTCGCTCTACTACATCCTTGATATAAACATTGGTAAAAATATTTTTAAGATACTCCGTTTTCTGGCGTTCCGCAGAGAATTGTGCCACTTGCGGTAAACCACCATATATCATATATTCCTCCCACGCATCATCATAATCTCCGTTAAAAGCCGCATAGAACTCTGCAAAGGACAACGGATAAATTCTGATTTCATCTCCTCTGCCTCTAAATTCAGTTACAATGTCGCTGGATAAAAATTTAGAATTACTGCCAGTTACATACACATCAATGTTACTGATACGAAGCAAACTGTTCAACACTTCTTCAAATCGTGGCATAAACTGTACTTCATCCAAGAGCAGATAATATTTCTGATCATCATTCATTATATCTTTAATATGCTGATAACACTTCTTTGGATCTCTCAACTCCTCATTTTCAATGCCATCTAAAGCAATCTCAATAATGTGGTCATTATCTACACCACTTTCCAATAAGTATTTCTTAAACAACACAAATAACAGAAATGATTTGCCGCATCTCCTGATTCCCGTGATAATCTTAATCATTCCGTTATCTTTTTTTATTTTTAACTGTTCAAGATATAAATCTCTCTTAATCTCCATAGTATCCGTTCCTTATTTTTGTGCTTTGCACAAATTTTGGTAGTATTATTTTACTACTAAATTATTTTTATTTCCATAGCCATTACTATTTTTTGTACATTTGCACTTTTTTATGTAGCACTTATAGAAGAAAACCAGATGGTTTCATGCTATTTTTATGCCAGTTATTATTGAGTTTTCAAGCTCATACCATTCACAAATACGGTAGTCTTCCGTATCGATATTATAGATTTTTGCATTCAACGTTCCAAGCATAAACGGGGAATGTGTTGCAATGTTACTTCCTTCTTTTGTTTGAAAAATGGCTCAATATCTTTCCCTCTTCTACAATATCTAAATGGAGTCTGCCATAACCACCTTACAATTTTTCCGGAAACAGGCTATGCCATATTTTATAAAATTCTGCATACCATCCTGCTTTAATCTTGCAATGTAGTCTTTTTCTTCGATCTGCTGCAGTGCTTCCTCACATGCTGCATCCATATCTCCGCCTTCTGCATATTTTAATTCGATTACAATACCCATCCTGTTTTCTCCAATCTCGATAAGTATGTCACTGTAACCAATACCTGACTCTGCATTGGATATTGTGCGCCATGTGGATTTATAGCCTAACAGTCCTAAAAGAACACCGTGATAAAAATTTTCTTTCTTTTCCTTTGCGACCGCAGTATCTCTGATACTTATGGTATTCCACAGATAATTTCCAAATATCTTTTCTATCTTTTCCGGTTCTTTCTTTACGAATGCCTCACAAAGCTCTTCGAGCGTTTTTCCATCACTTTTTGACACATCACTGAACCATTCCTTTATCTGTCTGGTAAACAGATTTCTTATTTCTCTATTTGGAATTTTTAACAAATATTTTCCACTTACTGTACGGCCATTTTGTGTCAGATATCCCGTAGTCAAAAGTACACTCCATAAATTTTCTATGCTTCTGTCTATCTCATTGTACGTCAGTTCCTGCGAAACGTCCTTTTCAATGCTTTCTCCTGCGATCAACTGCTCTATTTCCGATTTTGTCTGGACGTTTGCCTTGTCAATAAACCTGCGTACGATAGAGTTACTGCTGGAATTTGACCAGAAATCCTGTGGTGTGGCATTGGGATCAGCACACAATAAATCAATGTAATTTACAACATCCCACGGACAATATACATCTGCATTACCGAATCTGTAACCATCATACCATTCCTTTACTTCCTCGAAATGCGACGATAATCCATAATCCAGAAGCATTTTTTTTACTTCTTCATCGGTAAATCCGAATTGCTCATCAAATCTTGTATCCATGACAGATAACACCTTAAAGTTATTAATTCCTGTAAAGATACTCTCTTTCGATACTCTTAAACATCCTGTCAAGATGGCAAATTGCAGGAAATCATTCGTTTTCAATGCCTGCCCTAATAGTCCACGAATAAGTTCTGCCATTTCATCATAATAGCCATTACTGAATGCTTTATCCAGCGGTACATCATATTCATCTATGATAATGATCACTTTTTCTCCGTAATGTCTGCATAAAAGTTCTGACAGCAGACGAATACTGTCTGACAAATCTTCCATCTGTCCTGATAAAAGTTTATCATATTGCATACGTTCTTCATCTACCAGTTTTTCACTGTTTTTTAGATAATAATGTCTGCGGGCTTCATTTTTTATGGTAGTAATGATACGTTTTAAGGCTGCATCAAAAGTCAATCCATCTGCGCCCTTAAGTGACAGGAAAATAACCGGATACTTTCCCATATATTCCTCACATATTTTTCTGTTGCGGGAAATATATAGTCCGTCGAAAACAGACTTATCTGTACCAGCTTCAAAAAATGTTTTAAACATACTCATATTCAAAGTCTTGCCAAAACGCCGCGGACGCGTAAAGAGGTTTACCTTTCCCCAGCTCATCAAAAGCTGCTCTATCAGTTTTGTTTTATCGATATAATAAAATCCCTCTTTCCGGATCTCTTCAAAATCTTCAATTCCTACTGGTAATTTTAATCTGTTATCCATGCATGGAAACCTCCCTGAAAATAAATCCGCTACACTTAACCATAGTATAGCGGATGAACATCCAAAATACAATATTTGACTATAAACGAAGTCCCATTACTTTTCTGCTACAAGATGCATACGAAACCCTTTCTGTCTCTCTAATTTTATCACTTTTAAACCTGCTGTTTCGCACATTTTACGCACTTCCATGCAACTGTAAATTCTTACATCTCCATGCCCGCCAAGATGTGCCAACGGCATCTCGATATGATTCATTAACCATATCATAAAATTATTACTCGTGTAATCACGCAATACCAGTTTTCCGCTTTTCTTCAACACCCGTGCCACTCCATTTATAAACGCCTGGGGATTCGGATAATGATGAAAACTGTTCGTACAGATCACTGCATCAAACGTATTTTCGGCAAAAGGAAGATTCTCACTGTCTCCGACTAAAAATTTAGTATGAGCAAGTTTTTTCTCCTGTGCCACTTCGATCATACGGGGCGTCAGATCGATTCCCGTATAATTCCTGTCAGGAAATTTTTTCACCAAAAGTTCTATCATTGGACCTGTTCCACACCCCACATCTAAAAGTTCCTGAAATGGATATTTTTTTAATTCTTCAAGAACCGGCGGATAATCGTCCTTACACATTTCATACACACCCGCATGCCCGGAATCATATACTTCCGCAGCTTTGGTAAATTCTTTTATCGATAAATCCTTATATTTCTGTTCTGTAAACATTTCCGTTTTCTCCTTTACAGTCTGGTGATTTGTCAAATCTCATAGTTAGCATTAACTAACCATAATCATGATACCATACCAACCCTGAAAAAGAAAGTATCTTAATACACTTCATTCAAATAATCATACGCTATCCGTTCAGCTCCATCTCTGACATATATATTTCCACATTTGCAGAATCCAAACCGTTCAATTGCAGTCTGCATAGAAATATTATCTTTGCGTGTATCAATACGAATATAGTCTATCTGTTCAATGCAATATTCAAAACATGCTCTGGCGATTCCTTTACATAGCTGTTTCCGGCATCTATATCTGTTTTTAATATTTCCTCGTCAGGGTATCCCTTTCCCCATTGCGTTTTATTCCCATGCGCAATCATATATGCCTTTGCCGTTGTAAAAATTGCCATAATCTGCTTTGTATCTTCTGTTGTGCTTTTTCTTATTTCCATACCCCTTAATCCTTATACTATCGTTTCTAAATAGGTATCATCATTTGATATGCTGCTTTTAAATTTTATCACATATTCACAATGCTTTCTATCTTCAAATACCATCACTTTCTCCACTGGAATGTCCCTGACTGCTGTCCACACATATTATGAAGTCTGGCATAATATAGTCAGATAAATCAGGATTGCTTGAAAACGCTCCCTGTATCGGCTATAATTTCAATGTAACAATCGGAATTGATGGAGGTAGTGTGAATTATGAAAAAGATTGTATGTGCAATGCTATGTATTCTGCTTGTATTTAGTTTGAGTGCTTGTGGTGGAAATGTTAATGAAGTAAATACGCATAATGTAGAATCTGAAATATATTCTGAAGAGGACATTGCAGCTGCTATTGACACCATAAAAAAAGAGTTTAAGAGCAACTGGAATGGATGTACTCTTACAGAAATTTATTATGCAGGGGATGACAGCTCTAAAGACCATCAAGATTGGGCAGATAGGAACAATGCAGATGAAGTCATTGTTTTGCTATCTTCATTCGATGTTGATTCATCTGGAGGAGATGGTTCTCTGAATCCAAATAGTACATACAATGATTGGAAGTGGATTTTAGTTAGAACAAACGGCGGACAATGGCAACATGTTGACCATGGATATTAAAATAAATTCCTGTTTAAGGTGCATAGGTTTATGATTCTCAAAAGAAGGTAAAATAATGAGCAGCTGCCTTCTGGACCTCCTTCAAACATACAACTTAAGAAAGAACCTCAAATGACTCACACAAAACGTAAATCAAAAATTATCCTTATTATATTGCTCGCCGTGATTCTTATACTTTGCGGCATCAGCGTCTGGTATGTCAATGACTACTATCACGCCGTTGATGTAGATGCGACTTTAACCTCCTCCGATACCGTAACGGTAAGTTCTACTGCCACCGGCATGCTTTTTGACGGACCAGGCACGAAAGATGCGCTTATTTTCTATCCTGGCGCCAAAGTAGAGGCAATCGCATACGCACCACTGTTAAAACAGATCGCAGGAAGCGGCATCGACTGTTTTCTTGTCAAAATGCCCTGCAACCTTGCTTTCTTTGGTATGAATAAAGCGGATGACATCATGGCGGATTATTCCTATGAACACTGGTATCTGGCTGGTCATTCCCTCGGTGGTGCCATGGCTGCAAGCTATGCAGGGAAGCATTTAAATGATTTAGACGGACTGATCCTGCTTGCTTCCTATTCCACCAGTGATCTTACAAAAGCTGATTTCCCGGTTATTTCCATATATGGCAGCAATGACGGTGTCTTAAATATGGACAAAGTTGTAACCAGCCGTGACCTTATGCCCGCTGACTATTCGGAACATGTGATCGAAGGAGGAAATCATGCCGGTTTTGGAAGTTACGGTGCACAAAAAGGTGACCATGATGCATCGATTTCCCATGATGAACAATGGAAAGAAACCGTATCCGTCTGCACATCTGTGCTAAAAAAGTAATAGAAATGTAAAAAAATTCCTTACCAATAATCTGATAAGGAATTTTTTAAACTATATTATTTTTTACCATCTAAAAATTCTTAAATCCATATCCCGCAGCTCTCACAGCATCAATAAAATCACCCAGCACTGCTGCATTCGTCTCCGACTCCGCATGGAGCAGATAAATCGCACCCGGATGGAGTTTATCTTTCATCTTCTGCAGGCTTGATACATGATCCGGCTGGTTATTGACATCATAATCAAGATATGCAAAACTCCAGAAAATACTCTTATAATTACAGTTATTTAACAGTGCAAGCGACTGCTCACTGAATCTTCCGGTCGGATAACGGAACAGGTACATGTCATACCCAAAGTTTTCCTTGATATAGGCATGATTCTCTGTTACCTCATTTTCCTGCTTATCTAAAGTCAATGATGGCATACCCGCAGATGGATGTGTCACACTGTGGTTTCCAAGCACATGACCTTCATCAATTATACGTCTTACCAGATCAGGATTGTCCTTCGCATATGGTTCCGTTACAAAAAATGTAGCAGATACACCTTTTTCTTTTAAGGTATTTAAAATGCTCTCGGTCTGTCCGTATTCATAACCTTCATCAAATGTCAGATAAATATCTTTTGTATCTTCACCGATGAAGTACGCATTATATTTTCCATAAGTTTCCTGTGCATTGATGGCGTCAAGCGGACGGTTTTCGTCATCCGTGTGGCTGCCAAGTCCCCAGTCATGACTGGTCGCATCTAAAGAAGCTACGTTTTCAATCTGCGTATTCTGCAGCACCTGTCCGGTCGTGCCTGTGCCTGTTTCCGTAGATGTCTGGTCTTCCGTACTCGGAACATCCTCTACCGATTCTGTAGCGTCTGTTCCGTCTTTTCCATAGGACTCATACGTTTTTAATACAGCATCCCCGATTGCTTTCGCGTAACTGTCAAGGTTTGCATCAAACAACTGGTTATCCGTCGGGCTGTTCATAAAACCAAGTTCAACGATACATGCCGGCATGTTTGTGTGCAGATTTACATAATAATCTTTGCTCTCGCTCTTTTGTGTTCCTTTCTTTACGCCGCGGTTTCTTGAAACTCCTGCAGCATCCAGATTGTCCATGATATTCTGGGCAAGTGACTGTGCCTTATCATCTGCATCACTGCGGATCCAGGTCTCTACGCCATTTCCCTCACCGGTATTTCGGTGCAGCGACACAAAATAATCGGCATTATTCTGGTTTGCAAAGGTTGTCCGCTCCTCTAACGACAAAAATGTATCATCCGAACGTGTCATGATAACCTGCACATTTTCCTTGTCAGTAAGATATGCTGCCACTGCCTGTGTTATTTTTAAATTGTCATTTTTTTCATAACGAAGCCTGTAATCAGATCCATTATCTTTTCCGCCATGCCCGGCATCTAAACATACGATCAGTTTATTCTCGTCTATCTCATCCTGCTTCTCCTGCTCGTCATTAACCGCCACGATCTTCCCTTCGATCTGTGAAAGGTCAATGCCTGCCGGAACCAGCTTGTGCAGCAAACTCCCCATCCCTTTAAATAACGCAAGAACGATCAGAAGCTGCAGCGAACAATATACTATGCATACCAGGTTTCTCAGTCGTTTTTTTCTTCGCTTCTCTGCATTCAAATCCGTTCACTCTCTATCTTTTTTCTTTTTCATTCATTTATATAAATATTTTAGTCCACAGTGCATATTTCAGGTACTGCGATATTAATACTTTAGTCCGCAGTGCATGTGCTCATTGCTTTACCACATTATATCCCATCCACCTTTAAATGACCATAAAACATTTTCTTAATATTTTATTATGTTTCGTCAAACAGGAACTGTGCCAGTGCATAATTGCTGACATCCTGCCCCTTCGGTGTCAGGTAAATTCTGCCTGCACGGCGCTCTAAGAGTCTCTCTTCCTGCAGATGATTTAAAACTTCCTGATACACTGCCTCAATCGGTATTCCAAAGTCATGAAAGAAATCATCTCTGGAAATTCCATCGATCATACGGAGTCCTAAGTACATAAACTCTTCCATCTGGGCATACCTGCTTACAGATTCTGCCGAGGCATGTAGATTGGTTGCCGGAAGTTGTTCCACTGTGCCATCTTCATGATGATTTTCCCAGATACCTTCGCGGATTGCTTGTATCTGTTCTAAATAAGTATATAGATCCGATGTATTGGTGTAACGTATGTTTTCCATCAAAGAAGATGCACCGAGTCCCATTCCGAGATAGTTGACACGTGTCCAATAACCAATATTATGTCTGCATGCATATCCCGGCTGCGCAAAATTTGACACCTCATAATGCACATAGCCATTTTCTTTCAGTACCTGTTCCGTCATCTGCGTCATCTCGTAGACTTCATCTTCCGTCGGCAGTGCATCCGTTGCCATTCCCGCACGCTGCTTGACCGCATCAAATTTATAGAGATCGTAAAAAGGTGTTCCTTTTTCAATGATCAGCGAATAGGCAGAAACATGCTCCGGTTTCAGACGGCATACTTTCTGCAGGGAATCCGCATAGGTTTCTATATGCTGCCCCGGAAGAGAACTCATAAGATCCACATTGATATTGGAAAATCCTCCTGCCCTTGCAAGTTCATAGGTCTTTAAAAACTGCTCCCAGGTATGGATACGTCCCAGCATTTTTAATTCAACATTCTGTGCAGACTGCAGCCCCAGACTGATCCGGTTGATCCCGGTCTGTCTGTATACTGCAAACTTCTGTGCCGTGACAGTTCCCGGATTGCACTCAATGGAAACTTCCGCACCCGGCAGCAGGGAAAAACTCTGATGCATAGCATCCATGATTGCTGCCATATCCGACTCCCAAAGCCATGACGGTGTACCGCCGCCAATATATACGGTCGAGACCACATAATCCCTGCAATGGGCTCCATAGTAGGTAATCTCTTTACAAAGTGCCTTCACATACTGTCTCTGTGTATCTTCATCCGCCGGAAAAGAAAGAAAATCACAATAATTACATTTCCTGACACAGAACGGGATATGGATATATAATTCCAGTTCCTTTTTTTCCATTTTTAATCCTCATCCAGTTTTAAAACACTCATAAATGCTTCCTGCGGAATCTCAACATTTCCGACCTGACGCATACGTTTCTTTCCTTCTTTCTGTTTCTCTAACAGTTTCTTCTTTCGGGAAATATCACCACCATAACATTTTGCAAGCACATCCTTGCGCATTGCCTTGACTGTCTCACGCGCGATAACTTTACCGCCGACAGCCGCCTGGATCGGTATTTCAAACAGATGTCTCGGAATCTCTTCCTTTAACTTTTCACACATTTTTCTTCCGCGCTCGTAGGCACTGTCTTTAAATACGATAAAGGAAAGGGCATCCACCTGCTCTTTATTGATCAGAATGTCAAGTTTTACCAGCTCGGAACGCTCATATCCTTTTAATTCATAATCGAAAGATGCGTAACCTCTGGAACGTGATTTTAATGCGTCAAAGAAATCATAAATGATCTCATTTAACGGCAGATCATATTTGATGAGTGCACGCGTCTCCTCTAAATATTCCATACTCAGATAAACACCGCGGCGTTCCTGACATAACTTCATGATTGCGCCGACATATTCACTCGTCACCATGATCTCTGCCGATACAACAGGTTCTTCCATGTATTCGATTTCAGACGGATCCGGGAGGTTTGACGGGTTTGTCAGGTCAATGACCTCACCGTTTGTCTTATGCACTTTATAAATAACTCCCGGTGCCGTTGTCACAAGGTCTAAATTAAACTCACGCTCTAAACGTTCCTGAATGATCTCTAAATGAAGTAATCCTAAAAATCCACAGCGGAATCCAAAACCAAGTGCTAAAGATGTCTCCGGTTCATACTGCAGGGAAGCATCATTGATCTGCAATTTTTCCAGTGCATCTCTGAGATCCGGATATTTTGCACTGTCTGCCGGATACATACCGCAGTACACCATCGGGTTGACTTTTTTGTAACCCGGAAGCGGTTCACTGCATGGACGGTTGGCATTCGTCACGGTATCGCCGACACGGGTATCACGGACATTTTTGATGCTTGCACAGATATAACCTACCATTCCCGCCGCAAGCTCATCACATGGGATAAACTGTCCTGCACCAAAATATCCGATCTCTGTGACCTCGGACTGTGCACCGGTTGCCATCATACGGATGGTATCTCCCACTTTTACCGTTCCCTCTTTGATACGGCAGAATACGATGACTCCTTTATAGGAATCATAAAGTGCATCAAAGATCAGCGCCTGAAGCGGAGCATCTTTATCTCCGGTCGGCGCCGGGATCTTTGTCACGATCTGCTCTAACACCTGATCGATATTTAAACCGGTCTTAGCGGAAATACGCGGTGCATCCTCCGCCTCAATACCGATCACATCCTCGATCTCCTTTACCACCTCATCCGGCTGTGCACTCGGAAGGTCGATCTTATTAATAACCGGCATCACGTCAAGATCATGGTCTAATGCAAGATATACATTTGCCAGTGTCTGTGCCTCCACGCCCTGTGCAGCATCTACAACCAAAATCGCACCATCACAGGCTGCAAGGCTTCGTGACACTTCATAATTGAAATCGACGTGTCCAGGTGTGTCGATCAGGTTAAAAATGTATTCTTCCCCATCATTTGCCTTATAAATGATACGAACCGCCTGTGACTTGATCGTGATTCCACGCTCACGCTCTAAATCCATATTATCAAGAACCTGTGCCTGCATCTCCCTGCTGGTCAGTGTTCCTGTTCTTTCTATAATACGGTCAGCAAGCGTTGATTTGCCGTGATCGATATGTGCTATAATACAAAAATTTCTGATTTTACTCTGATCTATTGACATTTTATTCTCCATTCCAAAAAATAATCAGGCATTTACCCATACTTTTTTATTATACGGGAAAAGCAAAGGAAACGTCAAGTCGTCCACAGTCCACTTTCGCGGTTCTCTTTCATTTATTAACAATTAAAATACAAAAATTCACAATATGTTCACTGGATTTTTAGTACTTTTGGGTGCATAATAAATTTGCTGTTAAATATTTAACAGTTGGGTTTCCGTAGTCACTATGACTTAAACCCCCTTCTTAATATGAAAATTCCCAACACAGCGGCTGCAAACGCTGTGTTGGGAATTTTTTGCTCATTCATAAATTGGATAAGAAGTTCCTTCTCTCATAAATACCGGAATCACATCGATCGGTGCCGGTACTGTCACATAGTTTCCACCCTCATATACTTTTTTCGTATATGCATCTGTCCACTTTGTACCAGACGGAAGATAAACCCTGCGTTCTGTCGCTCCGGCTTCCATGACTGGTGCCACCAAAAGATCCGGACCAAACATGTATGCATCTTCCACGTTCCAGCTCTCCTTATCTTCTGCAAAATCAAAGAACAGCGGACGCATCACCGGTGCCCCTGTCTTACTTGCCTGTTCCATGCAGGAACGGATATACGGGCGGAGGCACTCACGGATAAACAGATATTTTTTCAATATCTCATAATTATCCTCTCCAAAACTCCATACCTCATTATCCTGACCGGAGGTAAGCTGGCGCACACCATCGATAAACTCCTGTTCTCTCTCATACCACGGGGAACGTTCTCCATGCATACGGAATACCGGACAGAATGCACCCCATGCAAACCAGCGTACTAAAAGCTCCTTAAATGCCGGATCTTTGATATCCCCACCAAGAAATCCTCCGATATCTGATGTCCACCACGGAATGCCTGCCACACACATGTTAATTCCTGCCTGAAGCTGTTCTCTCATAGAACGGAACGAAGAATACACATCCCCGGACCAGGTAAGGACACCGTATTTCTGGCTGCCAGCCCATGCACAGCGCACCAGACTCATGACGTCTTTCTCTCCCTCCGCTTTTAAGCCATCATAAAATCCTTTTGCATAACCGACCGGATAAATATTACTGCACTGTAATGCAGGTCCCGCATAATAGCGGTAATTGTCAAAATCATAAGGACCATACTCCGGCTCTGCCTCATCTAACCAGAAACAGCGGATTCCGTTTTTATAGTAGTTTTCCTTACATTTATCCCATACAAACTTCTGTGCTCCCGGATTTGTCGCATCATAAAATACCGTATTACCCATCCAGCTCATATGATAGGACAGTCCTCGATCCGGTGTGACAAGATATCCCCTGTCATTCATCTCCCCATAATTTTCGCTGCGCTCATCCACCGTCGGCCAGACAGATACGACCGTCTCGATTCCCATACTCTTTAATTCATCCACCATTGCTTTTGGATCTGGCCAGTCTCTCGGCTCAAACTTAAATTCACCCTGCATTGTCCAATGGAAAAAGTCGATCACGATCGCATCCATCGGAAGTCCGCGTTTTTTATGTTCCCTTGCAACTGCAAGTATCTCATCCTGATTGCGGTAACGCAGCTTACACTGCCAGTATCCCATACCATATTCCGGCATCATCGGTGTTCTTCCGGTTGCCGCAGAATACTGTTCTTCAATCTCAAACGGTGTATCTCCCGCCGTGATAAAATAATCCAGTTTCTTTGTGCTCTTTGCATGCCACTCAGTCTTATTTGCTCCGAAAATGGCTGTCCCAATCGCCGGATTATTCCAGAAAAATCCATAACCTCTGTTTGAAACCATAAATGGTACACTCGCCTGGCTGTTTCTGTGTGCCAGTTCCAATATCGCACCTTTTTTATTCAGATTTTTTTCCTGATACTGCCCCATACCAAATATTTTTTCATCATCAAATGCTTCAAAACGCATGGTCAGTTCGTAATCTGTACTTCCTGGAATCGGTTTTAATTCTCTTGCATCAATACGCAGTGGCACGCAATAGCGGTTGATCCGGTTTCTGTTTCTCCAGTACTCTTTGGTCAGAAGCTCTCCCTTCTGATTAAAATAGCTGATCCATCCCTCCGGGGAGATCACCGCCGTGATCTTTCCGTTTTTTACCGTGTATACGTTTCCGGTCTGATGATATTTTGCAAATTCTTCTCCGCGATACCACGGATCTGTCGTGTCAACTTCCCTGCATTCCACCTGAATAGGGCATTTTTTTACTTCCTCGGTCAGCGCCCAGTCATGTGCATCCATCTGTGCTTCCTTCGTCATGCGCACACGGAAAGAATTTTCTCCCCATGGTTCTAACCACAATGTCGATGTTCCATCTGCAATTACCAGTCTGTTATTTTCTTCGTAAACTCTCATCTAACTTTTCCTCTCTTATATGAATCATTCAAAATTAATATAACTCGCTATTTCCTGTATTTATCATTTTTTCCAGTTGATATAAATTTGTAAAATTTTCCGTCCTTTTTCCAGTTGATACAAATTTGCAAAACATTCTGCCCTGTCAGATTATTTCAACATCTCTCCATACAGAACACCGCGTGACCCTGTCGCAAGGAAAAATCTGCCAAACTTTCTCTTATCGCCATCGATACTGTTGATCTCACCATACATCTGATCATCCCGGTTCAGCCGCTCATACGACTTTCCCTCATCAAGGGTACGGTAAAATCCATATTCCCCATCAAGACGTCCGCAGAAATAAATCGCCTTTTCCTCTGTCAGATACTCCCTTCCTTCGCCGATCACACCAAGTCCCATGCGGTAACATGCATCTTTCGCATCTGTCAGCCTTTTTACATGAATTTCATCTGTTCCGGTGTCATAGCAGAATTTATAAAGTCCCGCGTCACCTAATGCCATGTAAAATACACCGCTTTTTCCACCCTCACCGCGCACTTCCGTCTTATTTGCAGTATCAATATAACCAAAATCGCAGATAGGAAATGTTTCTTCCGGCTGCTTCTGGTAAAAGTTTTTACCGCCGTCCCTGCTCACATAGATTTCAGACGCACCGCCAAAACCGTAAAACAAATCATTACCAGTACGGTCAGAAAAGACTTTCAGGTAACCCTTTTTGACAGGATTTCCTTTCAGATCAAATACGCCTGCTTTTTGAAAATTTTTCCCACCGTCATTGCTGATGATCACCAGTTCCACCGGTAGCCTGATGCCATCTGCCACAGACCAGACAATATTTGTACCGTCCGGTGACATTGCCACCCAGCCGGCATTTACATTCGGATTTTCAATCTCATGCAGTTTTCGGTCAATCTCTGCATTGATGCCAAACGGCATGCTGATCCGCTCAAATGTTTTAAAATTATCACGGGTGCGCACCAGACCGCCTTTTGTTTTCCCTTTCCAGTTTCCCCGTGCCGTCACAATGCCAAGATTGCTGTCTGCATCGGAAATATCTGCATTGATACAGGTAATATAGCGGTTGCCTTCCCTGTCGTCAAATGAATTTTTACATGGTTCATCGAGATTACGGAACGCAAAACCGCCAAGATCCCCGACGATATCAATAAGTTCTGCTTCTCCGGCGACCGGGGCATATACATTCAGATGAACCGTCTCCTCGATTCCTGCACATGCATCATGATAACGCGGATGTTCACCAAGCAGTGCATCCGTCATAAAAACACCGGTTCCGGAATTAAACCATACCTCATTCGGATCGAATGGATTGATCTTAATATCGCTCATCCAGTGCAGCAGACAATGATTGCCATTGTACTCCGGCTTCATATAGGAAGTATTAAAATACAGATCTCCTTTTTCAAGTCCGCACAGGCTCACACTCCAACTATTACCATAATCTTTGGAAAGATATACGATCTCATCACCCTCTTTTTCCCGGCAAAGTGTCGAGCAGACCAAAAGTCCGGGCATCGCTTTACAGGAGGAAATCCCGCCAAATCCATAATTTAAAAATTTTTTTGTCAATACACCATCCGCATCCGGCGTGATATCATCATATCCTGCAATTTTCCCTTCCGAAAAATAATAACGGAGTACTTTTCCACCGATCACATCCCCGGAATCGCAGCTGTATCCGAGATCGACCACATAATTCCATCTTCCGGTAACATTCATCGTCACATAAAGATAAGTTCCATCATAATCATAACGTGATGCCACCAGACCATTCATTTTGCTGTCACTGACTAAAACATTTTCTGGCTGCATCAGCCTTTCAAATGACTGGCCTGCATCATAGGAAACATACAGGCTGTGACCACGCAGTTTATCATTTTCTCTCGTCGTATAGCCTGCTGTCCCTGCGACGATCGTTTTTGCATCATCTGACACCCAGACACATGTCATGTAATTTTCTTCTAAAGTAAGTCTTTTCCAGGTATCTCCTCTGTCCGTGGTTTTCCACAGACCATCTAACTGGCTTGCAAAATAAAGTATATTCTCATCCTTTTTATCTGCTGCCAGACGATATCCGGTTCCTCTTCCGCACAGGTTGCCATGGACAGTCACAGGTATCTTTTTATGGATAAATGTCTCTCCATAATCCTCTGAAATAGAAAATTTTCCATAGCCCTGCCCGTTGATACCGCTCATAATATATAAATATTCCGGATGATTTTCGTCGAGTGCACATGCGATTGGAAATGTTTCAGAGATATCCTCCATGCTCACGCCATCGATCAGACTTTTCCAGTGTTTTTTTTCGTAATCATACCGGTAAACACCGCCGATGTCTGTTCTGGCGTAGAGGATGCCGGGCTGTCTGGGATGGTATAACAGTCCGGTGACGTATCCGCCGCCTGGGATTGGGGCATTTTTGTATTCGTAGTTGATTGTTTTGTGGGCTTTCATTGTATAGGTGAACTCCTTTCGCGGATATTTTTTTCAGTGTAACGATGATTCCCGTTTGCGAGTAAGCAGATTCGCAGTGCTGATAAAAAGAGTCGCTCGCGACTCTTTCGCGCTCGAGCGGTGCTGTTTACAGCTAACTTCTTCTCCGCGAGA
>OOCD01000738.1_pt1 | contig 22733 bp, 15 predicted proteins | sample 1671791 | NCBI WGS metagenome assembly OOCD01 (sample SAMN06348193, study PRJEB24527) | human gut metagenome | biome: human gut; feature: ankylosing spondylitis patient; material: feces | host: Homo sapiens | place: China | collected 2015-10
TGACCGAGCTGTACCGCCACATCGGCCAGTTCGTGGACTGCCCCGCCGGTGATATTGGCGTCGGCGGCCGCGAGGTCGGCTATATGTTCGGCCAGTACAAGCGTCTGACCAACAGCTTCCAGGGCGGTATGCTCACCGGCAAGGGCCTGACCTTCGGCGGTTCTCTGGCCCGTACCGAGGCTACCGGCTACGGCCTGTGCTACTTCACCGCTGAGGCTCTGAAGTGTATGCGCAACGACAGCTTCGAGGGCAAGACCGTGGTCATCTCCGGCTCCGGCAATGTCGCTATCTACGCCTGTGAGAAGGCTACCCAGCTGGGTGCCAAGGTCGTCACCATGTCCGACTCCAACGGCTATGTCTACGACCCCAACGGCATCGACCTGGCTTACGTCAAGGATCTGAAGGAAGTCCGCCGCGGCCGTATCAAGGAATATGCTGAGACCCACAAGGATGCAACCTACGTTGCTGACTGCACCAAGGTCTGGACTGTCCCCTGCGACATCGCCCTGCCCTGCGCTACCCAGAACGAGATCAACAAGGAGTCCGCAGAGGCTCTGGTGAAGGGCGGCTGCACCGTGGTCTGCGAGGGCGCTAACATGCCCAGCACTCCCGAGGCCATCGAGGTCTACCTGTCCAACGGCATCCTGTACGGACCCGCAAAGGCTTCCAACGCCGGCGGCGTGGCCACCTCCGGTCTGGAGATGAGCCAGAACTCCGAGCGTCTGAGCTGGAGCTTCGAAGAGGTCGATGCAAAGCTGAAGGGCATCATGGAGGGCATCTTCCACGCTTCCTATGACGCTTCCGTTGCCGCTGGTTCCGAGGGCAACCTGATGGTCGGTGCAAACTGCGCCGGTTTCCTGAAGGTCGCTACTGCCATGATGGCTCAGGGCATCACCTACTAAGCTTTTCCTGATCTACAAGGGCCGCATCCGCGAGGGTGCGGCTTTTTTTGGTTTGCCCCGCCTGCCTGCATAACCGTCTGCCGCCCCGCTCATACTCCTTTCATCAAACGAAAAGAGGTTTTTGCATGGACGAAATGATGTTCTGTTATCAATGTGAGCAGGCGGCAAACTGCACGGCCTGCACCGGAAAAGCGGGTGTCTGCGGCAAATCAGCCGAGACAGCCGACGCGCAGGACAAGCTCACCGGGGCACTCATCGGCTTTGCCACCCTGCTGCTGGACATCGGCAGACCCATCCAGCCCCCGCAGGCACTCCTGCTGACGGAAGGATTGTTCACCACCATCACCAATGTTGATTTCGACCCCCAGACGGTGGCGCAGCTGACCGATAAGGTCTGGAAGGCCAAGCAGGAAGCCTTTGCCTCGGCCAGCCCTGCACCTGCACCAGTGTCCGACTACGATATGCAGAAGCTGTGGCAGGAGCCGGACCCCGACCGGAAGAGCCTGTGCTCCTTTGTCCTCTTTGGGCTGCGCGGCATGGCGGCTTACTCCTACCACGCGCGGGTGCTGGGCTATACCGATGGCGAGATCGACCTGTTTTTCTGCACGGCGCTGCGGGCCATCGCACAGGAGCGGGACAAGGACAAGCTCTTCCAGCTGGTGGAGGACACCGGGCGGATGGCCTACCGGGTCATGGCTGAGCTGGACAAGGCCAACACCGGCGCGTTTGGCGACCCGGAGCCGGTGGAGGTGCCCCTGACCATCGAGAAAGGGCCTTTCATCGTCATCTCCGGCCACGACCTCTACGACGCCAAGTGCCTGTTGGAGCAGACCGAGGGCAAGGGCATCAATGTCTACACCCACTCCGAGATGCTGCCTGCCCACGGCTACCCGGAGCTGAAAAAGCGCTTTCCCCACCTGAAAGGCAATTTTGGCACCGCATGGCAGAACCAGCAGCGGGAGTTTGAGGACATCCCTGCGCCGGTGCTCTTCACCACCAACTGCATCATGCCCCTCCGGCCCAGCTATGCCGACCGGGTATTCACCACCTCTGTCGTCTCCTATCCCGGCGTCACCCACATCGGGGAGGACCGGGATTTTTCGCCGGTCATCGCCAAGGCGCTTGAGCTGGGCGGCTACCCGGAGGACACCCTCATCCCGGGCATGAACGGCGGCAGTGTGGTCACCACCGGGTTTGCCCACCATGCCGTACTGAGCCATGCGGAGGAGATCGTCCAAGCCGTCCACGAGGGTGCCATCCGGCACTTTTTCCTCATCGGCGGCTGCGACGGCACCCGCCCCTCCCGCCGGTACTACACGGATTTTGCCAAGCTGACCCCGCCCGACACCGTCATCCTGACGCTGGCCTGCGGCAAGTTCCGGCTCAACGACCTGCCGCTGGGTACGGTGGCGGGTCTGCCCCGCATCCTCGACGTGGGCCAGTGCAACGACGCCTACAGTGCCATCCGGATCGCGCTGGGTCTGGCCGAAGCTTTTGACTGCTCGGTCAACGAGCTGCCCCTCTCCATCATCCTCTGCTGGTTCGAGCAGAAGGCGGTCTGTGTGCTGATGGCCCTGCTGGCGCTGGGCATCCGGGGCATCCGTCTCGGCCCCACCCTGCCCGCCTTCCTCTCCCCCGGGGTGGCCGCTGTTTTGCAGGAGAAGTATGACCTCCGGCCCATCACCACGCCGGAGGACGATCTTGCCGCCTGTCTGGGCGGTTCGTAAGCGTCACATTAACAAAAAAGCCCCCGGCACGCTGCGGAACGTGCCGGGGGCTTTTCGTTCAAAGCGGAGGGATGCGGAAACGCTCCGCCTTGGGGGTTAGTTAGTTAGTGGATCAGTTCGCTGTGGTCTGCGCCGCCCACGGTGAGGGTGGCAGAGCTGCCGCTGTGGGTGAGGGTGAAGAGGGTGTCCTCCGTGCCCAGCGACAGCATGGCGTCGATGTCCAGCGCCGTCTCGCGGCTCTTCGTACGGAAGACGAGGGTATCTACGCCCTGCGCTTTCAGTTCTGCCAGATTGCCCAGACAGCCGAAGAGGGTGGCGGTATCAGAATCTGCCGTGACGATGTAGCGGGCAGACTCCTGATGCATCTCATAGGGAGCGCCTATAACTGTCAAAACGATCCTGCCGTTCTGCTCCTCCACAGGTGCAGGTTCCGGAAGTACATACTTGTATACAGTCCTTGTAGAGCCGCAAGAAGAACATTTATACTCTTTTTCGCCCAGCTGGCCGACAGCCGCGGGAGTAGAGGAGACAAGTGTCCATTTATGCTTACAATCAGAGGTCAACTGGGAGTTAATCCGAGTGACCGTACCCCCACCGCTGACATTTACATCCAGCTCTTTACCGGCTTTGCCGCCTTTATCGCCGTTTGTGCCGATGGCGGCGCCTGCACCGCCACTGCTATTGCCCTTGCCGCCTTTTGCAGTCACCTGCGCACCGCCGCCGATCTCGACCTGCGTATCATCGCTGCCTCCGCCAATGCCGCTTCCATATCCGTTGCCCACGGCATTGACAACACCGCCGAGGATACGAACAGTCGATTTATCCGTGCTGCCAATGCCGCCGCCAATGCCTGTAACGTGATTGTTATTAACAAGTGTTGTAGTTACCTTGCCGTCAAGGATGGTGACGTCTCCCGAGCCTTGCACACCACCGCCGATCGCTGCCGCAACACCAATCGTTTTTGCTGTCACCTTTCCGTTCTTGATGGTAACTTTGCCCGAGCCATAATTACCGCCGCCAATACCTGCCGCCCCAAACCCTCCTTGAGCAGTTACCTCACCGCCGGAAATGCTCACTTCACCATTATTTTCATCGGGGTCGCCGACCATTACCCCGCCGCCGCCAATGCCTGCACCAAGCACTCCACCTACTGCATGGATTTTTCCGTTTGCGATTTCCAGATTCGAGGTGCTTTTTCGCATTCCTCCACCAATACCCGCACCGTAACTCCCGCCATACGCGTTCAAAGAGGAGCTGGTATCTTCTGCTGTGATGGTCAGTTTTCCGGTAGGTTGACGTTCATCATCATCTTTTTCCAAGCCTGCAGCATAGTATCCGCTCCTCAGGGTATTGTCGCTCTCCAGCTTCAGGGTCGTGTTGCCCGCGCCTCGTACCTCCATCGCGGCCTTATCATCGTATTCGCTCACATCGATATTCACATCTTCGATCGTGACCGTCGTATCCTTTTTGGTGCAGTTGTTGATGATCTTGATGATATTCTTCACCGCTTCGTTCGCAACCTTTGTCACCGTGCTGGCAGTGTTGGCCTCATAGGTCATGACGTCATCGTCGTCATCTTCGTCCTCTGCGGCCTTCTCGACAGGCTTCTGCTCAGTCGATGCCTCGAGGGTGGCGGCGTCAGTCTCCCCTTCGGGCTTCTGCGTGTCCGGCGTCTTCGGCTCTCCTTCTTCAGGCTCTAGGTCGTCCTTTTCCTGGGCTTCTCCGCTTTCCGCGTTCTCGGGCCAGACGATGAGCTCCGTGCCGGTCTTCTCCGCAGGCTCTCCCGGCTCGGCATCCACCACCGGCTTCTGTCCTTCAGCTTCGTCTGCCGACCCGTCAGAGTTGTTCTCCGTTTGCTTGCCCGGGTTCTCGCCGCCCTTGATGACCACGTCCGTGTCGTCTTTCTCGCCGATGTCATCTTTGTCTTTCGCCTCGCCGACACGGACATAGGTGTCGCCGTCTTCCGTAACGGTCACCGTAATATCACCGTCATCGATATAATAATCCTTTGCCAGTGCCGCCGGGGCTGCCGCCGAAAGCGCCACGCTCAGGGCCAGTGCGGCTGCCGCCGCACGCTTCATATTTTTCCGTAACCGCATACTCTTTTTTACCTCCTGAATGATTGCAGGGTCTCTGCGGTTTCATTTTACCCCCCCCCCCCTATATTTTTGTCAAGTCCTTTTCATGACATACCAGCGTAGATTCATGAATGGCATGACTTTTTCCGGCATAGCAAAAAAAGAACAGCCCCGCCTTTCCGGAGAAACGCGGAGCTGTATCATTTTATAGCCTCTTCGCCAGCAGATACCGGTCATACCCGCCGTACATCTCCCGGCGGCAGACGATCTCAAAGCCGCTGGCCAGGGCGTTGTTGAGACTGTACTGATTTTCCGGGCTGACGGTGGCCCCGATGCCCACGATGCCCGGACGGAGCAGGGTAAGCGCCGCTTCCAGCAGCTTCCGCTGCAGACCGTTGCCCCGGTAGTCGGGGTGGACGATGGCGCTGTCGGCGTTGGCCCAGCCGTCCCACTCTTCTCGCGGGATGCCCATAAAGGCGGCATAGTTGTGCGCGTCCTGCCCGCAGTACCGCAGGATGAAGTAGGCCCCCAGCCGCCCGCCGTCCCACCCGCCGATGCACAGGTCCTCTTTCAGGTAGCGGGCGATGTTTTCCAGCGTGTCGGGTACGAACTGCTCCGGGTGGGGCATCGCGGCCCGCACCTCGTTCTGCAAGGCGTAAAAGGCGGCGGCATCCTCCGGCCCGGCAGCGCGCAGGGTCATGGTGCGGCTTGCGGGCCGGCCGCACACTTTGTGCAGAAGAATTTCCATTCTTGCTCTATCCCTCCAAAATAAAATCATACTTTCCGGCTGATTCCAGTATAAATGCCGTTTGAATCATTGTCAATTTATGCTATAATATTTGCAGGAAAAGTTTTTGTGCTCAGGCACAGCTTTTTCGGAAGTCCAGGCAGGGCCGCCCTGCCCGTGTACCGGAGGAAACGAACCATGAGAGATTCCAGCTTATCCCCTTCCAGCCGCCTGGGTGGTGCTGTCATCAGCGACCGCATCGTCAGCGCTCTGCTGGAGGAACTGCGCACAGGCCGCTATGCACAGACCGACCGTCTGCCCGCCGAGGTAGACCTTGCCGCCGAACTCGGCGTCAGCCGCACCGTCATCCGCGATGCGCTGAGCGAGATGGAGCGTGCGGGTTACATCGAGCGGGTGCGCGGCATCGGCACAGTGGTCAACCGAAGTGTCCTGAACCTGCGCAGCCGGTTGGACCAGAAGCTGGAGTATTACCCGCTCATCCGCAGCTTTGGCAGCTACCCCCACGCCGACGGCATCCAGATCTACCCCGTCCGCGCAGGCGAAGAGCTGGCCCGTGATCTGGCCATCGAGCCCGGCGACGATGTCATCTGCATCAAGAAGCGCATCCTCGCCGACACCACCCCCGTCATCTACTCCATCGACTACCTGCCCCGCGCCCTGTTTGGGAACCGGGACTACACCCGCATCGACCTGTCGGGTGACATATTCGATGTTCTGGAGCGGGAGTGCCGCCAGCAGGTGGCCTCCAATGTGGCCCACCTCAAGGCCAGCTGCGGCGACGAGCCCATCCGGGCCGCCATGCGTCTGGCCCCGGGCGAGGCCATGCTTCTGCTGGATGAGATATGCTACAACCGGCTCTGCCATCCCGTCATGCGTTCGTTGAGCTACTACACGAACTTCTTCGACTTCTCGATTCTTCGAAAGCTTCTTTGACGGAGGGAAACAAAAGAATATGCGTCATCTAATCGATCCGTTGGATTTCAGTCAGCAGGAGATCACCTCTCTGCTGGACCTGGCCGACCGCATCTGCGCCGACCCGGCTGCCTATCAGGACGTGGCCGCCCACAAAAAGCTGGCCACCCTGTTCTACGAGCCGTCCACCCGTACCCGTCTTTCGTTTGAGGCCGCGATGCTGAACCTCGGCGGACATGTCCTCGGCTTCCCGAGCGAGACCGTCTCCAGTGCATCCAAGGGCGAGAGCGTGGCCGACACCATCCGCGTCGTCTCCTGCTATGCCGACATCGTGGCCATGCGCCACCCCAAGGAGGGCGCACCGCTGCGGGCCAGCCGGTACTCCCGCATCCCTGTCATCAACGCAGGCGACGGCGGCCACCAGCACCCGACCCAGACCATGACCGACCTGATGACCATCCGCCGCCGCAAGGGCCGTCTGAACGACCTGACCATCGGCCTGTGCGGCGACCTCAAGTTTGGCCGCACCGTCCACTCCCTCATCAAGACCATGGCGCGCTGTGAGAACATCCGCTTCGTCCTCATCAGCCCCGAAGAGCTGCGGGTGCCGGACTACATCATCACCGACGTGCTCGAGGCCAACCACATCCCCTACAAGGAGACCCGCAGCCTCGAGGAGTCCATGCCCGAGCTGGACATCCTCTACATGACCCGCGTCCAGAAGGAGCGTTTCTTCAACGAGGAAGACTATGTCCGTCTGAAGAACAGCTATATCCTCACCAAAGAGAAGATGGCCCTTGCCAAGCCTGACATGGCCGTGCTCCATCCCCTGCCCCGCGTCAACGAGATCACGCTGGACGTGGACGACGACCCCCGGGCCGCCTACTTTGAGCAGGTGCAGAACGCCGTCTACATCCGCATGGCGCTGATCATGACACTGCTGGGCCTCAAGGACCCCAAGGCTGAAAAGGAGGGCAACTGAGATGCTGAACATTGATGAAATTCAGAACGGTATCGTCATCGACCATATCAAGGCAGGCACGGCCATCGGCCTGATGGACCTGCTGGGCATCAAGGGCAACCGCACCTCCAGCGTGGCCCTCATCCAGAACGCCCGCAGCCACAAGGCAGAGTCGGGCCGGAAGGACATCATCAAGGTGGAGGGCGACGCCTCCTGGCTCAACCTCGACGTGCTGGCCTATCTCGACCCCGACATCAGCGTGACCATCATCGAGAACGGCAAGGCCGTCAAGAAGGAAAAGCCCCAGCCCCCCAAGCGTCTGGTCAACATCGTGCGGTGCAAGAACCCCCGCTGCATCTCCTCCATCGAGGAAGAGTGCGACCAGATCTTTGAGCTGAGCTCCAACGGCAAGTATCGCTGCATCTACTGCGAGCAGGAGCTGCAGGTCAAGCCGGAATAATCTTTATAGACAAAAGCGCCCCCGTCAGAAATGCACTGACGAGGGCGCTTTTGCGTTATGATGTGGTTTTCAGTGTCCAGATTGTGCCAGCGTGCGGCCATCGAGCTTCGCCCATTCTCTGCGGCCATTGGACGAACGGCCAAGAATAATAGATGCCGCAGCAGAGGCGCTGGTGAATACGTGATCCTCGGTAAATACGTTACTCTGTACTATACCGATCTCCAGCAGAGTCTTTCTCTGTTCCACATAGTTCTGGGGCAATCCACTCGTCACATCCGGGGCAATGCGGCTGCCCTTCAATATCAGAAAACAGTCTTTATCGATGGGATACCCCATAGCGCTGCTCCCGCGACCAGCCAGCAGAAACAGGCCTTCGTCCGTTTCACTCTGCCGGGAGGGACTCAGCTCCCATTTTTCTGCAAAGACTTCATTCAGCGTTTCTTGTCGCTTTTTCACAACATCAGGTGTCCACTTTGGTTCATTGATAACCTGCGTTGTGAGGACATAGGAGCTCGTGCCGCCTTTGGACTGGAAATATTTTTCCTTTTTGGTTGTAAAGCCATAATTTTGTGCCGCAGAATTTCTCTGCCGGGTCAGCGGCACGAGATTTGCGATACGGTTGAGCCAGTACATCCTCTCCTGCTCATCCGGCCAAAGTTCTGGCCAACTTCCATGGACGGGAGGATGCTGCGGCAGGACATGCTCGATGGTAAAGAGCTTCTGATTGTACGATGCTCCACCGTCACTCATGAAAGAGTCCAGCCGCTGGATGATGTAGTTACGGCGCTGTGCGGTCATCGTATAAATTTCGCCATCCAGTGTCTGCCGGAATTGTTCTTTTTCCCAATCCGTAAGCTCAATGTTTCTCAGCGGAGAGGTCAATGTGCTGTCGGGCCGACCCTCCATCTCCACCAGAAGCCATTTGTACCGGTCCACACGATGGTTGACGTCCTGCGCTGTCACAAGCAGATAAGATGCCAGCCTTTCCAGCTTTCGGATAAACCAGAGAACATATTCCGAATCATTCGGGTGCTCTGCGAGAAATTTGATAGCAGGCGGCATCCAGTCGGAGTTGTTTGTCTTGTTCAGCCAGAAAAGCAGACCGTTTACCTCGTCCGCATGATGTGTAGCAGTGAACTCGCAATTTTTTAGCTGAACGTAAGCATTCGTATAGGGTACAAGATAGTCATCGATCAGTCGTTTCGGAGATACTGTCTTCAAAATATATTCTTCAAATTCCTCCCGAAGGGTCTTTTTCTGGCGCTCTTTTACAAAGATGGTCCGGGTATGCGTAAATACCTCGTTGAACCCGTCACGTCCGGTCAACTCCTCAAGTCCTTCCCATTTTTCCGTATATTCCTGCTGCTTTTCTTTGGGAAGGCTGCCAATAACTGTGGATTTGATAATGTCCGTCGGCAGTAGGTCGAGGCCTCGGCTGTTCATGACCGTAAAAATACGGAACGCTGATTCCTGACTCGGCGTCGAAACGACCACCAGATAGCAGCGGGTCAGCAAAAACTGTGTAAATCTCAGCCTGTCATCGTCATTGCTGAACATTTCAGCAAAACTCTTGCGAAGCACAGCGCAGTTTTTCTGGATATGCAGCTTTGCTTCGGTGTCCAACAGCGCCGGGTCCAACTGCCCCAATGCGTCCAGCTGAATGTTCTGGATGTACTTATGGAAAAATGGCTGATCCTTTTCCTTGAGAAATAGCCTCGGTTGGGCCTCGATCCCCTCCAACACATTGCCTTTCTCCTGCAAATATTTTTTGCAGTCCACCTTATAGTCTTCGTTGTCAAATGTATCAGCCAGAACTGCAAACAGGATAGACAATGTGGTCAGGCGCTGCTGTCCATCAATGACATCGGCGTATCGGTCCTGCTCGTCCTTGATCAGGACGATACTGCCCAGAAAGAAATTTTCTGTGTTCTCCGTCTGGAAAAATCCATACAGATCATTGAATAAATCGCCAGTTTCATCTTCTGTCCACGCATAAGGACGCTGGTAGCCCGGAATATGATATTCAAAATCCGAGCTGAATATCTTGGAAAGCGGATATTCTTTTCCGGTTATCTTGCTGCTTACCGCATTGCTCATAGCAGACCCTCTTTTTCTATCGCTCTAACACATCCGCTGGATTCGCAGTTTTTTCAGACTTTCCGGCGCAGCAGGCTCATCGGCGGCAGCTCCGGGGTGGGGATGGTATAGCGCTCCATCGCGTGGGGCGTGGACTCCACCAGCTCACCGGCCTCATTCTTTATCCACTCGGGGTTCAGCGGGATGCTGCGGCCATCCGGGCAGAGCACTTCCAGCGTGTCGCCGAGGCTCCACTTGCCCCGCTGCTGGCAGCTGGCGACGCCGTTCTCCCAGCCGTCCACCGTACCGACAAACTCCCACTCGCGGATGTAAGTCGCGCTGTCGGTAGCCTGACGGGCCTGCTCCCGGCCAAAGTAGAAGCCGGGCGAATAGTGGCGGTGACTGGTGCGGGTCAGCTCAGCCAAAACCTCTTCCGGCAGCTCGAAGTTCTCGTTCATCGGGTCGGCCAGATACTGGTCGAGGGCGCGGCGGTAGGCCGCCGTCACGCTGGCGACGTAGTAGAAAGTCTTGGCGCGGCCCTCGATTTTGAGGCTGTCCACGCCCGCGTTGCAGATGAGGTCGAGGAAGGGCGCGGTACACAGATCGTTGGCGTTGAGGATGTAGCTGCCGTTCTCGTTCTCGCCGATCTCATAGAGCTGCCCCGGGCGGGTCTCCTCGCTGAGATAGTACTTCCAGCGGCAGGGCTGGGCGCACTGGCCGCGGTTTGCGTCGCGGCCTGCCATGTAGTTGGAGAGCAGGCAGCGGCCCGAGACGCTCATGCACATGGCGCCGTGGACGAAAGCCTCAATTTCCAGCTCCGGCGGGGTCTTGTCGCGGAGGGTGGCGATGTCCTGCAGGGTCATCTCCCGGGCCAACACCACCCGCTTCGCGCCCATATTGTAGGCGGCGCGGGCAGCGGCCCAGTTGGTGATGCCGGTCTGGGTGGACATATGGACGTCGATGTCGGGCGCGAAGGTCTTGCAGGCGTCCAACACGCCGAGGTCGGCCACGATGAAGGCGTCCACACCGGCGGCGGCAGCGTCCTTGATGGCCTGAGGCAGACGGTCAGCCTCCTCGTTGGTGGGCAGGGTGTTCATGGTCAGGTAGACCTTGCGGCCCCGGGCGTGGGCATAGATGACGCCCTCGCTCAGCTGCTCCGGGGTGAAGTTGGTGGGTGCAGAGCGCATCCCGAACTCGGGCAGAGCGCAGTAAACGGCGTCCGCGCCGTAGTTGATGGCATACCGCAGGCGCTCGAGGTCGCCTGCCGGGGCCAGAAGTTCCGGTATCTGTAACATGGTATTCCTCTTTTACTTCATACTTTTATTAACTTTCGCCGCCTCATCGCAGTTTTTCTGGTGGTCTGCGTAGGTGCGGGCGTAGTAGTAGTGACCGGCAAGGTCGGTGACGAAGAAATAGGCGTCTTTCACCTCATCGTCGGGCTTCGGGTCAAGCGCCGCACGGATGGCCGCGATGCCGGGGTTGGAAATCGGGCCGGCGGAGAGCCCGGTGCGGGTGTAGGTGTCGTAGGCTTCCAGAATGTTCTCCGGGATGCTGTCCCAGCCGCCGTAGTAGGGCGCGACCCAGTTCCAGAGGTAGTTGTTGTCGGCGTCGCTCTGGACGTAGCTGGAGGTGTTGCTCTGCAGTTTGGGGTAGGGCGAACCCTCGGCCAGACGGTTGCGGAACACCTGCGCCACATTATCGTCCTGATCGTTGCCGGCCTCCTCCTGCACGAAGGACGCCAGAGTGACCACCTCGGAGAGGGTCATCCCCTGCTTTTCCATCTCGGCATACATCTCATCGGTGATCTGCTTGTCGAAGTGAGAATAGAACGTCTCAACGTAATGATGGACGGTGTCATCCTTCAGGAAATCGTAGGTATCCGGGAAAAGATAACCCTCGCACTTGAGGAAGCGGTCCGGGGCGTCCTTGTCGTCGGGGACGTACTGCCAGAACCTGTACTGGCTGAAATCGCCGGTGTTGGCCTCCTTGAGGAAGTCCTCGGCGCTGCACAGCCCGGCATCCTCCATTTTTTTCGCAATGGCGATGGCCGTCGTACCCTCTGGGAAGGTCAGCCGGACGCTGTCGGCCTTCGCGTAGGCGGAGAGCGCCTCGATGATGTCGTCGTAGGAGCTGCCGGGGGCGAGGTCGAACTCACCGTATTGGAGCTTGCCTGCCGCGCCCTGTTTGCCTGCATACCAGCGGAAGACGTGGGGGTACTTGATGACGCCCGCCGTCTTGAGCTTCTGGGCGATGGCTGCCACGCCGCTGCCCTGCTGGATGCTCACACTCACCGGTTCGCCAGCGGAAGCACTGCCGTTGATCTCTTTTCGGATGGCCAGCAGACAGCCGCCCGCCGCCAGTACCAGGATCAGCAGCACGATCAGAATCATTTTCGCTGCGCCGCCTTTTCTGCTTTTTCTATGTTTTGCATCGTGTGCCATGTACACACTCCTTTACCATTCCGTTCAGCTTTCCATCATCAGCCGCATATAGCTTTCTTCCACGTCGAAAGGCTCCGCGTCGAACCGTATCATGCCGTAGTCCTGCCGGGTGCCTTCGCCGAGGAAAAGGTTCTGAGCCGCACCCACTGTGATGACGGCGCGCTCCACGATGACTTCCTTCTCCCGGGCCGCTTCCATCAGCACCTCGGCGGAGCGGTCGTCTTCGGCCATCAGCTCCACAAAATAGAGGGTGTCCTCCCGGCGGAAGTAGATGCCGTAGCCCTTCTCGCTGGACACGATGGTCGCGCCCCGGGCGTAGAGGTCGGTCAGCACGACGGCCATCTGCTCCGGCGGGAACTGGACGGTATCGGGATAGAAGCGCTCCCGCAGCTCACAGAGCTTGCGGGCCGTCACGGAGTCGAATTCCGCCTGACTCCACAGGTTGCGGGACACCTCCCGGGGCAGGCAGCGGAGGGCAAAAGCCCGCTGGAAACCCTTGTTTTCCAGCAGCGCGGCCTGCTCCTGTCCGGCCGGAACGGCCACGGTGAAGCCCGCGCCCCGCAGCTTCTGCTGCGCACAGAGATAGTCCACGAGTCCTGCCAGAAGCAGGCTTCCCTGCCCGCAGAGGCCGTAGAGGTAGCTGCCGCTGCGTCCCTTGAGGGTGACGGGGACCGCCAGCGCCGCAGCGACTATCTCGTCATTTTCCTCAGCGACGTAGATATTTTCCGCCCCGGCGAACTTTTCCAGAGCAGTCTTGATGAACTCGGCGCTGTCGCCGCGTTCTTTCTGCCACAGTGCCACGACTGCCGCCTCATCCGACGGCTGCATCAAACGATACATTGATAGTATCCCTCCCATTTTCGCGGTTATCCGAGTTCTTTTTCCGCCAGCGCCCGCACCTCGGCCTGAATATCCTCGATGGTGCGCATGGCTCCATTTTCCGTGCAATGGACGGTGGCCCAGCCCAGATGCTCTGCGCAGTACTCGGCGGCACGGCGGCTGCGGGCCAGATATTCGATGTCCTTTTCGTGGACGTCCTTCCTGCTCTCGTCGCCATGATAGCGGCCGGTCATGAGCTTCTGGCTCACAGCGGGGTCTACCTGTAAGTACACCACAGCGTCCGGCGCGGGCAGGCCCAGCAGCCTGTATTCGTAGTCAAAGGCCCAGCGGAGGAAGTCGTCCCACTGCTCCGGCGGGAGCTTGGAGCACTGATGCACCGCGTTCGACGTGGTGTAGCGGTCGGCGATGACGATGCCGCCCGCCTCGTAGAAGCTGCCCCACTTGGTCTTATAGCTGGCGTACCGGTCCACCGCATAGAAGCTGGACGCCGCATAAGGGTTGACGTCGTCGGGCTTATCGCCGAACTGACCGGAGAGGTACATCTTTACCAGCGCACTGGAATCGCTCTCGTAGTCCGGAAAGGTGATCTCCATCACCTTGCAGCCGCTCTCGGCCAGATGGGCGGCCAGCAGCTTTGCCTGGGTGGCCTTGCCGGAGCCGTCCAGCCCTTCGATGACAAGAAGCCTGCCCTTGCTCATTCTGCCTTCTCCCCTTTCAGCGCGGCGTACTGGGCGCGCACCTCAGTGGTGCGGCCGCAGCACATCTTGCCCTCCGGGCAGGGGCCGGACACACAGGCCGGGCCGGCGGTGCGGAAGATATGGGGTGCCACCGGATAGACCAGCCGCAGCATCTCTTCGGCCAGCTGCCGTATCTCCCACTGGGCGCGGCTGCAGCAGCGCAGGTGGAAGAAGTTCTGCAGGCTGCGGGCGTTCATGGTCACCACCATCTTGGTCTCGCAGGCGTTGGGCAGCACGAAGCGGGCGTCCTCGTTGGCCTGCTTGGAAGCCTTGGCCCGGGCCTGCTTTTCGGGCAGACCTTCGGCCATCAGGCGGGCGGTGTGGCCGTCTTCCAGCTTCTGCACGAGGTCGAGGTAGCGCCTGGCGTCCTCGTTCATGCTCTCGATGAACGCCGCCTTTGCCTCGGGGATGGCCTCGATCTCGGGCGGGATGACGTAGCGGAAATCGTCCAGACGGACGTACCGCTGACTCTGGACGCTGAAGGACGCGATGCGGTGACGGGTGATCTGGGCCAGCAGGGTACGGCTGACTCCCTCGATGCCGAAGGTGAAGCTTGCGTGCTCGATGGGGCTGGCGTGGCCCAGATCGCTGAGCATGGTCAGGAAGCGGGCAGTCTTTTCCTCATCCAGCCCGTCCAGCAGGTCGGTGATGTGGGCGTCGGAGTAGCAGAGCTTCGCCGCGGCCGCCACGACCTTCTCCGGCTCCGGCGTATGTGCTATCAATCGGACAGTCATCATTTTTCTCATTCCTCCGTCGTTATCTTCACAAGGGGCGCAAAGTTGGCCATGGTCTTTTTCACGCCCACCTTCTCGAAGCTGATCTCCACGATCTGGTCGCCGGCGGCGGGCTTGACTTTCAGCACCTTGCCGCGCCCGAAGACCTTGTGCTCCACGATGTCGCCCGGCTCATAGTGTTTGGGGCCGGTGGATGCCGCTGCCGGACGGGGCGAAGAGGTCACACCGCCGCCTGCGGGTCTGACCGGCGCTTTGGGCGCTGCCGGACGGCCATAGCCAGAGCCGAAGCCGCTGCTTCCCGAACCGGAGCTGCAGCCGCCATGACCCGACGAAGCACTTCCCCGGCCCGCGTAATCGGAGCCAAAGCCTCGATTATTTGACATTGGTGCGTTATATTCTTTATTCAGATAGCCGCTGCGGCTGCCATAGCCCGAGCCGTAACCGGAGGCCGCACGCCCCCAGCCGGAGGGGCCGGAGTAGCCCGACGCACCGCCCGGCACGGTATCGCTGCCGTAACCGCTGCCCCAGCCGCCCAGACGGGAGCGCTGTTCCAGCACCGGGCTGCGGGTCTCTTCGATGTACTCCGGCTCGATTTCCCGGAGAAAGCGGCTGGGCTCGTTGCGCTGGGTGCGGCCATAGAGCATCCGGGTGACGCTGTTGGAGATGTAAAGCTCCTTCTTGGCGCGGGTGATGCCCACATAGGCCAGACGGCGCTCCTCCTCGAGGTCAGCCTCAGAATACTTGCTCATCTCACTGGGGAAGACGCCCTCTTCCATGCCAATGAGGAATACATAGGGAAACTCAAGGCCCTTGGCCGAGTGGATGGTCATCAGCACCACCTGGTCGGCGCTCTCGTTGTAGCTGTCGATGTCGCTGATGAGGGCGATGTCCTCCAGATAGCCTTCCAGCGAGGCCTCTTCGCCGTGCTGGTCGCAGTAGCTCTTGACGTTGTTGACCAGCTGGCCGAGGTTCTGCAGACGGTCAGCGGCATCCTCGTGGCCCTTGGCGGCGTCGGCTTCCAGCATGGCGCGGTAGCCGGTGATCTCGATGACATCGGAGGCGAACTCGTCCAGCGTCTTCGTTTCCAGCGATTCCTGCAGTTTCTGGTAGATGTCCCAGAACTTGAACAGCGGCGCGATGGCGCGGCTGAGCTTGGCGTACTGGTCGGCATGGGAGATGACATCCAGCATACTGATGCCCTGCTGAGCCGCCAAATCCGCGATGACCTCGATGGTCGTTGCACCGATTTTGCGCGCAGGCTCGTTGATGATACGGCGGAGTCGGACATCGTCCCGGGGGGTCGCCACGATGGACATATAGGAGTGGATGTCCTTGACTTCCTTGCGGTCGTTGAAGCGCTGGCCGCCCACGATCTTATGCGGGATGCCCGCACGGGTGAAGTAGCTTTCGATGGGGGCCGACTGGGCGTTCATCCGGTAGAGGATGGCGTGGTCGGCCAGATGTCCGCCCTCTTTGAGGTGCTGGCCGATGACCTCCGCGATATGACTGGCCTCGTCCTGCTCGTTCTCGGCGGTGTAGACCTGCACCTTGTCGCCCTCGCCGTTCTTCGTCCAGAGGGTCTTGCCCTTGCGCTCGGTGTTGTGCTGGATGACACAGTTGGCGGCATTCAGGATATTTGACGTAGAGCGGTAATTCTGCTCGAGTCGGATGGTCCTGGTGCCTTTATAGATGCGCTCGAAGTTGAGGATGTTCTCAATGGTCGCGCCGCGGAAGCGGTAGATGCTCTGGTCGTCGTCGCCCACGACGCAGATGTTTTTCTCCGGGCCGGTGAGCAGGCTCACGAGCCGGAACTGAGCCACACTGGTGTCCTGATACTCGTCCACCAGCAGATATTTGTACTTGTTCTGGTAGAACTCCCGCACGTCCTCGTGCTCCGACAGCAGGATGACCGTCTGGTAGATGAGGTCGTCGAAGTCGAAAGCACCGGCCTCCTTGAGCTTCTTTTCATAGGCGGCATAGACCTTGGCCGCAAGAGCGCCCTTCGTGTCCCGGGCCGGGGTCTTCAGGGCCTCTTCCGGGCTGATGAGCTGGTCTTTCCAGCGGCTCATCTGGTTGATGGCGCTTTTGACCGGGAAGAACTTGTCGTCCACGCTCAGCTCTTTGTACACAGTCTTCATGACACGCTGGGAGTCGTCGCTGTCGTAGATGGTAAAGCTGCGGGGGTAGCCGATCTCCTCGGCCCAGCGGCGGAGAATGCGGACGCAGGCCGAGTGGAACGTGGAGGCGAACACCTCGTCGCCCTCTTCCCCGCCCAGCATCCGGCGCAGGCGCTCTTTCAGCTCACCGGCGGCCTTGTTGGTAAAGGTGATGGCCATGACGTTCCAGCTCCGGACGGCGTCCTTCCGCAGCATCCCGTCCAGCCACGACGGGGCATCGGTGCCGGTCATGATGGCGGTGCGCAGGGCTTTCACATCGTCCTCCGTCACCTCCCGGGGCGTCCATCTGGAGCCGTGGGCCGAGCCGAAGCGGATGAGGTTGGCGATGCGGTTGACCAGCACGGTGGTCTTTCCGCTGCCTGCACCCGCGAGGATGAGCAGAGGGCCGTTGGTGGTGAACACCGCCTCCCGCTGCATATCGTTCAGGCGTCCGAACTGCTTTTCGATATACGTATCACGCAAAGCGCAGAATTGTTGTGCGAGATCTGTTGCCATTGTTTCACCTGTTCTTTTCAATCATTTCTGGATATATCACTTAAAATATAGTATATCACATTTCAAAAAAGTTGTACATAAAAACAATGCAAACAAAAACCGCCCCACCGCGGTCAATACCACGATGGAGCGGAAATTTCAGGAAATGCTTAGCCGAAGATGTTGATGAGGATACCAGCAGCGACGGCGGAGCCGATAACACCGGCCACGTTGGGGCCCATTGCGTGCATCAGCAGGAAGTTGGAGGGGTTCTCGCTCTGGCCGACCTTCTGAGAAACACGGGCAGCCATAGGCACAGCGGAAACGCCAGCGGAACCGATCAGGGGGTTGACCTGACCGCCGGTCAGGATATACATGACCTTGCCGCAGAGAACACCGGCAGCAGTGCCGAAGGAGAATGCGATGAGGCCCAGCACGATGATGAACAGGGTGCGGCTGTTCAGGAAGGTGTTTGCAGAGGTGGTGCAGCCAACAGACAGAGCCAGGAAGATGGTGATGATGTTCATCAGCTCATTGCCGGCGGTCTTCTGGATACGGTCCACGACGCCGCACTCCTTCATCAGGTTGCCCAGCATCAGCATACCGACCAGAACGGCGGCATCCGGCACGATGAGGGAAACGATGATGGTGACCATGATGGGGAAGATGACCCTCTCGGTCTTGGTCACGGTGCGCAGCTGCTTCATCACGACGGTACGCTCTTTCTTGGAGGTCAGAGCCTTCATGATAGGCGGCTGGATAACAGGCACCAGAGCCATGTAGCTGTAGGCCGCGACGGCGATGGAGCCCAGCAGCTCAGGAGCCAGACGGGAGGTGACGAAGATAGCGGTGGGGCCGTCTGCGCCGCCGATGATGGCGATAGCAGCAGACTGCTTCTGGGTGAAGTCCACCAGACCGGTAGCGGCCAGCAGACGAGCGCCCATGTAAGTGCCGAAGATACCGAACTGAGCGGCAGCGCCCAGCAGCAGGCTCTTGGGGTTGGAGATCAGGGGTGCGAAGTCGGTCATGGTGCCGATGCCGAGGAAGATCAGCGGCGGGTAGATGCCCAGCTTGACGCCCATGTAGAGCATATCGGCCAGACCGCCGTTGTTCAGGATCTCGACCCACATCGGGTGCTCGAGGCCGTCACCGACGAAGTACTGCATATGGATGACGCCGCTGCCGGGGAGGTTGGCCAGGATCATGCCGAAAGCCATGGGCAGCAGGATCAGAGGCTCGAACTCTTTGACGATAGCGAGGTAGAGCAGGAAGCAGCCCACGCAGATCATCACCGCGTACAGCCAGCCGCCCGGCTCACCGAACTTGGCAAAACCGGAACTCTGGAAAATACCGACCAGAGTCTCAATAAACTGAGTCATGTTTTTCCTCCTGTGTTAAAAGGGTGCGGTGGTGTCGTTGACGCCAGCCTTGCCCCAGCCATTCTTGCCGCGGCGGACTGCCTTCAGCACATACTTGCCGTTGCCCATAGAGTAGATGGCTGCCATGATGGCTGCCACAACGTCGCCGGGGATGCCGGCCTCGACCTGCGGGGCAGCAGCCTTTGCAGGAGCGGGCGCAGCGGCCTGTTTCACAGGAGCAGCCGGTTTTGCAGCAGAAGCAGCCTTGGCAGCTGCCTTCTTGCCGTTCATGGCGTCAAAGATCTTGCCCTCCAGCGTGATGATGGCCATCAGCAGGACGAGGATCAGAAACACCAGCACAATACCGGTTATGGTAACGATCACATCATAACCTAAATCCATGGTCTTCCTCCTATTTACTTTTTTCTTTGCCGCCCGGGGGGCGGGCGGCAAAAAGCGATTTGAAGATATTATACAATATTTTCCGGGTCGATTCAACAACTATGAACAAAAATCATGTTGTTTTTCACGGTTCTGTGAACAGCACTTTCCTCTCAGCGGCGGCCCATGCGGGGGGTGGCGTCCATGAAGCCGGTCTCCAGCTTGTCGCCCAGACGCAGGCTCATGGCCGTACCCAGCGCGACACAGTTGACGGGGTCAGGCGAGACGGTCACTTCCACCTTCAGCTCCTGGCTCAGGTACTCAGGCAGGCCGTGGAGCTGTGCGCCGCCGCCGGTGAGGACGACGCCGTTGCGGTAAATGTCGCCGGCCAGCTCCGGAGGAGTCTTCTCCAGCACCTGATGGGCGGCGGTGCCGATCTGCTCGCTCAGGCGCATGACCGGCTCGTAGAGGTCGGCGGTGGAGACATTGACGCGCACGGGCAGGCCGGTGAGCAGGCTGCGGCCCTTGATCTCCATGGTCTCGTTGAAATCTGTCTTCTGGGGGCAGCAGGCCACGTTCTTTTTCAGGTTCTCAGCGGTGCGCTGGCCGATGGCGATGCTGAACTTGTTGCGCACGAACTTCAGGATCTCTTCGTCGTAGTGGTTGCCGGCCACGCGGACGCTGGTGGCCTTGACCTTGCCGCCGAGGCTCAGCACGGCGATGTCGGTGGTGCCGCCGCCGATGTCGATGATCATCCGGCCGTCCGGCACGGTGATGTCGATGCCGGAGCCGAGAGCTGCGGCGATCGGCTCATCAATGAGGTAGACCTGACGCGCACCGGCGGCCATGACGGCCTCCACCACAGCGTCGCTCTCGATGCCGGTGATGGCGGCAGGCACACAGACGGCCACACGGGGCTTGACCATGTGGGAGCTGTAGACCTGATTGACGAAGCGGCAGATGAGCTCCCGGGTCATGGTGTGGTCGCTGATGACGCCATCCTTCAGCGGGAAGATGGCGGAGATGTAGTTGGGCGTGCGGCCCACCATTGCAAGGGCCTTGTCGCCGGCCTCAAGCACGCAGTTCTTGCGGGTATCCACCGCCACCACGCTGGGCTGGTTGAGCACGACGCCCTGCCCCTCCTGCGCGATGATGATGGTCGTCGTACCAAGATCGATACCGATGTCATTCTGTGCCATAATCGTGATATTTCCTTTCTCTGCTGCCCATTCTCTATTTCCATCGCCCATCTCCGGGCGCGGGTCATCAAAACACATTATAGTATAACACAGGTGTATCCAAAAAGAAACCCTTAAAGGTTCTCCTGCTCCGGGGGCAGAGCCTGGGCCAGCAGGGCGGCCAGGCCGCTGTAGCGCAGGTTCTGGCGGATGTTGGACATCATCCGGTTCACCACGTCCCGCCGGCCCACCACGATGCAGAGCTTCCGCCCGCGGGTGACGCCGGTGTAGAAGAGGTTGCGGTAGCACAGGCGGGGCGGCACCTGCGCCGCCGGGAGGATGACCGCCGGGAACTCGCTGCCCTGGCTTTTGTGTACCGTGATGGCATACGCAATTTCCAGCTCGTTGAGGTTCTCCGCCGGGTAGACCAGCCGCCGGTCGTCCATCCGCACCACCATGGAGCGGCTGCGCACGTCGATGGACTCCACGATGCCGATGTCGCCGTTGTAGGCACCCACGCCCTGTTCCCCGCCGATGCGCTGCCACGTGATCTCGTAGTTATTGCGCACCTGCATCACTTTGTCCCCCACCCGGAAGACCCGGGCCGCGCTCTGCAGCTCCGGCTTGCCCTTCCTGGGCGGGTTGAGCATGGCCTGTAACTCCGCGTTGAGGGCCTGGGTGCCGGTGGGGCCGAGCTTCGTGGGGCAGAGCACCTGAATATCCTTCACCGGGTCAAACTGGTAGCTGCGGGGCAGACGGGTGGTCACAAGGTCGCAGACCAGCTTCTGGGCTGCGTCGCCGTCGGCTTCGAGGAAGAAGAAATCGTCCGTCTTTCCGCCCTTTTTCAGCGGTTCGCCCGAGATGATGTGGTGGGCGTTCTCCACGATGAGGCTCTGAGCGGCCTGCCGGAATATCTCGTTGAGGCAGACCGTCGGCACCAGCCCGGAGCGGATGATCTCGCCGAGGATATTGCCCGGGCCGACGCTGGGCAGCTGGTCGGCGTCGCCTACCATAATAATACGGCAGCTGTACCGCAGTGCCGCAATGAGGGCCTGGAACAGCTTGACGTCCACCATACTCATCTCGTCGAGGATAACGACGTCGCACTTGAGCAGGTTCTTGTCGTTGTGGATGAAGCTGACCACGCCGCCGGTGTAGTCCACTTCCAGCAGGCGGTGGATGGTGGAGGCTTTCCGGCCCGTCAGCTCGCTCAGACGCTTGGCGGCGCGGCCTGTGGGAGCGCAGAGGGCTACCCGTTCGGCCTCGTTCTCGAGCAGCTGCAGGATGGCGTTGACCGTGGTGGTCTTGCCGGTGCCGGGGCCGCCGGTGAGGACAAGGCAGTTCTCGGTCATGGCCTTACGGATGGCTTCCTTTTGGAGCGGCGCATAGGCAAAGCCCTGCGCCAGTTCCAGGATCTGGATGTTCTTGTCGAGGTTTCGGGCCGTCTGCTTTCCGCGCCTGGTCAGCATGGCCAGACGGTCGGCGATGTCCTGCTCTGCGGCCAGCAGATCCGGCAGATAAATATACGGTGTGCCGTCGAACATCCGCACCGCCAGTTTCCCGGTCTGGATGCAGCTGTCCAGCGCCGCCGCCAGCTTTTCGGGGGGCTGGTGGATGAAGTTCGACGCCGTTTCCAGCAGCTGCGCCCGGGGCAGACAGGTGTGGCCATTGCCTGCGTTGTGGCGCAGGGTGCGCAGGAGGGCGGCTTCCAGCCGCTGGGCGCAGTCCCCTGCCATCTGGTAATACTGGGCGATGCTGTCGGCGTGGCGGAAGTCCAGCTGCAGCGGCTCCCCGCAGAGCAGGTAGGGGTTCTGCTGGATGGCCTGCATGGCCCCCGGCCCGAAGGTGCGGAAGACTTCCATCGCCCGGCGGGGGCTGATCTCGAACTGAGCCAGATAGGCGATGAGCTCCCGCATTCCGAACATCCGCTTGAACTCCTGCTGGATGCGGTCGGCCTTGTCCGCCGAGATGCCCGGGATGAGGGTGAGCTGGGCGGGGTCGTTGGCGATCACTTCCAGCGCCGCCGCGCCGAATTTGTCAATGATCTTATCCGCCGTCCGTGCGCCGATGTAGGGCAGCGACCGGCTGGCGAGGAAGGCGTAGACGGCCTCGAGGTCTTTGGGCATATCCGTCTCGCACTCCTGTGCGTGGAACTGTCGGCCATAGGTGGCGTGGTTCTCGTACCTGCCCCGGCAGACGACGCTCTCACCGGCGTGGAGCTCTCCCACCACGCCGCACACAACGGTGACGACACCGCCGCCCGACACCTCGAACACGGTGTAGCCGTTGTCCTCGTTCAGGTAGATGATGTCCTCTACCGTGCCTTCCAGCCGTTCCAGCTCCTGCTCCATCGTCCCGCCTCCTCGTTTTGACACAACTATATATAGTATAGCGGTTTTGGGGGGATTTGTAAATACAACAAAAGCTCCCCCGAAGGGGAGCTGTAGGCGAGGTTTAATCCCCCACCCCATATGCATTTTCTTTCATCAGCCGATTGCGCACTGCAAAGTACGCCGGGATGAGGAAGAAGCAGGCGAAGAACCATGCCA
>OOCD01000742.1_pt1 | contig 22669 bp, 27 predicted proteins | sample 1671791 | NCBI WGS metagenome assembly OOCD01 (sample SAMN06348193, study PRJEB24527) | human gut metagenome | biome: human gut; feature: ankylosing spondylitis patient; material: feces | host: Homo sapiens | place: China | collected 2015-10
GCGGCCGTATGTTGACGCTCTCCCGGCCACGGGCTTTCTCTGCCAACCGCATTTCGCGCACGATACGCATCTGCTCCATAAAAAGGCCGGAACGCGCTCCGGCAAGACCTGCCCTTGCGCCGGCAACAGACAGATCCTGACACGGGCTGCCCCCGCAGATGATGTCCACGGGCGGCAGCTCCGCGCCATGCAGCCTTGTGATGTCGCCCACATGAACCATGTCGGGGAAACGCAGCTTTGTCACCTCAATGGGAAAGGCTTCAATTTCCGACGCCCATACCGGCGTGATGCCACTGCGGATTGCGGCCAAAGGGAATCCACCGATGCCATCGAACAAGCTGCCCATCGTCAGTCTGCTCATTTCGCCACCGCCTGTACGACCGTGCGCGTGGTGTTGACGGCGGCCTGTGCGGTATAGACAGCACTCATGAGGTTTGCCTTGGTGGAGGTATCCAGTCCAAAGGCTCCTGCGATACGGGGGATCTCACCGGCGGAGAGCATGAGGCCAAGCCCTAACAGGGCATGATCCTTGAACACCATAAGTCCGGCGACAAGGATCGTCGCCTGCAAGAACGCCGACAGGCATAAGCCGATGATCTGCTTGCACCATTGGATAAAGCCGTCCGTATATCCGCGAGGGACGCTGAACATATAGAGGCTTCCCACGGCGATCTGAATGAGCAGGATGCCGCCGCGCTTCAGATTGGCGAAGAAGACCTTGATGATCGCATACGCCATAAGGATGATGCAGAACAGGATCATGATCCCGCTGGTGATGCTGCCGAAGCCCAGCAGCGGCCCTGCCGTCAGATCGGATATTGATTCCACGGCGTTGAACTCCTGCATGACCTCGCCGGCCACATCCCCGATGGATGTCCCATAGCCGGTGAGCGCCGCGGTGAAGGTCCCCTGCAGAGAAACGCACAGCTCATAAAGTCGGACCGGAACAATCGTGAAGAGACTGACAGCCATAAAGCCCTTGATGGCATTGAGGGCAGTCTCACGGATGTTGCCGCGGCCGCTGGAATACTCCACGCCGGTTTCGAAGCAGGCCACCACTAATCCTGTGCCGTAGAGTGCCCATGCCAAATAAGAGAAGAACAGCACGATGCTCTGCACCCATGACATCTCGAAGAGCTCGACACCCATGTTTCCCATCTCTGCGAAGAAGTTGCCGAGAAAGCCTACGACCTGACCGTAGAACCAGTCCACAATTTGGCCCAAAACCTTATCGGCAACAAAATCCCAAATAAACATTGTTCGGTTTCACCTCCTCCGGGTGAGGCCGCACCAGCTGCTTTGGGATATGGCAAAGGCCGTACAACTGGTACGGCCTTTAAATCATGCTCGGTTTACATTGTCTGTGACCATTGCTGGTCGGTGGACTGGCTCATGTCTTGGAATACATCCAGATAGTCCGACACTGCATTGGACAGTTTCTCATAGTCCTGCTGGGTGGGATGATACACATACCAGTCCACTTTTCCATAGTCATCCCAAATGTGCGGCTCCACGCCGTTTCGGAAATTGGGATTTGAGGTCATCTTTGTCCCCAGCAGATCCGAGAAGCGCAGGCGCAGGGTATCCACCTGTCCTTCGCTGCGGTTCAGAATTGTCATCTGCAGGGCATTGTACTGGCTGGCGATCATGCCGGTGACGAATTGGATCTTCGCCCGATTCATGTCATTCAGGCGCACATAGCAGGCTCTGCCCACATAAGTGGCGTCGGGGTACCGTTCTCCGACGATCTTCCGAAGCTCCTGTTCGTAAAAAGTCATTGCCTATACCTCAAATCCCGATGATCTGCCAGATGTACAGTGGTGCTGTCAGCGTGAACACGAGGCAGGCGAACAGGATGGCGGGAGCCGTCCATTCAAGCTGACCGCTTCTTTTGAAGTCGAAATAGCTTGTCCCCAGCTTGGCAAAGAAGAATACAGCCAAGATCAGGTCGATGGCGGGAAAGACCACATTGTTCACCACGGTCTTGATCTGACCGGATGCCGTCTGCCATGTGCTTTCTACCGCACCGGCCACATCGCCTGTGCCTGCGGCAAAGGCCGTGGCGGAAAAAGCACAGCACAGAAGCAGCACAAGGGCGGTCAGAATCAGGATTCTCTTTTTTCTCATAAGTTCCTCCGTTTCTATCGTTGTTTTGCGGGAGCAATATGCCACTCCTCCCAGAGATTCCCCCGGATGGTGACGCGGTCCGTCAGGTTCATACTGAGCATTCCCGTGGGTGTCCAGCAATCCAGAAGCCATGTGTGGGGCGTATAGCTGCCGTCCGGATACCAGATGGGCGTGAAGTGGGTGCGGCGGTTGTAGGTGCTGTAGGGATTGGCTTTGAATTGGAAGGTCGTGCTTCGCCTGGAGATTTCTGCCTCCAGCAGCCGCCAATAGTTCTCATAGCCAAACTCCGGGAAATAGGTCACGGCATTCTGCGCTGCCGTCACCGCCGCACTCTGATTTGTGGTGACTTTTGCGGTCACCTTCTCCTGAACGCCATAGCCGCTTTTCAGCGTGGATGCGGTCGCCGTGGGGCTCTTCTCGTCCGGCGTGATGCGCATGGATGCAGTCAGGCTTGCGGAGTAGCCGTTGTAGTCAAACTCCCACCAGCCATGATCCTCCCACCAGCCGTTGTCCACCCAATGGTACCAGCGGTCCCTGTGGGTCTTGCCGTCTGCATCCGTCCAGCGGTCTGTGTGCCAGCATTTCTGCCAGTTTTCCACCCACTCCCAATTCTCCTGCCACCACGGTGACCAGATGCCCCAAGAGGTGGAGGTCACCTGCTCCTTTTGGGGAACAGACGCCAGCCTGAAGCCGTTGTTGCGGTCATCCGCCAGCGGGTTGGGCGGGTCATTGCCGTCCAGATCCACGATGTTACAAATGATGGTGCCCTGCGCCGAGCCGCCGCCGTACACGCTGACGGAAATCGTTATGACGCAGGGTTCTATGGGAGTACGCCAGCGCACCCATGCCAGCTGACTGTCGCCATCCGGGTAGTAGACATTGCTGACGGTATAAGTCCTGCCCTGGATGTTAAAGCGTACCGATACGGGGTTATCCGGGTCGGACTGTCCACCGCGCACCTCCACGGAGGTGATAACTTCTGTGTTGACGCGGTATTCATAATCAAAGTCATTGATCTCCGGTGGCGTGGTCACCTCGTTGAAGCGGACGATGCCGATACCAAGAGAGGAGATGATGTCGCCGTTGGATGCCTTCTCCGTGCGGCTGCCGGACCATGCAGTGTAGCCGAGATCCGCTTCCTCCAGAAAAATCGCCAGCGGCAGATTTTTATGGGTGAGCGTACCCAGCTTCTTTCTGAGATCTCCGTTGACGATCTGGTCATACAGCGCCGCTTCCGTGGCGGTCATGGCAAACTGTTGACCGTTATAGCAAAGATAGGCCAGCGGCTCTACTACCAGCTTGTAGTCTCCGCCAATGAGCGTATCGAAGTCAATTCCTGCGTATCCAGCAATGGAACGGATAACCTGTTCATCAGTGAAATAGCTTCGGATGGCAGCGATGCTGGCCTTGCTGCTGCTCGTAGAGATGATCTTAGGCAAGCTTTGACTCGGATTTCGATAGGAATATCCGCTGACCGAAACGGACAATCCTCGTCCCGCATTGTAAGACAACTTGGACACCTTTCCGAAGTGAGCAACATTTGCTATAGGAACCTTGTTGGTTAAGTCAATAGGGGTTCGCACCACAGAATGGGAACCTACATCCACGATAGACACTCTCACGCCGTCCATGCCGGGATTCCAGTAGTTGGTCTTGGTACCGTCCCCCATGCTGCCTCCACCGCCGTCAAAGTTGCCATCTCCTGTGGCATAGGCGGGAACGGCGGCGGATATCGCTATCACCAACGCCAGCAGCAGGGATAAGATCCTTTTCATACGCATTCCTCCAGTCGTGAAGATAAAAAGAGACACGGCCGTTTCTCAGCCGTGTCTCTCTTGGAAGGGCGAGGTCAGCCGCCCATGATACCGATTTTATTGCCGTTCTCATACATATCATTCAGCGTTCCACCATCGTTGGGACCGCTGGGCGTGATGTAGCCGAAGCCCGGAACATACACCTGTCCGGCATCATTGGTGCTGCCGCCCGCAGGCTCTGTGGGCTGGGGCTTCCCCTCGGTCTGCTCCGGCTTGTAGGTGGGCGGCGTTTCCTTGTTGCGGTCCGCTTCCGGCACCTCATCCGCCGCATGGTCCTTCTCCGTCTTGCCGGGATGCTCCGGCGCGTCCGGCTTGGTGGGCGCACCCTGAATGGTCTGCTCTGTGCCGGAGCTGTCAGCATCCCTGCCGGGATCATGCTGCTCGCCATCTGTTTTGCTATCCACCGTTACCTTTGGATCGCTGATGTTCACAACCGGATCTTTCGTGTTGGGTGTATCGTCCGGGATGGCGGGGTCGATGGGCATGGGCACTGCCGCAAGGCGGCTGACGATCCCCACCACCAGTGCCGTGCAGAGCAGGACGCCTGCCGCAATGAGGATGATGCGTTTTGTTTTCTCTGTCATAATCGAACTCCTCCTTTGTAGGGGTCAGTAGTTTTTCTTCTTATCCCGAACATACCACAGCTTTTTTCGGAAGTCTACTGTAAGAAGCGAAAAGAACTAAAACTTCGGGATATACTTGGCCTGCACCTGCAGATTTAGGCTCACGGGCGGCAGCACCCGTCCGGCAAAGCGGGTGGGGATCTCCAGATGGAGGGTGGCGGTCGCAAGATATCCCTCGCTCCGGCCTGAGGCGATGGCGTTGTTGGAGATATGAACGGACAGGTCGGAGAGCGTATACTCCAGCTCGTTTCCGGCGTATTTCATGTAGCCCTCGCCATCTGTGGTAAGGCCGAGGATATAGGACAGGTTGCCGTAGATGTCACCGGCGTCGATGGACTCGAACCACTCACCGTCCCCCTCCGGGAACCAGCCTGCGGCATAGCCCTCCCGCACAGAGTGGTACACATCGTCATAGTTCTCGTTGACCGTGGCGATGACTGCCTGCTGTACCGCGTCCCGCACACCCTGCACGATGATGTTCACCCGGAAATATTCCGCTATGACCATAAAGAGCATGAGCAGGCAGAGGGTCACAGCGATGACCATGGGATAGCCCTCACCGGAGCGGGAGCGAAAAAGCAGCTTTCTCATTTCCAATACACCTCCGATCTGCCGCTGGCCTGTGCCGTCAGTTCGATGGGGAAGCTGCCAAGCCCACCGAAGCCGATGTCCACATCCATGGTCAGCGTCACCGTCACCTCCTCATTAAGCTGGATGCGGCCGGTGCGGGACCAGCGGATATCCGGGTCGATCTCCAACCGCTCAGACAGCACCTGCGCGCGGGAGGTCGTTTCACTCCCGACTCTGCCGGTGATCTCGGCTTCCCGCACCAGCTCGGCGGCGAAGGTGTCAAGCTGCTGCTTTGCCACATACACCGGCAGCACCTTCACCGCCAATGCGATCACCAGCATGGCGCAGAGAATAAGGACACAGGTATCGATATAGCCCTCGCCGGAGCGTTTCTTCCATTTGTGCTTCATCATCCGAATAGCCCTCCCATCGAGGTGAGGATCTGCATGAGGATGACCACGATGTAGATGAACATGAAGCAGACCAGCATAACGAAGGAGTACACACGGATCTTGGGCGGGATCTTCGCTGCCTGCGCCTTGAGCCGCTGAAGCTCCAGCTGTTTCATGTCGTGCGAGAGCATCTGAAAATAGACGCGCCCGTCATCCCCGCGCAGGACGCCGATGAGCCCGCGCACGATGTCCGAGAGCATGGGCGACGCCAGCCTGCCCTCGAAGCGCACCAGTGCCGCCTCGTAAGAGGAGGAGCGCATATCCGCTGTCAGCACATCCAGCTCACGGGCGAAGTCGGGACCGGCGTGCCGCTTGTAGTTTTCAAGGATCGTCAGCACGTCGCGGCTGGCGCCCAATTCCTGCTCCACTGTGGCAACAAAGCGGGGCAGCTCTCCCTCGATCTTCTCGCGGCGTTCTGCAACCATTTCATCTGCCTTGCGGCTCTCCTTAAAGTAAAGCAATATTGCCAGCAGCACCACGATGGGCGAGAGCAGAGGAAAAACCAGAAGACACGGAATGACCGCCAGCAGCGCGGCGGCAGGCTTGAGGATGGTATAGGCCAAGTAGACCTCCGGCGTCATATCCATGCCGGCAGCACTCAGCGTGCGCTCCATGCGGTGACGCTTGTACTCATCCATGCGGATGAAGTGGGAGAGCTTGATAGCCCAGCCAAGGAAAAGGGCGTCCAGCGACCTCATCCGCTTTTTCTCCGCTCGCCCTGCGGACAGGAGGGCCTTCTCCGTGGAGAGACGGGGCAGCTTCAGAATGTCTGCCAGAATGAAGAATAAGCCCGCGGCAGCGGCCACGCCGAAAAGGAACAGTAAGATCGTCATGTCCGTCACCTCCGATATTCAATGGGCTGGGTCAGCTTGACCACTCTGGCAAAGGAGAGAAAGATAGCGGCTGCGCTGACCGCCAGCACCGCCTTGCCGGGTACGGTGGTCATCAAGGTTGCATACCAGTCCTTGTTGAGAAAGTACAGCAGTGGGATATTCAGCACCACCAGCGCCGCCATGGAGATGAATTCCTTGCGAGGCGCGAACACGAGATTCTCCAGCTCCCCATTGATGATGCGCATATCCGAGAGCTTTGCCACAATGGGATTAAGGGTGCTTTTCATGCTGTGGTCGTACTGGCAGGCGGAGAGTGCCTCACACCACTCCCGCCACACCTCATTGTCAATGGCAGACTTCAGCTCCGCCAACGCCGCATTCATATCCGGGTCGATGTGCTTGATGCGGGTGAGGAAGCTGCGGAACACACCATATACGGGTGGGTTCAGGTAGTTGATGTTCTCCTCCACGGCGGTCTGCAGATCCTCACTGCGGAGGTAAGCCGTGGTGATGATAGAAAGTGCTGTTTCCAGCTCGGCGGCGATGTCCTTCTTGTAGTGTCCGGCCGTGAGCTTGATGTACCAGAACGGTAAAAACATCATGCCCATTGCTAAAACCGGAACGAGCAGAAAGTTATTCAGCACGATAGCAATGCCTGCACCCACGGCAAAGAGCAGCAGGGATGCCGCGCACAGCATGGGAAAGCGTTCCTCCTTGCCGGTGGCTTGCAGGACCGTCTGCGCTTCCGATATCTCGCGGCGGAAGAGGCCGGGCTTTTTGCGATGGGTGGTCTCGTTGATCTCATCCCGGATGCTTTTGGGTCCGGCGGTCAACCGGCGGAACACACCCAGCGTAAAGTCCATGGGCGAGATACGGAAGATAAGAAATGCGCCGGTGATCATGCCGACGCACGCAGTCAGCAGCAGTGCTGTCAAGTGGCGTTCACCTCCTTCTTGGGTTTCAAAAGAGCCTGCAGTTCCTCGTTGGGCATACCGTTTTCCAGCAGGCGTTTGCGCAGACTCACGGAGATCTCATTCACCTGCGTGTGATGTCCTTCGATGACGAATTTGCCGTCCTCCATGTGATTCTCCGTGATGACATAGCGGAACAGCGTGTTGTAGCGGCGATCCCCATTGGACAGGATCTCGCATTCCATGATCTCCATCATGCGGCGCTGCTTGTTCTCCAGCTGCTTGCAGAAGACCACGATGGGGTATGCCTCCGTCACATAGCTGAGAAGCGTTTCATCGGACATATCCACGGCTCGTTTGCACAGGGACACCATGCGGCGGTAGGTCGCTTCACAGGAGTTGGAGTGGATGGTAGTCAGCACCGCCACGCCCACGCGGGCGGCCTCCTGCGCGGCATTGGCCTCGGCGCCGCGCATCTCACCCACCACAAGGATGTCCGGATTGAAGCGCAGGCAGATATCCACCAACGCGATCTGATCGATCCGTTGACGCTCATTTTCGCTGTCGCGGGTCAGCGTGTGGACCACCGAGTTTACTACCTTACCGTTTTCCTCCCGCACCAGCTCCAGCTCACGGGAGCCGTTCTCAATGGTGAAGATGCGTTTGCTGTCTGGGATCGTGGTCAGCAGCCAGCCTGCCGCCGTGGTCTTGCCGGAGGAGGTGGCGCCAGCCACGCAGATGGAGATCCCGTAGCGCAAAAATACGGAAAGCCAGTCCAGCATTTCCTCTGTGGCTGTACCGCTGCGGAGCAGATCCTCACGGCTGAGATTGTGGCGGTTGACGATTCGGATGGAGGCGGCAACGCCCACATCCTCATCCACCACAGGGGACTTCATAGCGGCAATACGGGTGTTGCGGGTCAGGTGTCCCGTGACCAGAGGACTGGCATTGTCCAGCACCATACCGGAGGCGTGGAGCATACGACGAATGACGGCGAGTGCGTGTTCCGGCGAATCGAAATGCTCTTCCAATTTCTCATTTCTGCCATCCGAATACTGCACTTCAATATCCCGCCACGAGTTGATGTTGATCTCCTCAATGCCGTCGGCGTAGATATAGCGGGTCAGAAAGCCGAACTCCGCCATCTCGGAATAGATGGCGTCCACCAGCTCCGTCTGTGTCATGCCTGCTACGGCGATACGCCGGTCCTGCAGGTACTTGGTGATGTAACGCATGAGCTGTTCCTTGGAGTCCTCGCCGCCCCCGGTGATGAGTGCGGCGTAGGCGCCGGAGATGTACTCCTGCACCTCCTGCAGCACGGAATTGAAGTCCCTGCCCTCTGCCGACGGGGTAAAGAACAGGTTGTGAGTCCGTCCGACCGTGCTGGCATCCGTGTTCAGAGTCCGCTGCGGCGTGTCATCCACCACTACAGGGACGACCTCCGGCTCCGAGGTGACCTGATATTCCGCCGCGTCCCGCCGCTGTGCAGCTGTGGCAAAGACCGAGCCGTTTCGCTTTTCGCCAAGAGCCATATTAAAACACCTCCGCAATGATACGCTCTAACTCTTTGCGGAAGGGGCGGCTGTCCTTGAGGGTGAGGTCGGCAAGCAGGTTGCCGGCGAGATACTGCTCCTCCAGCTCCTGGGAATAGGGCAGCACGAAGGCCGTGTCGCCCAGCACCTTGCCGATGTGATCCGCTGCTTGAAAAGACTTAACATTTGCCGCCACCTTATACTGCTTGTCCATGTCCCACTCGGGCCCGTCCAGCAGCGGGAGCTGACTGGCAAAGTAGTTGACGCTCTTGGGGTCGCAGTTGGCAAGGCGCAGGATACTGTCCGCCTCCATCAGCGCCACGGCGGAGAGGATGTCGTTGGCGATGTAGCTGCCGCAGTCCACGATGACATAGGGCGCGATCTGACGCAGGCCGTCCAGCAGCTCTACCACCTGCTTCTGCGTAAAGGGCGGAGTGCTGTACTCGTTCTGCCGTTCGAGCAGCCCCAATACCGCAAGGCAGCTGTTGCGCTTAAAGGTGACAAGGTTATGCTTGATGAGGTTCTCGCTGATACGGGCGGCTGCCAGGACGCCGGCAAGAGAGCCATTGCTCTCCAGAGCGTCCGCGGGACAGATGCACGGCAGCATGGGTGCGGCCATGTCACAGAGCAGAAGGATGACATTTTTCTTTCTGGCGGAGAGCATTTTTGCGATTTTCACCGCCGTTATTGTCTTTCCGCTGCCGGGGCTGCCCCAGACCGCCAGCATACCACCGCTGTCATTCTGCTCCTCCGGCTTCTCTGTGTCGCGCTGAAAGATGCTGGCCTTTCTGAAATTCATCCTGTCACCTCACTCTCCGGCATTTCTGCGGTAGGATCGGCGGCTTCGCCCTCCTCAATGGGATCTTCCTCCGGCTCTGCGTACAGTTCCTCGATGAGCGCGTCCTGCGCCTCAACGAACTGCTTTGCACCGTCTGTTGTGCCACGGTAGACGAGCGCTAAATGGAGCTTGGCGACCTGCTCCAGCTCCGCCAGCACCTTGGCCTGCTCCGGCAAAACGAGGAAGGTCACAGTAGAGGGCAGCTCCTTCTCATCACCCTTTGCTTCACCGGTATTGGCGTCATAGCCGGTGCTGGCGGTAACGCTGATGATCTCCACGTACTGCAGCTCGGCGGGGATGGTGGTTTCACCGTCCTCCGGGTAGTCCGCCACAATGACCGATACGATGTCGCCGCTCTGGAGCTTGCCGGACAGTCCTGTGGCGAAGCTCTTGATGGTGACGGAGATAGCCTGCTTCGTGCCATCCAGACTATAGAGATAAGCATTCTCGGCGGCAGGCGCGTCCGAGAGCTTGGCAGCGAGAATATAATCGCCAACGGCAAGATCCGCCTTGGCGTATTTGCCCACTACATTGTCTTTCACGGTCATAAGGCCGGAGGGGAGATTGTAGGAGCCGACCTCGGCCGTGGTGACCATGTCCTTGGTGATGAGCTCACCGGCGTGAATGTCCTTTGTGACGCGGACGATCTCCGCCTTCTGGCTGATGCTCTGATTGAACAGCGGCGTGATGCCGAAGCAGATCACCAGTGCCAGCAGAATGCAGATGACGCCGATGACCGTGCGGTTTTTGAAAATACTCATGGAGCAAGTCCTCCTTTGTTTTAGATGATATATGCGGCAAAGAAGCCCACTGCAAGAAATGGCGCGAATGGATAGCTCTCCGGTGGACGCTCTTGCCTGCGGATCTTGTGCAGGGCGGCTATTGCAAGGTAGAAAAGGCAGTACAGCACCAGTGCCAGCACCAGTCCGGCGACTCCGCGCAGAAAGCCCAGCAGAAAACCGGAGGCGGCGATGAGGAACGCATCTCCCATGCCGCCGCGTCCTCTCCGGCTTGCCAGCCAAAATGGGACGGCCAGCGCCAGGCCGAGAAGACGGGCGGGGCTGAAGGAAATCAGTCCCGCCCCTGCGATGACGATGCCGGAAAGGTCATAGATCTGCCTGCGCCGGAGATCCGTCCATGCCGCGCTCATAAGTCCGATGAGGAACAGCGTCCCCTGCAGGACGGATGCCACGGATCAGCCGCCCAGCGCGCCGGCGTAGTTGAACATATCCTTGATACGCTGGTTCAGTGTGGGCATGACCACATCGCCGAACAAAGCGTAGAGGCCCGCCAGCAGCAGCGCGCCCAGCACCACGGCGATGAGGATCTTGACGGCGGTGTCGATGTAGCCCTCACCGGAGCGACATGTCGTGGCAAGGCGGATGGCGTTGGCGCGGATGGAGTTGACGGTGCTCTTGATAAACTTCTTCATGTGATAATTTCCTCCAAGTTATATGTTTTGTATTGTGGGTGACTTACATGGTCTGCTCCGCGGTGGGAGCATTGTCCGGCTGCTGGGCCTGCCCGAGCGACTGCTCGTAGGCGTTCAGCACCGCATCGTTGAACTGCTGGCGGGCCTCCTTCGTGCAGGGGAAGCAGATGTCGTGATAGTCTCCGCGGCTGTCCTTGTACTGCGGCATGGCGACAAAGGGGCCTTTCTCGCCGCGGATGACCTTCACGCCGCGAATGGCGAATACGCCGTTGATGTCCACATTAGCGTTGGCGAGGGTGTACTTGCTGTCCTTCACGGGATAGATGCGCACGGCGTACTCCACGGGGAGCGGGGTATCCGGTGCAGGGGTGGGAGTTGTTGCCTTGGTTTGGGCTTTGGGCATTGGGATTCCTCCTTTTCTGATTTGGATATGAAAAAAGCACCCGGACGGGTGCTCAGTTCACGGACACAGATCCATTTCCTGCTGCGGCGCGAACTCGATCTGCTGGAAGCCGACACGGTCGCAGTAGTAGAACTCGCTGCCGTCGGCGTCGTACAGCTCCAGCACATCCGAGATGCCGATGGGTCGGCCGTCGTAGCCGGGAACCGGGTCGCGGAAGAGCGTGTAGATCTCCTCCGGGTCATTGGTCCCGACCAGACCGTCATAGACTGTTTCGTAGTGCTTACGGTCAGGCGGTCCGAAACGCTCCAGCAGGGCTTCATACGGGATGAAGCGCATATTGATGGGACTGTCCCGCGTGAGCTGCCACACACGGCAGCTTTTCAGGGGCGGAGCCTCCGGGTCGAAGCGGCCGCCCCTCTGCCCCAGCAGGAGGCGGTCATAGACACCGTCCTCCCAGCGGATGGTGAGCGACTGCTTTTGCAGAAAGCGCTCCAGCTCCTGCGTTTGAAACATGGTGTCCACCACCGCCTCCTTTCCCGCGATGTATCCGGCAGGATTGCTGTAATAGAGGATGCGGTCATGGTTATCAATGAAGATGCGCTGCACTTATTTCACCTCCGATCATTCCAGCTTCATCTCACCTGCGGCCGGTTCCTCCTGCCGGGGTGCGGTCAGCTCCATGAGCTTCTCCCGCGCCCAGTCCGGCAGGTATTTTTCGTCCAGCACACCGATGAACTCGTGTCGATTCCAGCGAGTCGTCTCGCCGTCACCCAGACAGGTGCAGCGCACCGAGCGGCCAATGGCATGGGGCCTGCATCCGAAGCCGTCATGGGCATACCAGAGTTGGTTTTCTTGGCTCCAGCAGGATTCCTTCAGCGTACCGGGGCTGAGTACCAGCACCTTGCCGGTGAAGTCCTGCTCGGCGCGGTCACCGGCGCAGTGCTCCGCACCGAAGAGATTTAACGCCTGCACCGCCTTGCGGTAGAAACTGACGAAGCCATCCAGCACGGCAGGGTGGCTCCGAATAGTGATTGCGGCATTGTGACGCTCATCCTGCGGAATGTAGCGCCGCTCAGCCCACTGCTTATTGGTGGGGCTGAAGCGGCCATCCCAGGAAAGCTCCTGTAGCGTAGCTGCCAGCACCCGTTCCGTGCGCTTGTAGCCGTATTCGTCCAGCACGGCCTTTAAACAATCTGTCTGAAGGTTCATGCCATCGAAATTCCGGCGGATGGCGTCCTCGATGGCTTCCCGGCAGGCGATGTTGGCGCGATGGCTTTCCCTCCAGAGCGAAAGCTCATTTCGTTCTCTGGCCTCCTTCGCCGAGTAGGGATAGAGATAGGTTTCATTCATTTGGATCTCTCGCCTCGTTTCTTCTTTGAATACCTACGGTATCACTTATCGTAGATGACATCGTCCTCCATCAGCAGATCCTCCAGTACGGACAGGCAGCAGCCGGATTTGCGCAGGGCCTCCAGCAGCTCGGCGGGAATATCGGAGAGGTCGTGGTCGTAAAATGTCTCGCACACGGTGATCACACCGGAGCCCTCGTCTACATGGCAGTCCAGCTTGGCGTCGGGCGCGATGTCCGCTTCCTCTCTGGCCCAATCGGGAACGGTGACAGCGGGACGGATCAGCTCCTCGATGTCCGCGTCGCGGAAGGTGCAGTGTCCCTCGGTGCAGCCCTCGCAGCTGCCGCAGAGGTCCGTCAGCTCCCGCATCAGCTGACCGGCGCGGTCCGTCAGGGCGAGGATCGTGCGCACCATCTCCATGGCGGTCATCTCGCTTTTTGACAAAATGACCGCGCCCCTGGCATCGGCCATTTCCAGCTTTCCCTCGTCCTCCAGCCCGCAGACGGTCAGAACGGCGGGAGGGATGGTGACGCTCTTGTTGTCGTTGTATTTTACAAATTTCATGCTGCTTCTCCTTTTATTGTTCAGATTTTTAAGGGATGCTCCGGCTCATGGATCAGCTCGTAGCGGGTGTCGCCATCGCCGCCCAGCAGACTATCCATAGAGAGCTGCCAGCAGGCTTTGCGGGGGTCATAATTGGTGATGACGATCTCCTCATATTCGCTGCCTGCCGTCTGGGACATGCTGTTGGGACGGGAGGTGCGGAAGATATAGCAATCCTGATAGATCTCGCAGATGTAGTCCTGGTAGTTGTAGGAAACGATGAAGTATCCTTCACAGGTGACCAGTACATCATGGAGCCGCTGATGATCCTCCGGGGGAAACTCCACCTCGTAGCAGCTCTCCGCCTTGTAGTAGGGCGGGTCACAGTAGATCACGGCACCTGCCCGGTCGTACTGACGGATGACCTCCTCGAAGTCCTTATTCTCCACAATGACATTCGCCAGCCTGCGGGAGCATTCCCAGATCAGGTGAAAGAAACGGCGAATGTCGCAGGGCTTGCCGCCGAAGGACTTGGCGCTGCCGCTGAAACTGTAGCGGATAAGCTTGAAGAAGTCCGCCGCGCGGCGGATGCTCCCGCGGGGCGCGCGCTCCAGCATAAGGGCGCGGATGGCCTCGGCGTCGGGGGGCTTCAAGTAAACCTCCGTCAGATCCATCTCCTCCTGCAGGTAGTCGTCCGTGAACTCGCCCTTGGAGAAGAACTTGTAAAGGACGTTGAAGTCATCCCGCGTGTTCAGCGGCAGGAAGCCAAGCTCCGCCAGCAGTGCCATGGGGCGGTTTTTAACACAGCAGAACAGGTTGGTGAGATTGCCGTTGAAGTCGTTGTAGACCTCCATGCAGCCGCGCTGGATGGGGCGGCACATGGTCACCGTGCCGCTGCCGCCAAACACATCGATGAAGCGGGTGTAGCGGTCCGGCATCAGCTTATTGATGATCCACAGCAGCTTGCCCTTGCCGCCTACCCAGGGAATAAAGCTGTTCAAGAAGCGTCACCTCCCTCCAGTGGGAGGGAGAGCTGACCGGTGTCCTCATAGTCAGGCAGGGTGCGGGACAGGCCGCGCTCCGCAAATGCGATTTTCTTGATCCGGCTGCGGAGCTGCCGGATGGTACGCCGCAGCTCCTCCTCGGTGGCGGCATAGTAGTAGCCGCCGTCAAAGCTGCAGATGGGGATGCCGTCGCCCCGCAGGGCGTTGATCTCCCGGCGCAGCTCAGAGCCGCGCATTCGGAAGGCACACTCCAGCTCTCGGCTGGTGACGGCGTTTGCCTCGCCCTTGTGGTAGAGTTCAAGATACTCTGCAAGGGCTTTGTTGATCGGCACAGTTCCTCCTTTCCGGGTCCGTTATCCCGGAGCAGGAGGTCAAATAAGCGCAAAAAAGAAGGGGCCGCTTTTCCCCATCCGGGAATACGGCCCCTTGGTGTAGTTCTTATCCGCGCAGCTGGCGTGGTAAGATATGGTCAGCTACTGCATATCCATTTCAAAGCGCTCCTGCACCTGCGTCTGCATCGGCTGATAGTCCTCCCGATGCAGCAGGCCGTAGGATGTAAGTGCGGCATTGTCATGCTGGATCACCTCATTTCCATAGGTGAAGAGATTCACATGGGGGAGCAGCCGCTCCGCCGCAGCATCGTCCAGCAGAAAGCGGAGCTGGTCTACGGCTGTTTCCTGCGGGGAGCTCAGCTCCGGCGTGAGGATATAATCGTCCAGATGCTCTGCCAGAAGGATAGCTGTCCCGATGTCCTGCACCTCGAACTGCTCCAGCAATGCTTTCAGCTTTGGGAGCTGCACCTGCCGGACAGGGATATCCTTCACTGATTTGGCAAACTCGTTGAAGGCTTCTATCTCCATGGGCAGGTCGGCAAATGTTGCCGCATTGGGGATGATGCCATCATAGTCAAGCACAACGGTATTTTCCCATTGCAGCGTACCCAGCCGCTCCTGCGCATCCTCCAGTTCTTTCTCCGAGGCGGGAAGCTCCAGCGTCACCGTGCGCGCATCGCCAATGTCGGGATGTAGACCAAGGGTGAGACGGAAGAGATATCCCGGCTTTTCCGGCAGCGTCTTTTGGACAGGCGGCGCGGTGGTCAGCTCACCATCCTGCAGCACATACAGGCTGCCCACAAAAACGCCGTTTTCACTGCATCGCATCATTCTTCCGATACCGGCGAAGTCCAGCATCTCGAATACCTCGTCGGATATGCCGTCCAGTTCGGGGATGAATCCGTTTTCCGCATAGAAGCGGCCAAGCTGGGCGTCATCCGCGGCATCCACCACATGATAGCAGTCGGTTTTTGCGCTGACCGCCAGATCCCGCAGATCCTGCAGCGTAATGACACCGCCGTTGGCGTTTACTTTTTTCTGCACCTCCATAGAAAACAATCCCTCAAAGGCGATCCCTTGTACCTCGTCCAACGCCGCAAGCTGTGCGGCAAGGTCGTTGAGCTCGTTGAGGCTGATATCTAACCCATCCAAGTGGGGAGCGAGATACTCAAAGGCAAAGTAGTCTTCGATCTCCATGTACAGGATATCGTCCGTCTGGAGCCGCACCTTTTCTATGGCGTCCCACACCTTCCACGGTGAGGCAGGCAAGTTCAGCTTGGCATACGCCTCGTTGTTGGGGATGCATTCTTTCGCAAGGTACACATGAAAGAGCCTCTTATCCAAGGGTCATCCCTCCCATCTGCGGAGCATCCTGCTTATAGTAACCGGGGTCTGCGCCGGGGACACCCCAGCCGAACATGGAACCCGTTTTCATGGCTTTCTCCTGTGCGGGGGTAACGCCAAGCCGCTCGTTGTTATAGTCCGCTATCTCACGGTTATGTGCGGGATCATTCGTGTTCCAATCGCTGGGATAGTAGCCGCTCTCGCCGCGCTTGATACAGATGAGCTCGCCGGTACCGGGGAGCGTTGAGAAGCACAGCTCCGGCAATCCATCCGCCAGCTTGGGGGCGAACAATTCCTGCTCCGTTTGGATGTTCCACTCGTCCGAGTTCCAAAGATGGACATACAATTCACCGCCGTCATCCACGGAAATCTCCCGCTGCTCAAAGCCCTCGCCCCAGCCGTCCGAAGCCTGTCCGGTGAGATATTCCTTTAAGGTTTCCAGCTCTGTGTCTAATAATTCTCCGGCGACGCGGCATTCCGCCACGCCCCAGAGCTGTCGGTCACGCACCTCCACGGCGAAGACGGCAGAGTGGACCTTGCGATTGACGCTGTCGGCCTCATCATACCAATGCATGAGACCGCGCTCGGTTTCCTCCGGCATCCGGTTTTTCACCAGTGCCGCCATGATCTGATCCTGATAGCCGCGCAGCTCACGGCCCTCCAGCAATGTGCTGCTGTCGTCGAAATCGCCGTACTCGTTTCGCTCGTAGAGATCGGCGGTCAGGGGCATATACAGCTTGAGGCTGGTCAGCTTGGGCGGCAGCACGGTAAAGCTGTCCTCGCCGGGGATGAGCGGCAGCGTGCGGCCATTGTCCCACTTCATAAAAATTTGCCCCTTATCGTCCACGAAGTCCACTTCGCCCTCCGTGCCGGGAAGAATGGGATGATAAGGGTCTTCCATCGAACTGAGCCGGATGCGGGTGCCGGGGGGATACTGCTCCCGAATGAAATTCACCATTTTTCTGTCCATCATCGTTTCCTCCATGTTTTGCTCTCTGTCGTAAAACTCCAGCTCGTAGATCACGCCGCGATCTTGCTTTCGGGTATCTTTCACCTTGACCGTCGTACCATCAAAGATGTAATTGCCGGCTTTCCCAAAATCGGTGTAGAAGCCCTTGCCGTGATTGCAGGTGGAGAAGGGATGCTCCGGCTGATCCTTGATCTTGGAATAGAAGCCCACCGTCTGCACCGTGGTCACCACACGGGTCAGCCCTACCATATCCGCGTGATTGGCGTGGCTGACAGTCTTAAACTCCACACCGGGCCGTATGAACCGCTTCAGCTCGGCAAGGCTCTTGAAAGCGATCGGCTCTCGCTGCTTTTTTGAAGCGTCCATTACATTCCTCCGAAGGTCATGCCCTGCTCGGGTCGAGGCTCGTGATCCTCCTGCTGGCAAGGGGTTTCCTCGCCGTAGAAGTCGAAGATAATGTCATCCACCTGCTTGCGGACAGCGGGATCGTCGGTCAGCACCTCGTAGCGGAAGCCTGTGGTGGGGCGATACGGAAGCTCCTCCCGCACACACTTGAGAAATGCTTCGGCATCGGTAAACTCCTGTGCATCTCCATTGGCATAGGCAACGCGGCCCACCAGCGGCTTGTCCCGCGCCATGTTCTGCCGCTGGACATTGAGATCATAGGCCGTACAGTAGCAGTTATAATCGCCCGGAGACGGATTGCAGCGCAGGCAGTAGCGGTAATGCTCGGTTTCCACGATGTAGCCGTAGTTCTGTGTCCAGCCGCCGCTGATTTTCCCGCCGTGTTCATAGCAAAAACGCTCCATAGCGAAGCGGTTTTTCAGCACACTCTCCCGCAGCGTGTCCACGACCTCCTGCAGCTCCGCCTTGAACGCGGGGCTGTTCAGCTCCTCCGGGCCACGGGGCCACCATGTATGCCAGAACTCGTTGCCGCTGCGCCCGAAGTCCATCCGGACATGGCCAACGGTACCCAGCCGCTTATCTTCTTCGGGGTGCGGAGTATAAAATAAGCCCGCCTCCTCCGGGCGGGCAGGTCGGATATGAAGTTTCATGTTCTCCGCGGGATACAAAAGCTGATGCGCCTCGCAGAACTCACGGAGCGTCATGTTGCCTTCATCGAGAAAACCGAGCTCATCCCGCACATCCAGCCGCCCGGACTTAGGCATCGCCAGCTTTTCCGGCATCAGCACCGAGCCTGCGTGGTTGACCACAACATTTTCTTCCATGTAGCACAGCTCACCGGGATCATCGTCAGAGCTGCGAATGTCATAGCAGTACCAGCCCTTCGGCACGGTATCACGGGCAATACGTCCGTTGGTGAACAGCGCGGGCTTATCAAATACTTCAATGTGTTGGAATTCCTCCGTTCTTGCGTTTACAGCCATTTGGTGTTCCTTCCTTTCTTGGTAACGGCAAACATACTACACATCTGCCGCAAAGTCTACTGAAACATTTGCTGCCCCTGCGTCTGCTCCGGAAAGGGCGGGTCCAAGCGGCGCAGCAGGCCGAACTCTGTTTTTGTCACACCGTCGTTTTCCATGCAGTCCTGACCGTATTTTTCAAAATCCATGTAGCCGTCCAGCTCATAGATGGCTTCATCGTCCAGCCCCAGCGTTTCCTGCAATCGCTGCTGACCGTAACCGTAAGCACCCTCCACAATGCGCTGATAGTTGTCCAGATTTCGCAGGAGTTCACAGGCACGGTGCAGGGTTTCCGGCTTTTCGGCCTCCAGCACGGCGGCGTAGGTCAGGAGCGCACCGTCCTGCTGCCAGATGTCCTCCAAGGCTTCGGCAAAATCGTTGTAATCCTCCACGGCGGGGCAATCCGTATCGCAAATAAGTTCCCCGATGTAAGGCACCTTGAAGCGAATATCGCAGAGCATGGCATCCGCGAAAACATCAATATCGAGGTAATCCTTCACAGCATCGAGGTATTCCTCGTCGGCGGGGAGGACGAGGGTGTAGTCGAGCTTTCCATCGACACGCAGCGTCATGCGGAGCATTTCATCCCGATTTTCATTGCGCCAAGGCTCTGGTGCTTGGGAATAGCGCGGCAGATGTTCTTTTTGAACTACATACCCATCCAAGGTGTACGCACCGCCGCAATTGCTGTAAAACTCCGCGCCGATGCCAACATAGTCCAAATACGGCTTGAGATGCTCCGGGCAGTCGATTTTGCCATGCTCCACCAAATATCCGCCAAGCTCCCGGTCACAGGTCACCTCCGTGATTATTCCGTACTGTCCGATGCGCCCAACCGTTTGCAGCACATCGTTGAGATTGCTGATACATTCACTCAACAGTGCGCCGGCAAATATCTGATGCTCCTTTTCACTCATTGTGTCGAGCTGCCTTGAGAGTTGATTCAGCTTTTCCAAGTCTTCCGGATCAAGAAGGTCTGCGCTTCGGATAAACTGCCAGAGCCCCTTTACAGAGCTCTTTACATCTGAAATGCGGAAATTTCCTTCTCCTGAACAGATATCGTCCAGCCGAATGTCGATCTCCTCCACCTGAGAAGAGGCTGCGGGCAATTCCAGCGGGATGCTTTCCTCGCCATTGCCGTGAGTCAGATAAAGAATCATCGTGAAAGCCCTCCCATCTCCATGCGACTGCTCTGGCTGCCGTTCATCACTTCCTCCATGCTGTAATAGCCCTTGTACGCGATGTAACCCCGGTCGGTGAACATCCCATCCTCCTCATTCATCCGTTCCGCACCGTACTTTTCATAGTCATAAAAAGCGTCGAGGTTTTCGTCATACTCAAAGCGGCCGGACTGCTGGATCATGTACTTGCCGTACTCCTGCGGCGTATGCGCACCGGGGGCGAAGTCAAAGAGGTCAAGGCTTTCTGCAAGGTTTTTGATCTGTGCCGCGGACTTTGGCTCTGCCAGCATGACCACGGCACCCAGCTTTTCCATATCCGCATTTGACAACCCATCCGTCGCCGCTGCCAGTTCGTTAAGATCAGAAAGAGTTTCGTACTCCATATCCAACAGGACATCCACTTCATTGGGAAGCTGGCTGTCCTCCAGCCGCGGGCGGACATCGGCGGGATCTGTGATGCCCCCGCGAAGGAGGGCGCGGTCGATCTCCTCTTGCACCATGGGGAGGAACAGCCATGTGATGTGCTCAGTGTCCTCCGGCTCGGCTTTGGAGGTCACCGCAACGGTGATGGCATTCGGCTCATAGTAATAGCAGGGGAAGAACCGGCCGTCGTAGACCTGTTCCAGCTTCATGCCGTTGTCGTAGACCACGCCGTAGGGCGTGATCGTGCCGCTGCCGCTTTCAATGAGCCGCTGTGCCAATTCCTCGCCGTCCAGCGCGTTCAGCTCATCCACACTCGCGCTGCCGCCGTGCAGGTTCATGTAGTGGTTACGGCCGATGGCGGCGAGGTCGGAAAAGTCGGTGATGACCGTGGCCTGCTGGCAGCAGAAGGTCAGGTTGATGAGATCCTTCAGCTCGAAAAGCTCCAGCTTGTGGGCCATCGCCTGAAACTGCGCGGCCTCGCCGGTGTCGAAGCTGTCCAGCCGCTTGGCGAGGTAGTTCAGTTCCTCCACATTGACCGTGAGCATTTCCACTCGCTTGAGAACGGTGTAGAAGCTGTCGATCTTCTCCACCTTGCAGTCGGCTTTGACCGCGTCACCGATCTCCAACGCCTCCAGCAGCTCCATGCAGTGTGCGTGCTGGTCGCGGGGAATAGGAAACGGAATGGTCGCCACGCCGTATTCCGGGTGATGCGGATTGCCAAGCACCGCTTGTATCATCATGTTTCGTCAACTCCTTTTTCCAAATTCAAAACCGCATCTCCGTATTTGGCCATCAGTAGTGCGCCAGTGATCAGGTGGAACGCCTCATCTGTGACCAGTTCCGGAGACGCAAGGTCCGCAAGAGTAATATTGCAGCAGCCGACTGCAATGGCCTTTGCCGCCTGGTAGACGCTGTATAACTCCGGTTCGATCCCTCCGAGACGGACGCTTTGAAAGTCAAAACCGTCGTTCCCGCATTTCCAGACCATTCTGCGCCAAAGGCTCTCGTATGCCGTGAGCAGGAAGAGGGCCGCTTTGTTCCGGTCAGACAGACGCCAGCAGCGTTCCCGCCAGTATGTCCATCTTCGTCGGTGGGCATCGGACAGGAAGAATTGAGGGTTTCTTTCTCTGAGTTGCTGATGCATCCGTTTTCGGAACTGCGGCCCCATAGAGGGTGCGAAGCAGTCCCGCACGAACTCATTCATCTCCAGTACACCTGCTTCGATCCGTTCCTCCAGACAGGTGCATTCACACAGGCGGCACGGATGCTTGCGGTCATAGTTCTGGCAGTATTCGCACGCCACATCTTTGGGTGTGTAATGAAATGGGCTGCGGTATATCCCACCGCCTCTGGGTTTTTGACCGGGCTGAGACATCATCAACTGCTCCAACGCCTGCAGCGGCGTGTCTCGCATGAAATAGTACGGCATAAGTGAACTCCTCTCTGAAATGAAAAAAGGGCCGGAATCTTATTGCTAAGACTCCGGCCCGTTCCGTTTGATATTACATTGTCTGTTGCTGCGCGACTTGTTCCAAGGCTTCTTCCTGCTGCCGGATTCGCTCGTCCAAATCCGGCACACACTCCTCAATCTGCTGCTGAACACTGCGGATCATTTTTTCCTGCTCTCCCGTGAGTTCAAAGAAATCTCCGTCTACAGAGTCCGCACAGCAGCGATAAATCTCGGTCATCTGTTCTGGGGTGAAAAGCCGTTCCTTTTGAATCAGCCCGGAGCGGATGGCAAAGTCCTGTTTGGCTCCTGCATAGTTCTCCATGAAATAGTGCCCATGACATACTCCTGTGTGCCCATAGGCCCAATCCCATGTGACGAAGTGGACTCCGTGTTTGCTCTGAACTCCAGCCAGCACAGTGCCGTTGAAATCCGCCAGCACCTTGTAGCCGTCCTCCAGACCGTCGGCTTTCAAAAAGGGCGCCGTCTCCATCTGCCGCATATACTCTGCTGTGGTCCTGACAATCTCATACACCTTGTCCTTGGCATCGGGCCGTTCCGGCTCGTCAATATCCTCATTTCGGTAGGTAATGCCGCCGCTCTCGGTTACTTCACAAAGCGGTGCACCGTCAAGCAGGACACGAAGCCCGCCAGTGTGAGTCCTATCCGTGTGAAATCCTTCTCGGGCAAGGACGATTGCTGCTTCTCTGAGGTAACAGACCTTTTCTTCTGCGCTGATGCTCATATAGCTCCTCCTATGCATAAAAAATAAGGCCGGAGCGATCATGCTCCGACCTACAAATACAGACGCTGCGACCAGCGCCCTTTTTGAAATGAAAAAGGGCGCCGCTTTCTTAGTCCGTCAGGACCAACAAAACGACGCCCAAATCTTTATGATTCTTTTTTGAGAAAAATACCGCTGCCAGCCGGAAAAATCGCCGCTGAAAAAGGGCGCTGGCTGAACGCATCTGCATGAAACAGGAAAACGCCCGGTTCGAATCGGGGCAGACGCCCTGAAACAGCGATTTGCATCTATGGTTTGAGAGAAGAAATCCGGGCTTGAAAAAGCCCGGAAACGGTTGATGCGCCTGGCTTTGCGCCAGACGCATCTATACCG
>OOCD01000752.1_pt1 | contig 22493 bp, 20 predicted proteins | sample 1671791 | NCBI WGS metagenome assembly OOCD01 (sample SAMN06348193, study PRJEB24527) | human gut metagenome | biome: human gut; feature: ankylosing spondylitis patient; material: feces | host: Homo sapiens | place: China | collected 2015-10
GAAATTATAGTATATAATATATGATTATAAATAGATTGTCAAGTGCTGTAAAATCAAATCAATTGCAATATTAACACTAAACTCTATATTGATTATTGCCAAATTTAATGGTAAAATATATAAAATTTTTTAGTTGGTGAAAAATATGAAAAATGTTCAAATTTATACTGACGGTGCCTGCTCCGGAAATCCAGGTAAAGGAGGCTGGGCCGCAGTACTTGTATATGGAAAAAAAGAAAAAGAGCTTGTGGGTGGAAGCGAAAGTACAACAAATAACCGTATGGAGCTTTCGGCAGTGATTGAAGCTCTAAAAGCACTAAAAGAACCTTGCGAAGTTAAGCTTACAACAGATTCAAAATATGTGTGTGATTCAGTAACAAAAGGCTGGGTTTACTCCTGGCAAAAAAACAATTGGAAAAAAGCAGACAAAAAGCCTGCATTAAATGTAGATTTATGGGAAGAATTATTGCCGCTTTTAGAAAAGCACACAGTTACATTTAACTGGGTAAAGGGGCATAACGGGCATCCGTATAACGAAAGATGCGATGAGCTAGCAGTAAACTACTACAAAAATCTTTAAATATCGTTTTTATTAAGTATTCCTATACCCACACCCAATTTACCGCCATTTTGCATAAAGCGTTTAGCGTTTCTTTGCAAAGTGGTTTTTTCTTTATATTTTGATTTTATAATTTTCCTTTTTCCAAAAATGCGTTCAATCGCCTGCCTGTCATCTTCAACCGAATATACCAAATCAAACAATGATGAAAACCGCAAAATATTGCTTGAACTATCCATAAACCTCCAATTTTCGCCATATAACAGCCAACTTTCACAAAAGAAATATTCAAATTTATAATCGAAAAAATACTGTGCAAAAAAGGATTGTGCTTTTTTAACGGAATTCACACAATCTGCATAAACAAGCTTTTCACCCTGCGGAATATGAACATATATAAGATTCTCACCGAAATTAAAAGGTAATAAATCATAATTCAAAGTGCGATTATCACACTTATAAATTTGAAATTGAAGCCTGCCTATTTTGAAAAGTTCAAAATTAAGATGATTTTTTATCCAGGCAAGATTTTTTAAACCTTTGTTGTTATTATTTTCACACCAGACGGCAATATCTTTCATCGTATCAAAAAATATATCATCACTGATATTTGCTCTTTTATATTTAGGATAAGTAATTTCTGCACTATACATTAAAGCAATTGCAAGTTTAGTTAAGTCATTTTTTGTGAAAAGTGATTTAAAATCACCGCTTTTAGCTTTATTGCACAAATAAATAAGCTTAGCCCTGTCTTTATCAACAAGGCTAAGCACTTTATTTTTTAATTTGGTATTAAGATTTATTTTATCCGCTAATAACTGAATATCCATAAAATTACTATTGTGCCGGCTGAGTATCGGAAGCCTGAGTATCGGAAGCCTGGGTATCACTTACCGGGGCAGAGGTATCTGCCGGCTGTGAAGATTCATACTTTGAAATAAGGCCTGATGATTGAATATGAACCACTTCGTATTTCATTTTGTAATTTGTCAGAACAGGCAATACTTCTTTATTTAAGAAATTACTGTCTGCATGCTCATCCTGGACCGTAAATTCTTTATTACTGTCCTGATACTTAATTTCCCTTTCCAATGAGCCAATATCATCAAGTTCTGTACCCTCATAAAAAATATAAGTACCTTTGATTGTAATAGTATCAGCAAAAGGATTTACAGCCTGGGTTGTATAAGATTTTTGAGTTTGGGCAGTAGTTTGCTTTTGCGGTAATTTGATAGTACCGTTATTAAATAAAACGACAAGTACAACTGCAAGTATCGCAATTAAAGTGCAAAGAACATATGGCCATTTCTTCTTTTTCTTTTCTTTCTTAAATCTATGCCTTTCCAAAGTAGGCATATCCGAATCCTCATCAACATGAGTATTTTGCATACTCACCTCTGTGTTAGCCTCTTGGTAAGAGGCATCATCTTTTTTATGTACAACAAGAGGAGAATCAAGATTTTCCTCTTTAATTTCTTCAATATCCATAAAAATCTCCCAAGAAAATTTATTACTTGAATTATAACACAAATATATCTGATTTTCAATAACTATTGAATTTATTAAAACAAATTGATATAATTAAACTATCAACTAATACATACGGAGTGATTTTATGAAAATATTAGCATTTGATATTGGCGGAACAAATATTAAATACGCATTATGTAACGAAAAATTCAATATTACTGACAGGCATACCGTCCCTACTGAAGCAGAAAAAGGCGGTCAGGAGCTTGTTCAAAAAGTCATCCGTATAATTGAAAGCTATGATGATATTGACAGAATTGCAATATCAACAGCAGGTCAGGTTGACAGCAAAAACGGAATAGTTGTTTATTCCACCGGAAATATCCCGTATTACACTGGAATGATGGTTAAAAAAATCATCGAAAACAAAACAGGAATATTAACCTATGTTGAAAATGATGTTAATGCATTTGCCCTCGGCGAAGCAAGATTCGGCGCCGGCAAAGGTCACAGCGACTTTTTATGTCTTACATACGGAACAGGTATCGGCGGTGCATTATTTCTTGATAACAAGCTTTATAAAGGCAACAGCTCATCTGCCGGTGAATTCGGCCATATGATTACCCACGCCGGTGGAAGGCAATGTAATTGCGGCGGCGAAGGTTGCTATGAATGCTATGCATCGGCAAAAGCTTTAATAGAAGCAGTTAACAAAGCAAATTCAACAAATCTTGATGCTTTTCAAATTTTTGAAAAAGAAAACTTTGATAAACCTGAAGTAAGGTCGGTTATTGATAAGTGGATTGATGAAATGATTATCGGCTTGATAAACATTATTTATATATTTAATCCGCCTTTGATTGTACTCGGCGGCGGAATTATGAATGAAGATTATGTTATTGACCTTATAGACAGAAAAATATATAATCTTTTAATGGATAATTTTAAAAATGTAAATATAGTAAGGTCAAAACTCAAGAGTGATTCGGCACTGCTCGGAGTTGCTTATGAAGCCGCAAAATTATAAATACAGACATAAAGGCGATGTACCGCAGTAGGTACATCGCCTTATATTATGCCGTTAAATTTATTATCCCGATTATAGATAAATGAAGAGGATAGTAAATATAGAAAAGCCATTTCATAAATTTGTTAATTTTCGGTTTTTTGCCGCGTTCTCCATTATAGAGATAAATTATCGGAATTGAGAGAACTACGCACATTTGTATAAGCCCATATGCCTTATCAATTGCAAAGAAATATACCGCCGAATAAATAGCTACATAAAAAATCATCCAAAACATTTGATTTTTAAACTTTCCTCTGTTTGTGCCGATTGCTAAAATACAAAGTGAAGCAACGCAGCTCCAATCGCTCGGCAGAGTAATCACACAAATTGCAATAATGTTTAATACTTTTACAAATGAGTTGAGTTTTTCACTGTTAGCAACACGGAGCATAACAAGCCCCCACGCAAGCGACCACATAACGCTTGTTTGATTTAAAACATTACCATAATAGAAAGGAATAAACGATTTTACATCAACAAAATCATTTGATGCAAATATATAAGCAAAATGTGAAATTACAGCAAATATAAAAAGCCTTGCAGTGTATTTGTTTATATTTTTTGTGTAGTGGTAACCCTCTGCAATAAAATAGCACATAATCGGGCAAGTCAACCTGCCGATAATATGCATAATAACCGGCACCGCATCAAGCGGATAACCGGGAAATACTGCCCAAGCGATATGGTCAACCGTCATAGCAACGATTGCAATCAATTTAAGTTGATTAGAATTAAGTAATTTGTTTTTCGTCATAATTAACACCGAAATGATTTTGTCATCCAATCGCTGCCAAAACAGCTTAATCCGCGTAATTAAAATCTTATTTTACGACTTGTTTCATTTCACTTTGATAAAAGTCAAGTGCTTTATCTATTGCTTCCTTACCGGCAGGTTCAAACGGTTGCAAAACGCTGAATACGTGCGGTAAACTTTCGCCGTATTCCTTGCCGTAATTTGCAAGTTCACACGAAACGCCGTTCTTTTTTAGAAGCTCATAAAGCTTAATGGTTTGATTTTTTGCAAGAGTATCCCCACTGCTTGTAATCAAATATGTAGGCGGCATTTCATTTGCAAAAGGCAAAATCTCATCAAAATCCATATAATTGTATGTTTTGCTGTTTTTATAATTTTTTCCCCAAAGCGGCTTTGTATAAACGCTGAACCAACCTCCGTCTTTCATATAGGAAACAGGAGAGGTCAAAACCAGAGCAGTCAGCTTAATGTCGGCGCTTTCGGCACTAAATATATCTCTTAATTCTTGACTTTGAAGTAAAACACTTGCGTAAGATGCCAGCATACCGCCTGCCGAATCGCCTGTAAGCATAATATTTTCACGGTCGCAAGGATAGTTGTCAATATTTTCGCCTATCCATTTAAGCGCAGACATAACGTCCTTAATCTGCTCATTAACATTAACATCAGGCACAAGACGGTAGTTAATATCAAAAACGACATATCCCCTGTCGGCAAGCGCACGGCAATAATTTTCATTAAGCCCTTTATCACCATACATCCAACCGCCGCCGTGAATATCAATAATAACCGGAAGCTTATCATTTTCAGAAATATTGTTAGGATACATCACATCAAGCTTATGATAATAATTTCCGTCATCTATGTATGGAATATCGCTTATAAGTTCAATATTTTGAGGAGGATTTTGCTTTGCGTGCTTGCTTTTATCACCGCTGTCACAAAAGCGCCAAACCATTTGCATAATTTTAACAATAGGATTTTTAGTCAGCCCCTCGCCGCTTTTGTCCTTATAATCTATTGTTTTTGACTTCACCATAGAACCGACATAAATAACATTTTTATCATCGTCATATTTCGGCAAAGTAGTTAAATTTATAAAAGCAACAGCTACGATAACTATTGCCGCAATAACAAGCAAAACAATTTTCAATTTTTTCCCCTTCTTATTTTCAACCTTTTCCTTAGTTTTCATAATTTTACTCCTAATTTTGATAGTTTTATATTACAGCATACAAATAGAATTGTCAATTTATTACTTTTCATTGACTTTCATTTATACCAATGATATAATTTTAATGTTCGCTCAGGGAGCGATTGTTCAGTAAAAAGCAAAAGCCGAACAGGGTGCAGACTGAGTTAGCAGCATCTTGTTCGGCTTTTTTATAATATAATTTTTTTGATGTGATTTCAGTAAAACTTATACAGAAATAATTCAAGCAAAGTTCTGGAGAATATAAAAATGACAAAGGACGAATATTTAATAACAGACCCACCACTAAAAGCGTTGACTGTTTTTGCAATGCCTATGATTTTAGGCAGCTTTTTTCAACAAGTTTACAATATGGCTGATTCAATCATCGTCGGTCAATTTGTAGGCTCATCTGCGCTTGCGGCCGTCGGTGCCTGTGCCGCACTTACGAATGTTTTTATTTGCATAGCACTCGGTGCAGGTGTAGGCGCAGGTGTACTTGTAAGCCGTTATTTTGGTGCTCAAGATTACGGGAAGATGAAAACAATCGTTTCTACTTCTTTAATAAGTTTTTTGCTTTTAAGCGTATTTCTCGGTGTTTTTGGATTTTGCACTTCTCATTGGATGATGAACATACTGAAAACGCCTGCGGATATAATGAAAGATGCGGTGCTGTACTTACGTATCTATTTTGTTGGCTTTCCGTTTTTATTTATGTATAATATTCTGTCAACCATGTTCACTTCAATCGGTGAATCAAAAATCCCGTTATGGCTTTTAATATTTTCGTCTGTTTTGAATATCATTATGGACCTTTGGATGGTGGGAGGTCTTAAACTCGGAGTATTCGGTGCAGCTCTTGCCACTCTTATAGCACAAGGTATTTCAGCCATACTTTCGCTTTTGATTTTTCTTTACCGTATGCGAAAATATGCAAGTTTGTTTCATTGGTTTGACAAAAAAGAACTGCGTACAATGCTTAAAATCGCCATTCCGTCTATCCTTCAACAATCAACAGTATCAATCGGTATGATGATTGTGCAAGCGGTTGTTAATCCTTTTGGCACGCAAGCACTTGCAGGCTATGCGGCAACAATGAGAGTAGAAAATGTTTTCTCTCTGATATTTGTATCCATCGGGAATGCGGTGTCACCCTTTGTTTCGCAAAATCTCGGAGCAGGAAAAATCAACCGTATTAAGAAAGGCTACCGTGCCGCTTTACTGTTAGATGTATGCTTTGCCGTTCTTGCATTTGTAATTATTGAAACGATGCACACTCAAATTTCTTCGCTTTTCTTAGGCAAAGACGGAACGCAATTAGCGTATCAGGTGTCCGGTGATTATATGAAATGGATTGGCTACTTTTTCATATTTATGGGCATCAAAATGGCAACAGACGGTGTTCTTCGTGGAATTGGAAATATGCAACCGTTTTTAATTGCAAATATGGTTAACCTTGCAATTCGTTTGTCCGTAGCATTGATTTTTGCGCCCCGTTTCGGTATTGCCTTTGTTTGGCTTGCCGTACCGGCAGGCTGGCTTGCGAACTTTGTCATTTCTTATGCATCGTTAAAAAAATCTTGGCCCAAGGATACCCTAAATAAGTTATCCCATTAAGAATTTATTGCGTTAAAATATTCATCATCTGACACAGCTTCCAGGTGGCAGACTTACTCGGACACACAACTTCAGAAATAACCGAAATGTATTATGTCAAACGAAACACGGATATGCTGATGGGCGTTACAAACGGATTTGAATTGTGATTGATGCTTTTTTGATGATGTACCAAACGGATTGGGCGAATTGTGTGGCACAAAGTGAACAAAAAACAGTGTGAAAATGAAAAAGCGGCGTACGGAAAAGACCGTGCGCCGTAGTTTTTCTATATGGAAAAAGCAAGTAAAATTGCCGTAAAACAGCGTAAACAAAGAAAAAAGCACCGAAAATTCGGTGCTTTCTTTGGCAGGGGCTTTATAATCAACTCAATGCGTAAACAGTCCACCGGACTGTTTACTGTCAAAAGTGCAGGCACTTTTGAATTTCGTGGTTCAAGTCCTTCTGCTTTAACAACAAAACAAAAAAGACACCCGCTGGTGTCTTTTTGTTTTGGCAGGGGCAGAAGGACTTGAACCCTCGGCACGCGGTTTTGGAGCGAAATAAAGCACGCTTTCAGTTAAGCCGCGTGTTAAAATACATTCCCCCTAAAATTCCGCATAAAAACAGCACTTTCAGGATATGAAAGTGCTGTTCGTTTTTGTCGTTGTAGTTTTTGTTGAAAATTGATGCTTTTTTGATGCTCTTGAAAAATGAAACATATTTATAACTCAAATATAATGCACCCCACTGCAAGAAATAGTGACAAATAATAGTAAAACCCTTTTCGTTAATGAAATTCAATTATTCAATCAACTATTCATTAATTATTTTTGCATTTTTTAAATGGCAATATAAAAACTCACCATCTGAATAAGTATCGAATGTGCCGACAACTGTTATTCCCGTACCTTGTTCAAAGTTAGGATTAGTTTTATCTGAAAGTTCAAATTCTAATCCTTGTTGACAACAAGCAGTTGCATCGGGAATAATCACGGTATTGTATATTTTGCCTGTTTCTTCATCCGTATATTGATTAAATTGACCTTTCATTTTTATGATCTTGCCTTTATAATCATCAGGCGTAATAAGCATATTATAAACTTCAGAGTAGACTAGCGTGCTGCTTAGTTTAGTCAAATCCAAATCAACGGACTTCGCCTCGGTTGTTGTTTCAGTTGCTTTTGTTGTAGACTTTGAGTTAGAATTGTCGTTTTTATCACTATTTTTTGAACAAGCGACAAAGCTCAAAGCCAACACTAAAGCTAATATAATTGCAATTATTTTTTTCATACTCTTACACCTCTCTTAACGCTTGATAAAGCCAAGCAAATTATAAATCCGGCTATATCGCTTGCAACAATGGTTGAGCCTACCGGCGTTCCTGCAAGAATTGAGGCAAGAAGTCCCACAACCGTACATACAACGGAAAAGGCTGCAGAAAAGATAATTACAGATTTAAAGCTTTTAAAAAGTCGCATTGCCGAAAGTGCAGGAAAAATAATCAATGCAGAAATAAGAAGTGAACCTACAAGGTTCATTGCAAGCACAATGATAACCGCAATGGTAACTGCTATCAAGAAGTTATATGCCCCCACTTTTATTCCCGTTGCTTTGGCAAAGCTTTCATCAAAAGTAACGGCAAAAATCTTGTTATAAAACACGCAGAAAATAATTATTACGGCTATCGACAGTGCAACACATAGGTAAACATCCTTTATTGTAAGGGTCAATATTGATGTTGAACCGAAAAGCGTTGAACAAACATCACCCGAAACATTGCCAGAGGTTGAAAACAAATTCATAACCAAATAGCCTATTGCAAGTGCTCCTACGGAAATAACAGCAATTGCAGCATCACCTTTAATTTTTTTCTTACCACCGATTAAAAGAATAATTGCCGCAATAATTGTAACCGGCATTATTAAAAGCATATTGTTTGAAAGCTTTAATACCGTTGCAACTGCCATTGCACCGAAAGCCACATGGGAAAGTCCGTCTCCGATAAATGAAAATCTTTTAAGCACGAGCGTAACACCTAAGAGAGATGAGCAAAGAGCAATAAGAACTGCGGCGATAAGTGCATATCTTACAAACGGATATTCAAAATAAACCATAAGTTTTTCAAGCATTTTGCTCACCTCCCTTGATAAATTCAAAATATTCTTTTTGACTGCCGAAAAAGCAAGGCGAGTTAAGACACAATATCTTTGTTGCATATTTCACAGCCTCATTAACATCGTGCGAAATCATAATTACGGTTGTGCCGTTTGCATTTATTTGAGCAAGCAAATTATAAAAGTCCTCGCTTGCCTTTGGGTCAAGAGCCGCAACCGGCTCGTCAAGTAAAAGAACTTTATCTGTGGCACAGAGTGCTCGTGCAAGTAATACCTTTTGCTGTTGACCTCCCGAAAGCTCACGATAGCATCTTTTTTCAAGCTCTTGTATATTAAGATTTTTCATAACCTTCTTAAACTCGGCTTTTTGCTTTTTTGTGTAAAAAGGTCTCATTCCGTTTCTGTTGAGAAAGCCTGACATAACTACTTCACTTACAGACGCCGGAAAATCCCGTTGCAACTGTGTTTGTTGAGGCAGATATCCGATTTCGTTTTTCTTTATATCATCCGAAAAAACAATTTCCCCGTTAAGTGCGCTTTCCAACCCTAAAATTGTTTTCATAAGCGTACTTTTTCCGCAACCGTTTTCGCCGATTATGCAAAGGGAATCACCCTTTTCAACATTAAAATTTATATTGCTTTTTACAACTGTGTTGCCGTAGCCGACAGCTAAATTTTTGCATACAATCTGTGCCATAGTGTCCTCCTTAATTTAAAGCTTGTTTAAGCACATCAAGATTGCTTTGCATTACATTCAAATATGTTTCGCCATTCTTAACATCATCGCTTGTAACCGATTGCATAGAATTGAGTGCAAGGATTTTTTGATTTTTTTCTTTTGTATTTTCAACTACAGTTTGAGCAATTTTGTGTTTTGGATCTTCGATAGTAAGCACTGTTGTTACACCGAGTTCGTCAACCTTGTTTGCAAGGAATTTAATTGTTTCAAAACTTGCCTCTGTTTCGGCAGAACAACCCACAAATGCGGCATAATATTTCAAAGAATAATCGTCAACCATATATCTAAATGGAAAACGGTCGCCGAAAACCAAGGTATCATATTTTGCACCGTTTACTGCTTGCTGATACTCCTTATCCAGTGCATCCAAATTTTTGGTGTATTCATTTAAATTCTTTTTATATACATCTGCATTTTTTGAGTCAATCTCGCAAAGTGCATCAGCAATGGAAGAACAAAGAGTTTTGGCATTTTTAAGAGAAAGCCATACATGTTCATCATATTCAGGACCTTCCTCTTCGCCCTCTTCTTCCTCTTCTTCAGCTTGCATACCTTCAACTTGTTCTTCTTCCTTTACAGAATTTCCAAGAACATCAAGAAGATTGATAACCTTCATATTTTTGTTTTGCGCAGACTTCAATGCATCATCAACCCATGTATCCGATTCACCGCCCACATAAATGAACAAGTCACATTTAGAAACCTTTACCATATCATCGGCACTCGGCTGATAGCTGTGCAAATCAACGCCCTTATCAAGAAGCATCGTCAAATCTACATTGGCTTGATTTTCACCAAGTATTTGCCTAACCCAATCGTATTCGGGGAAAATTGTTGTTACAATGCTGAGCTTTGTATTATCATCATTATTTTTTATTGCATTTTCATTGTTGCTTCTTCCATTAGAGCAAGCAACAAAAATAATTGCAACACTTAAAACAGCGGCAATTACGCCTAAAAATTTTTTCATAAAAGCATCTCCAATCAAATATAATCTTAAAAATGGGCATAAAAATACAAGGAACTTTTGCATAGCAAAACAAAGCCTGCTAAACAGACTTATTTTTAACATATGCAAGTCCAAAAATGCAGACTTGTCCCTTGTCGATAATTATATTTAATTGGATAATTTAGTTTTTAAATCAATAAGCGTTTCCTTTGAGAATATATAAGTAACAAAAGGAATGATAAATAACGCAAAATAAAATAATACAGTTACACCTACAATATCATCCGATTTTGAACCTAAATCCGTTAAGTTTTTTATGCAAAGCTGCATTGTTTGGCAAATTTGGCAATCAGTATGATTGCACTTGTGATTCGCCTCTTTGATAACAAAAGCAGCAGAAAATACAGCCGCTATCACAAACAAAACTGCTATAAGCATTGTAACTATTCTCTTTTTCTTGCTTATGGCTTCCTGCTTCATCAGTGATTTCCTTTCTTAGTATTACTTTGCACAATTTTCGCATAAGCCGTAAAAAACGGTTTTTGCAGGGTCGACCTTAAAATTATGATGCGATGAAATATGATTTTCAAATTCTTCAATTTCATTGCAACTTAAATGAATGATTTTACCGCAATGCTCACATTTTAAGTGATATGTAGACTGCTTGGAGTGATTATCCTCTCCCACATATTCAAAGCATGCACTGCTGGTATTGTCGATTGTATATTTTACAACACTGGAATTATTAACAAGTTTTTCCAGTTGCCTGTAAACAGTAGCATATCCTATTGAAATACCTTTTGCAGTCAAATCATTATAGATTTGCGACACTGTTAAATGCTCATTTTTGTGTTCTTCCAAATATTTCAATAATTCATTATTGTGTTTTGTGGAATAATTTTTTCTCTCGCTCATAATTTTAACTCTTTTTATTTTTATTATAATTTAGCAAAATCAAATTGTCAATATAAAATTGATAATCATTATCATATTGTGGCTGCGTACAGCTATTGTACATTTACTCAAAAAATTTTAAAACGCATAATTTAATAACATAACCAATAGATTAGAGAAAAAGAAAATAGGCTTACCCCAAAATTTAGGGCAAACCTAAAAGCATCTTTATTTCAGCTCCCCAAAGTGACATCTTATTTGTCACTTTGAATTTTGTTTTTTGACTCTTCAAGATCTAAAAAGTCGATAACACTATCTGTTGATGAAATTTCTGCCGGAACTTTGGTATCTTCTTCGTCGTCCTTGAACATCATATATTCGGCAGCACGACCGGCAAGTCGCCTTTTAATTTCATTATCGTTCATTCAATCGCACCTCGTTCTACAGAACACATCCAATAATCAATTTTTTGCTAACCTTGTAAAAACACACAAATTTATTGTAATACTCGTAAATTAGATTTCTTTTAGCTGATATTTATATTGCAAGTCGTCCACAAAAGAAAGCAAATCTTTATCGTTATATACTTCAGAAAGTTCCTTTAATATGCGCTTTTTACCTATCTATATAAATTCAATAATATCAAGCAAGCTCTGATAGCTGTCAACATCGTGGTAAACCACCTTGCTGTTAGACATTTCGTTGAACAGCTTTTTGGCACAAGAAATCTTAGCCTGCTCAATCGGTCTAAGTTCGAGACTTTCCATTGTGCCTTTAGTTTCGGCAATAAAGAAAATATGCTTAACCTTGTCCTCATAAAAAGCGATTGCCCAGTCTGGAGAATAATTACCTACCGGAGTAGGAATTTGAAATGTTCTCGGCAGTTTTGCATAAACACATACTTCATCTGCTCTATCCAAATCTTCTGCAAACTTTCTCTCGATACTCTTTTCGGCTGAACCGTCAGTAAACACATAATCTTGGATTGCTTTCTTTGCAAGAAATGCTTTGTCAAAGCTTTGTGTGTTCTTTTCGGCTGTAAAGATTGTGCTATCGTATTCTCCTTCAATCGTATCATAAGAAATATGTTCCACAATCATTGTAGCTTTCTGCTCATTGATAAGCCTGATAACCTTTGAGATAAATTCCTCTGGGTTATTCTTAAACATATGAATCTTATCAATACGAATACCCTGTAAAATTGCAGATACAGTCTTACGGGTAAGCGTAGTACCTTCTGCAACCTTACCGATAAGGTCATATTTAATCTGACTTGTTTCAGCGTGTTTAAGAGTCTGCGTTCTTGTTTTTTCGCCAGTAAATGAAGCTCCACGCTCAACCTCATACTCATTCATTTCTGCTTTCTGACGACCGATGGTAGCGGTGTATTGAAGCTCTGAAACAAAAAGTTTTTCGTCAATATGTGCGATTGCTTTCTTAATCAGCTCGTCGCTATCAAACTCAACTGTGTAAGCGTACTTGTGGTTAATCTCACGCCACAAAGCTTGGAATTCTTTTTTAGCAAAGTTTTCATTAAGCGGATTGTCTTTAACCTTTGTTTCGTGTCCGTCTGTAAACATATCCTTAATGACACTATCATCATAAACAGCTTGAATAAGCGTATGTATGCCGTCTGTCATCGGTTTCAATTCATCAGGGAGTTCGGCAACTGTTCCACTTTTTATATCTTGACGGTATTTGTCCGTAACCTTACGCTTCATATCGACATAACCGTTCTGAATAAGATAAAATTCAATGGCATTGGCTGTATCGTCATCAATAATCGTAGATACACCGTCAACATTAATGCATTTACCCTTAAAGTACTCACTCGTAGCAACTGTAGGTCTGTCATACAAAACAGTTTTGATATCCGACTGCAAATCCGTAACAAAAGTTTTATAGCTTTCACTTGCAATAACAGTAAGAGTGTTAATATCGTGTACCGAAGCACCACAACTTTCAACATCCATACGATTACCGTTTTGATTTACACATAAACGTAATCCACGACCAACCTCTTGGCGTTTTGCAGTGTTGCTGTCGGAGTGTTTAAGCGTACAAATTTGAAATACATTTGGGTTGTCCCAACCTTCACGAAGCGCTGAGTGAGAGAAAATAAATCTCGTTGGCTCATCAAAAGAGAGCAAGCGTTCCTTATTCTTCAAAATAAGGTCATAGGCTGAAATATCATCTGAAAATTCACTGCCCCTTTTGAGTTTACTGTCAATACTGTGTCCGGTCTTTTTATCAATACTGAAATAGCCCTTATGTACCGCACTCACATCACTGCAAGTAGATTTCAAGTATCTCTGATACGGTGTATCAAGCAAGGTCGTATAGTCATTAAGAGCATTCAAATACTCTTCCTCAAACATAACACCGTACTCGCCAAGCACTTCATCGCCGTTCTCGTCATATTGACGATACTTTGCAACCTCATCAATAAAGAACAAAGAAAGACATTTAATACCCATATTAAAGAGCTTTTCTTCTTTTTCAAAATGAGAAAGAATAGTCTCTCTAATCTGAATACGGCGCATATCTTTTTCGGACACATCACCGACAACATCACCGGCTTTGATGACTTCGCCGTTGGTAAAGGTCACAGTGCCACGCAGCGGGTCAATTTCTAAAATTGTATATCCTTTATATTGTTCCATTTCATTTGACACATAATATAAATTGTCCTTTTTGCCAAGAATATGAGTTTTTCTCTTTGGTCCGGTGCTTTGCATGACTTCCAATTCAATTTTAGCCATAGGCGGTTTCTTTGCCGACAGGACAATCTGTTCAAGGTACAAATAACTGTCAGTGCCTCTAAGATTTTTAACTTCAAAGCCTTTGACTTCAATCTTCTTGACGAGTTTTTTATTGAATGCGTCAAGAGCATCTAACACATAAACAAGATTATGCTGCTTTGCGTGAGTAGCAGAATAATTGAGCGTAAAAAGAGGATTGAAATTTTTCAAAGCCTTTTGTGTAACTGCACCGCCCATCTTCTGCGGTTCATCAAGAATAATAATCGGTCTGTTCGCTTTGATTACATCAATCGGACGACGAGAACCAAACTCATCACGCTTAGAATAGATAATACGAGACTCTTTACTTCTGCCGCCTTCTTTTAGAGAAGCAGCAAAAGCCTGCGTATTGATAATCATTACATTTATGCCCGAACTACTTGAAAAATTATCAAGCTGGTTCAGGTTTGAACTGTTATAAACAAAACATCGTGCCTTTTTGCCATAGTATTCCATAAAGTGATCTACGGTAATTTCAAAAGATTTTTTAACGCCTTCACGAATAGCAATACTCGGCACAACTACAATGAATTTGCTCCAGCCGTATTTCTTGTTTAGTTCAAACATAGTCTTGATATACACATAAGTTTTACCTGTACCGGTTTCCATTTCAATATCAAGACTGCATCTGCCCAAATCTTTTACAAGGGACGGAGAAAGTTTAATGTTATTTTGGCTTTGTAAATTTTGAATATTTTGCAAAAGTTGTTCGTCAGAAAGCTCAACAAATTCATTCTTGTATCCTGTATCATCCATTATTTCGTTTTCATCAAATGATACTTGAGAAGAAAGATTCTGTTCAGTATTTCCCAAATCACGAATATAGTTGATTTTATCGTGAAAGCCTTGTCCATTAAAAACCTTAACAACAGCATCGACTGCGTCAGTTTGGTATTGTTGTATCTTAAAATTAAACTTCATCTATTGCCACCGCCTGTATTTTGCCCCAACAAACATATAGTCTGTTGTTTCCCCATAAAGCGTTCCTTCATAAATAAGCTCTTCTCCACAGTATCTATTTCCATATCCACTTCGATTGCTGCTGTTTTGTGCATTGAATTGTACAGGAATAGGGAAAACGACTTCTATATCGTTGGATTCACATTGCCAATTTCTCTTGATTCCTTTAAAGAGTTCACTTACTATCTTGTAGGAGCCTTCATCAGCTAAAGTGAAAACCTGCCCTAACAATTTTTTCAAATCAGTAAAGGTGAGTGAACTCTGTGTGCATTTTTGTCCTTTTGGCTTCCTTTGAATAATCAAAGATACCCAGTAAAGCTTTCTCCGATACTTAATGCAGAAAATGTCACACAATTCAAGAGAGCTATATTTCTTTTTGAGATTGTCATCTTCGGATTCAAACTCATCCATAATTTTTACCGTACGTGAATCCTTATACACTCTCGTCTTCAAAATTTCTTCACTCATCACAGCACCTTCCTTACTGTGTCAGGGCTATAAGTGGCGAAAATCTGCTCAAAGTTGGTTGCAACACTATCGTTTGCCATAGAGCTGTCACGCATTACAAAATAATACGGTTTCTGTTTGGCAATTGCCGTGATAACTTCTTCATCAATGTTTTTGTCAAAGCAAGCAATCAAATACCCATCCTCAACATCAAAGTAAGAATAACTCCTCATTCCTACTTTCTCACTTCTAACTTGAATTTTGCTGCTAAGCAAAATTCCGAGGTCAAGCATAACTTGGAATAACAAATCCTCCGGTGTTCTGTCCTCTTTAATGTTGTCTTCAAGGCGAGAGAAAAGCGACTGCTCATACTCGGCAGGGTTGTAGTACACATCCTTCATATTAGAACTGTCGCACTTAAGAACACGGAAACCTACATCAGAAACTTTATCTTTCAACGATTCACCACAGAGAGCAATTCTAATTTTGCCTAATTCGCTTATAATATGAGGTTTGTTATGTTTATCAAGAAAATCCAAGGTGTTTTTTAGGGATGCTTTGTTTTTAGGAGATGCTTTTTGATATGCATCATCTAAATCTTCGGGCAACTGCACCATAATGAATTTTCTGTTTCCACCGTCTCTATTATAATTCATTACTGCATGAGCAGTAGTGGCAGAACCTGAGAAGAAATCAATAATAATAGCGTTTTTTTCATTTTGGATGCCTGCGAGTTCCATTACTTTTTCTATAAGTGCAACTGGCTTTTTGCCGCCCTTATATTCTATACCGCCTTCTTCTCCAACATTATTTGATTCAACAACGAAATCCCAAAAATTAGGATACGGCAAACCTTTTGATTCGGTTGATGACAGAGGTTTTCCCTGATAATAGAAGCCATTTTTGAAAGAAAAATCGTTTGGCTGACGAATATATCTGTAACCTAATCCATCTCCTTTTACTCCCATACCTATAACCTTATATAAAGTTCCTTCACCGTCTTTCTCTCTTCGCTCTCTAAGATAAATTTCATAAAACTCAGAAGCAGAGCCTTTTTGGGTAATAAGCGAACCTCTTATCTGATATTCCTTGAGTTTTCCGTTGCCTGCTCCGACATTTTTTGCTGTCCAACTTTTAGAGTCGTAAACTTCAATTTTATAACCTCCGAGTTCAATTATTTCTTTGGGTGCATCAGTTGTAACTACATCCCAACAATAATCATCACTTGCATTTTTTTCTTTAGGCAATCTATTTGGGCTATACTCGTTCTTTCTGTAACAAAGTATATGCTCCATACATAGTTGATAACGAATATCTTCACGAAGTATTCGCTTTTCGTGTCTTACCTTAACGTGAAGATCAACTTCGAAATTTGCTACACCAAAAATCTCATCGCAAACTTTCTTAAGATTTACAACTTCGTTATCATCAATGCTTATAAAGATTACTCCATCCTCAGAAAGTAAGTCCTTAGCCAACTTTAGTCGAGGGTATATCATATTAAGCCAATTTGTATGTATTCGTCCGTTGTTTTCTGTGTTTTGAAAAAGACGATAACCATCCTCATTGAACTGACCACTATTTGCTAAATATTCGTCAGCACTTTCGGAAAAATCATCACGATAAATAAAGTCACTACCCGTATTATACGGCGGGTCTATGTAAATCATTTTTATTTTGCCGAGGTAAGTTTCCTGCAATAGCTTCAACACTTCAAGATTATCACCCTCAATATAAAGATTTTCTGTATTATCAAAATTCACGCTGCCACTACTGCAATATGGTTTTCCCTCACTGTCTGCTCCAGTTGGAGTTGTTTCATCATCTCGAACAGGACGCAAGGTCTTATTGATAGGGGCATTTGCAAGAAGAACGGATTTTTTCTTGTCAGGCCAAGTAAACTGATAGCGTTCCTCGTTTCCCTCAACAACTTCGCAAGAAATTTCCTGCATAAGCACATCCTTGTCTATTGCTCGCTCTACAATAGCCTTGCCGTTTTCATCATAACCGGTAATAGTTTCAGTAACAGCATTAGGAAACATCTCCGCTAACTTCTTAAAATTCTCGTCAGCCTTATTCACTGTCTGCATCTTCATTTTCTCCATTTGTTTTTCTTCTCCTTTGCATTAGGACTTGTTAATAATTCTTTTTCATCTTGCGAAAGTGTGAGACCATCAAAATACTTTTTTATAGTCAATACTTCATGTTGCTCATATTGTGTGCCACTTACTATATCACCATAATTAAACGAAATGGTATATTTAGATTCATTCTCATCATTTATTTTTGGTAAAATGATAACCCATTTTTGTTCTTTTCCAAGAGGCAAACAAAAAGGCTGCAATATTTTTTTGCCATTTATTTCTATATTTAAATTCGTAGCAGTGTTTCCGCCACTATTCAAAAAAGTATAGTAAATAACACATTCCGTCGAATTGAATTTATAGTTTTTATCTTCTAATTTCATTGGAACTGTACTGCTTGCGCAAAATCCACTTCCAAATTTATAAACATATAATACTTTATTTCTTAACTGTGACAGTTGCGCATTATCACTAATAAGTTCATAATCGGTCGTTATCCATGGTTTATTTAAAACAACCCTTTCCCTAACTTCTTTTTTCTTCTCATATTTTATTGTAGATATAACAGCTATTATCGTTGCAACTGCACCAATTATTTCACCTAAAAAGCCTAATATGCCATCTGCTGATAGATCTAGAATTTTTAAAGCACTTATTAAATTGTTCATTGCAATTTTATTAATTCCTTTCTTAAAACATTCATTTTCTGAAAAAGTTCAAATTTCTTTTTTGGTTGTTTTTCTGCCCTTGCCTGCTTTTCAAGTTTAATAATCTGCTTTTGCAGTTTTTCCTGCTGTTCGTGGAGTGCTAAATTTTCATCAAGAGATAGTTCCTCATTCCACACTCCACACTCCAAACTTCTTATCAAGTTTTCCCACACTTTATCAAGGTTTAAGCCTTTAAGCTCAATCTTTTGTTCCGTTGTAGGCATCCACGCTGTCTGCATTAACTTGGTGTGATAAATTGCAAGTTTGCTTTCGTTACCGCATTCAAGCACGAACAAAATATTCTGCGGTATCAGCTTCGACAGTGTTGCAATGGTCTTTTCTTCAAACTCTTTTCTTTTTAAGGTTACGAGCAAAACAAAAAAACTTTTCACTTCATCGCCGGCAGGAATATTGACCTTATTCGGCGTTATTTCATTGACGATAGTTATTCTTGAAATGTCAGCGTCAATCTTCTCTTTTGCCGATGTATTCATTTGAAATTTTGCATAAATTGCTTTTTTCGGAAGCTGTTTGCTCATTTCCGTACTTTTCGGTAAACTAAGCATAATTTTCACCTCATTTTACAACTAAAAAGCAAATAAGTTCAAAATCATCCAAGCCTTTGATTTCGTTTGACAGAAAGCTGACCTGACCGCCGCCTAAAAAACTGTCTATATCGCTTTCGTCTTTGACTTCTATAATGGATGCAATCGCTTCTCCGAGCAGTTCAGAGAATTTTGACATATCCTTACCGTCACGAGTTTCTTTGTTGAACTGCTTATAAACCTCAGGTATAGGTTCTGTTTTGCCCTTACAAAGAAAACGCATTTTATCGAGCATATCCTTCGGAGATAAATGGTCGCAAATTACTTCTCCATCATTACTGATATACACCATATAGAATGGGTGAAGTCTGTTCTGATTATCAATATTTACGCTATCGGAGCGATTTTTCAAAACAAATATCACTCCGGCAGGTGCATCATCATTTGCAGGAACAACTGCATTAAGTCCAAACGGAGCTTTTTCAATATCAGGGTGATTCTTTATGTATTCAAGCAAATCAAGCCTAAATTCATTAAGACCTAAATCCATTATTGAAATGCCGGTTGTCATATCTTCAATATCAACAACTTCTTCTTGCAGTTTTTCGAGTTGTGCTTTTCTGTATTCAAGATCTGCTTTTTCTTCGTCACTTAAAGGGTTATCTTCATCGGTACCGGTTGAAGTCATATTCACTATTTTCATACGGGTTTCAACTTTAGCTTTCAAATTGATATAATCATCAAGGGTTACATCAGGCCAGAAATTGACAAGCTGGATATACTTATTTTTACTTCCGATACGGTCAATACGACCAAAACGCTGAATAATACGAACCGGATTCCAATGTATATCGTAGTTAATCAGATAATCGCAATCTTGTAAGTTTTGACCTTCAGAAATACAGTCTGTAGCAATTAGAATATCTATATCTTCCTTTGGAATACTGTCAAATAAATCTCTGCCCTTTGAAATTGGAGAAAAGCAGGTCAGTACAGTATTTAAGTCTCCGCGAAGCTTAGGACAAGTGGTACGACCGTCTACTGAGCCTGACACCATTGCAGTATTAAGTCCATATTTTGATTTGACATACTCGCTTACATTATCATACAAATACCCTGCTGTATCTGCAAACGCAGTAAAAATAATTATCTTTTTATTGCCTTCATTAATCGGATTAGATATTTTTTCATCTATAATTTTATAAAGTTCTTGCAACTTTGAATCGTGTTCCGGAGTAATATCAGCAACCATAACAGTTAAGAGTTCAAGAACTTCTGCATCTTTTACAAGGCTATCTCTCCAAGATACATAGTCCATATCGGCAAGGTCGATTTTTATCTTTCTACCAAAAGAGAACAGGTCGTCTGTATTTTGGTCCTCATCGTCAAACTCATCCATATTAGATATATCTGTTAATTCAATTTCGTGTGCAGATTGCTTATTAAATCTGTCAATCGTCTCAATTGTGCTGTCAATCAAATCTTTTATTCTCTTAAGAGTAAGATTGAAAGAATATACGGAGCTTTCCATACGCTTCATCAAATTGATAGCTGTCAAACGACGGATACCTTGCTCACGGTTTGCTTGAGTAAAGCCTACATTGACTTTGTTATCTTCGTATAGTTCTGCATACTTGTCCATTTTACTCGGAAGTATATAGTGAGACGGTTTGTATATGGTTAATTCCAAAAGCCTAAGCTGCTCGAAAATTTCATTATAATTTATTGCAGTTTTCAAGTCGGTCAAATGCGGTCTCGGTGACAAAGGCTTTAATCTTATTGGAAAAGTTCCTATATCAGTTGTGTCATAGTATTTTTGAATATGTTTTCTTGAACGGGCTATTGTTACGCTATCCAAAACTTCAAAAAAATCAAAGTCCAGCATTTTAAGTAAGTTTTCAGTTGTACGAGCAGACGGTTCCCACTTACTCCAAGTGTTAAAAGCTCTTTGTGCATTTTTGAAAATATCATCAATAGAGCGATTGATATTTAACTTTTCGTCAATGAAATCGGTGTGTCCTTCATATGCAAGGGCAAGTTGATTTTTCAAATCATTAAAGCGGTTATTTACCGGCGTAGCCGAAAGCATAAGAACTTTAGTTTTTATGCCTGCTCGAATAACTTTTTTCATCAAGGTAACATAGCGATTATCCTTTGTTTCTTCATCCGGATTTTCAACTATCTTACCACCGTTTCTAAAGTTATGTGATTCATCAATAACCACAAGACCGTAGTTACCCCAATTTATTCTGTCAAGGTCAAGACCATTTGACTGTCCATGTGTTCTGTTAAGGTCTGTATGATAAAGAACATCATAACCGAGGCGGTCGGACGCAATAGGGTTGTTAATGTAATTATCTTTATATGTGTTCCAGTTGTTGGCTAATTTTTTAGGGCATAGCACCAGCACTGATTTATTTTTGCTTTCGTAATATTTTATAACTGCAAGTGCTGTAAACGTTTTACCAAGACCAACACTGTCAGCAAGAATGCAACCGTTATATTTTTCAAGCTTATTGATGATAGCAAGAGCGGCATCTTTTTGAAAATTGTACAGCATGCTCCAAATCTTGCTGTCTTTAAAACCGGTTGCTTCATTAGGGAGTTCATCTTCAGAAATATCTTCTAAAAACTCATTGAAGATATTATAGAGTGTTACAAAATAAATAAAATCCGGAGAATTTTCATTGTAAGCAACTGTAATGCTGTCGATAACTTCATCGGTTACTTCCTGAAGCACTTTTTTGTCGTTCCATATTTCATCAAAGTCTCTTATAAGTGTTTGCGCAAGGGACTGATCTTTTACGATTGTTGTGCTGATAACATTACCTTTTTCACAACCAAGCTCAACAGTTGTAAAATTGTTTATCGGCGTATATCCTACACTATCTACAACCAACTGTCCTTGAATAGTTTTATCACTAATATTTGATTTGAAAGTAACTTTTTCTTTAATCCAATCAGCACATTCTTTGGCAATGGCTTTTTGAGTAAGTTCATTTCTTAATTTAATTTCAAATTCTGTGCCATACAGATTGCGTTCACGATTAAGTCGTGGAATATAAAACTCTCTCTTTTCCTTTTTTGCTTTTTCTGTTACGAAAGTCGGAGCTGTAAAAATGAAACGCAATTCATCAATAGAGGTGAGTTGCTTTTTAAGTTCTTGAAAGGCATAGATAGAAAAGCAAGCTGCAGCGATAGACAGTTTGCTTCCTTCATGAATCTCAACGGATAAATCATCTTTCAAAGTTTCGGTAACATTATTGATTAATTTCATAATATGATTCTCCTACAGCATTAAAGATAAGTCAATATAAAAATTTGCAACGTACAAAAATCAGTACAGTAAAACGAATGACATATCAAGTTAAAACAATTCATTTTATTATATCATATTTGATAATAATATTCAATAAAATCCAAATCATGAGCAAATTCTTACTTTAAAAGGTGAGGATTTTTGTTTTTATAAAATAAATTGTAAATTCTCTTTCAAAACACATCAACAAAACTTGAATTTTTCTCCGTATTATAGAGGGGTATTTTTTCTATGGTGAAATTAAATGTAAACAAGGTGTAAAGAATTTTGCAAAACACCCGAACAAAATGA